>OFMJ01000888.1_pt1 | contig 26228 bp, 25 predicted proteins | sample 1541801 | NCBI WGS metagenome assembly OFMJ01 (sample SAMN04209234, study PRJEB22552) | human gut metagenome | biome: gut; material: feces | host: Homo sapiens | place: USA: Oklahoma
CCTTGTGGCACACTTACGGAGTTCGTCTACACGATTTTTTACTCAATTTATTTATTTTGTCTCTTTTCCGAAGGGAGGTGGAGATATGGCACAACAGGAGGACCAGGAACGGACTGCCGGCGCTGCCCTTACGGAAGCCAAGATGGAGGGGTATCTGGAAAAGCTGGCTGAAAAAGGTTGTGCTCCTGGAACGCTTACGCTGTATCGGACGAATATAGAGAAGTTTCTCCAATGGCTAAACGGAACCCCCTTAGACCCGGGCAGTGCCACTCGATGGCGGGACCACTTGCTGGCTCTGGGACGCATGCCCCGGACGGTGAACCTGCAGCTCTCCCCCATCAACGGGCTGCTGGCCCACTTGAAGCTGTGGGACTACCAAGCGCCCACCTTGCTGTGCTTGGAGGAGGACGCCCAGCCGGAACTGCGTCGGGAGGAATACCTGCGGCTGCTGGCAGCGGCCAAGGCCCGGGGAAACCGGCGCGTGTACTTAGCTGTAAAGGTGTTCGCTTGCCTGGGGCTCAATGTCCACGAGCTGCCCTTGCTGACGGTGGAGGCGGTGGCCAGCGGCTCGGTACCTCTGGCGGACGGGCCGCCCAGGTCCCTCCCCCGCTGCCTGCAACGGGAATTGGAAGAGTACATCCAAGACATGGGAATCCCCGCGGGGCCGGTGTTTATCACCCGGTCGGGGAAGCCCATGAGCCGCACCAGCGTCACCACGGCCATTCAGCACCTGGCAAAAAGCGCCGGCGTGGAGCCGGGGAAGTGCAACCCACGCTGCTTGCGGAAGCTGTACCTGGCCACGCTCCAGGGCTTTCAGCGGCAGGTGACGCAGCTGGTGGAGCAGGCTCACAACAGCCTGGTGGAGCAAGAGCAGGCGGTTGTGGGATGGTCCGTGGGGCAGGCCGGCCCCTGGCATGGGAAGGGAAGCTTGTGAATATACTTTCCCAGCGCGGCGGACAAAAGAGAACGCAACAGGCCCCCGGCAAAAGCTGGACGGGCTGCCTTTTCAGGATATACAGCTGGCTGTGGACGGGGTGGTCAGGCCCGGCCGCAGCGGCTCCGTTGGCTAGACCCAAGAGAGGAGGGGAGCGCCCATCATTTTTTAGCTTTTAGACCACCCCCGGCCTCCAGCCGGGCAACCACCAAAAAAGGAGGACTTTTTCATGAAACGAAAGTTTTTAGCAGCGCTGCTGGCTTTGGTCATGGTGTTCAGCATGATACCGGTGTCGGCGAGTGCGGCGGAAGATAATGTTATATACGCCAGTGAAGACGGTGGCATTAACATTACACTAAATCATCACCCGGGTGCGATTGGAAACACTACAGTTTCCTTTACTGTTATTGTGAATGATGAAACCGTTGTAACTTCCGAAGATTATACTAGCACTATAACTCTGGCTTACATTAACATCTCCGCAAATAATTATGATGTAGATATTGAAACTGAGGGGATGTCATGCACAGCGGGACTAAACGGGAACTACAATCTCGGATTTGGTATAAGTAATACACACAGCTGTACTATAAAGTTAACTACTGCAAAAACGAAGGATGATATTCCCATCCAATCGAAAGAAACAACCTATGGTACTTTTTCGTGGTCAAAACAACATGCTGGGAATTGTGATTTTGAACGAACCGTTGATATTTATGTGAATGATGAATTTGCTTATTCACAAATAGTTAAAACTCCCAATCAACTAAGCAACATTATGGGTGTTAATAAGCAATTCTGGTTTACTCCCGCTGAAGGGTACAAGGATGCCTACAGTATGAATCGAGAGGTTCTGGATACCGCTGCACTTAAGGACCTTAGAATTGACCTGATTACTGTGTGCGGATGCGGTCTAGACACCTGTGTCTGTGATGGTGGTTGTTCTTGCCCAAAGGATTGTGATTGTGAAGCTTGTACAGGAGCTACTTTAAAGCCTAACCAGATCCAAACAGATTACGGTCTCCTTGAATATTCTGAAGCTACCGGAAGGGGATACAATCTCACAGTAGTTATCAATGTCAATGGTGCAGTTAAATATACTTCTCCGCAATTGCGTATATCTTGTGGACTGCCTGGCAACCTAAAGTTTACCCCGACAGAAGGTAAATATTATCTGCAAGACCCGAATTCTTACGATCTCGACACATTGCGTTCTGGTTCTACTTGGATTCCTGGAACTGGCCAATTGTCTATTGTAGGAATCACTGATGAGGTGCGAAATTACGACAATAAGCTGACCATCTATCTGGTTTCTTTCGAAAACAATGTTTCATTGGATGTAGAAAGACGTGGAGACATTGACGATTCCATCTCTGGATATCGGATTTCTTACACACTGGATGGAGTTGATTACTCCTTTGATTGGTCCAACTTTAATGCGTCTCAAACCCCGAACATTCCTACCAATGTACCGGTAAAGGTTACGGCGATTTGTGATTCTCCCTACGAAGTAGCACAGTGGTCAACAGGTAATGCTTATGGTGGCAATGTAACTTTAAAAGGAAGTGAGGGACAAAATAATACAGAAGCGTACGGAAACACTGTTACTCTAACCGTAAATTCTGTAGGCGACCCCCGTATCCTTTTATACATGGATGAGCTTTCAACTGTTACCGTTCCTAGCGAAGATGACCTTATAGACAACCCTGAGCAAGGCGAAGATGATGTAAATATCATTGGTGACAATGCTGTAAAGATTCATTGTGCCAACGAAAAAGCTACTCACGAAAAAGATGCTACCTATGGTTTAGAAAAAGGAACCTTCACCATAGGGCCACTTGAAGGTAATTCTGCAGATGGGTACACCTGCGAAATCACGATTACCCAGCCCGAATTTTACGTGCAAAAGTACAATGATTCTTACAAAGGTCATGAGCTGCTTGCTGGCCAGGGAACCAAGTCATTTACTTTAAAGTGGGTGAACGGTGAATGGACCGTTCCCACAAATGAAATTCCTGTCACGTACAATGTTGTTTGCGATACAGAGCCAGAGGATGAACCGCCTGAAAATCCCACCTGGGAGGATGTTGAGCGCATTTTTAAAGATGCCATTAAAGTAGATTGTGTAAACTCAAATGCTACCCATAACGATGAAACATATGATGCGTTAGAAGGAAGTTATACTCTTGGAACTATAACTCCAAGTGAAAACCTTTATACAGTCGAGTTAACTTTTAGCGCTGAAAAATATCTTTCTGAGTATAATAACCTTTATGGCAACCATGTGCTAACCGGAGAGCAAAAAAACGTTCTTACTCTGATTTATCGCAATGATATCTGGTGCTACGAAGGTGGAGAAAGGTATCCTGTCATTTTTTCTGTCACTTGTGAAGATGGTGGCGAAGAGCCTGACAGCAATTTTGTTACTCAGTACTGGGTGATGAACGATTTAGATGTCATAGAGAAAGTTTTTTCTGCAAAAGAGCCTGATAAGGAGCTCGCTGGTATTGAGCTAGGAACCAGTACGGGTATTGCTACCGATGGTGAAGCTTTGGGTAACGGCTGGAATAATTCTGAAGACAAGCTTTATTACATTGTATCTAACGGTGAACCGAATGGTGATAATTATGTTCCTTGGAAGGAAGTAAGCAGACTTACTTTTCTCTATGAAAATGGTTCTAACGGCATAACAAATCTTGATATTCGCGTGGAAGAACCTGATGAAAATGGCATTTCGAAAGTTTATCTGTTGTATGATGTAAGATATAACTTTAACAACGGAACAACTAATGGATGGAAGCACACTGACAGCACTAAAAATTGGGCCTCCGCTTCCACTTACACAGTCGTAACTCCCACTTCTCCATATCTTACTCCTCCAAATGGGGATGGTAGAGAAGTGGAACTAATCGGATGGAGTCAAACCCAGCATAACACCATTTTTGAACCTAATGCGGAATTACCAGACCATCTCACTGCTGGCGGCACCTTCACAGTTGATCCCAATGCAGAAAACACAAACAATACATCCTTGATGATAAACCTGTATGCTGTGTGGGCTTATAAGGACACCTCCACAGAACCCACTCCCACTCCCACGCCCACTCCCACTCCCACTCCTGGTCCGGGCGGCGGCGACAAGCCGCCCTACATCCCCCCTGTGGACCCGGACGACAGCGGCGTGTCTGACCTGCTGAACACCGACGACCACATCCAGTACCTGTTCGGCTATCCCGAAGGGACTTTCGGCCCGGAGAACAACATGACCCGCGCCGAGGTGGCCCAGATGTTCTACAACCTGCTGCTGGACCAGGACGTCACCATCACCAAGACCTTTGACGACGTTCCCGCCAACGCCTGGTACGCCAAGGCCGTGAACACTTTGGCCAGCCTGGGCGTTGTGTCCGGCGTGGGCAACGGCGACTTTGAGCCTGAGCGCTCCATCACCCGGGCAGAGTTCACCTCCATCGCCATGAAGTTCGCCGAGGGCAAGACCGGCGGCACCAACATTTTCTCCGACGTGAAGTCCACTGACTGGTTCTACCGCGCTGTGGTGAACTCCACCCAGTACGGCTGGATTCACGGCTACGGCGACGGCACCTTCCGTCCCAACAACCCCATCACCCGTGTGGAGGTCACTGCCATTGTGAACAACATGCTGGGCCGTGAGGCGGACGTGGACTTCGTCACCGAGCACTACGACGAGCTGAACCACTTCTCCGACTTGGAGGTCAGCCATTGGGGTTACTACCACATTGTGGAGGCCACCAACGACCACGACTACACCAAGCCCTCCTCCGGTGAGAACTGGACAAAACTCAACTAAAAATGGCATACGGGAAAGGCCCTCTTTCGGGGGCCTTTTCTTTTTGCCTTTCACAAAGCGCACTCCGGCCGGAAGGTACCTGCAGACATCCGGCAAGGCTGTGTACGTCGTTTCTATTGCTGCTCTGACACCTTTCCAAACATATTCCTGCATGCCCTTCCAGGCAACTGCTTTGGAAGGACAGTTTTTGCCTGCTATGCCCCTTGTTTCGGATGGGAGTGCTCCTTGGCCGAAGCCGTACAAACTGCAGGGAGTGCTGCCGGATCCCCCAGTAAAAGGCGGGAAAGAAAGAGGGAAAAGGGCCGCACAGGGGGCAAATTCGCGAATCTTTCCTAAATTTATCACATTCTTACGATAGCTTAACACAGACAAGGTAAACGTTTTAACACAATTTGGTTAAAGTGAAAAAGGTTCATGTGAAGACCAAATTTGGATACGAAAGTAGGGAACCTTTTGAACAACGCTATCTCCATGACACAGTTCGCGGCTACCATGGCAGCCAGCATGGGCATCCCCGCTCCGAAAGCCGGGGGGGCTCCCTTTTCCATGCTGGGGGAAACCATGAAGCACCAGGGCCTTTCCACTGCCAAGCGGGTGCTCATCTACAACCCGGACGCAGTGGGCATGTGGCTATTCCAAAAGTACACCACCTGGTTTGCTCCTGTACTTCGGCACACCCAGCTGGGGGTGCCAATCCGCACTGTAATGCCCTCTGTGACCCCGGTGTGCTTTGGAACCATGTACACCGGCGTGGAACCCGCCGTGCACGGCATTCAGAAATATGAAAAACACCTGCTAAAACAGGAATCGCTGTTCGATTGCCTTGCCGCCGCCGGGAAAAAAACCGCCCTGGTGGCTGTAGCCGACTCCAGCATGGCGGTGCTGTTCCAAGAGCGGGAGGGGATTGACTATTACATTCTGCCCTATGATGGTGAAGTAACCGACAAGGCTGTTGCGCTTATCCAAGAGGGCAGCTACGAAGTTGTGGTGGTCTACAATCAGGAGTACGATGATGTGATGCACCGCACTTTCCCCGAATCGGAGGAATCTCTCCAGGCGCTGAAGAACCACTTCGCCGCCTTCGACCGGCTGTGCACCGCCGCAGAGGAGAGCTGGGATACAGAGGACTCTCTGGTGGTGTGGGCCACGGACCACGGCATCCACACCAACGAAAACGGCCACGGGGCCCACGGCTCGGATTTAGAGGAAGACCTAAACGTGATGCACTTTTTCGGCGCGTGGAAAGGACTGTAAGGTATGAGCAAAATTGAGATTCGGGATTTGACGAAATCCTACGACGGGAAAACCAACATCCTGGAAAAAATCAGCCTGGATGTGGAAGAAGGGGAGTTCTATGTGCTGGTAGGCCCCTCAGGATGCGGCAAGTCTACCCTGCTGCGTATCATTGCGGGGCTGGAAAAGATTACCGACGGCACGCTGAAAATCGATGGCAAGGTTGCCAACAACATGCCCCCAAAAGACAGGAACCTTTCTATGGTGTTCCAGAACTATGCGCTTTACCCCCACATGACGGTGAAAGACAACATCCTTTTTGGGTTGGATGTGAAAAAGGTGCCCAAAAGCGAGCAGAAGCGCCGCCTGGACGAAGCAGCCGAAATGCTGGGCCTCACCCAATACCTAAAGCGCAAGCCCCGGGAGCTCTCCGGCGGCCAGCGGCAGCGGGTGGCTTTGGCCCGCAGCGTATGTAGCCAGTCCCCCATCTGCCTGATGGACGAGCCCCTTTCCAACTTGGACGCCAAACTCCGCGGGCAGATGCGCAACGAAATCCGCCGCCTGCAGAAAAAACTGGGCCTGACCGTTATCTACGTCACCCACGACCAGGTGGAGGCCATGACCATGGGCGACCACATCCTGGTGCTCCATGGGGGCAAAATCCAGCAGATGGGCACCCCCTTGGAGCTGTACAACCAGCCTGCCAACACCTTTGTGGCTGGGTTTATCGGTTCTCCCCAGATGAACCTTGCCAAGGCCCAGCTGACGGAGAAGGGCCTGGTACTGAACAACGACCTGGTGGTGCCCCTGACCCAGGAGGAACGCGCCCACCTTCCCCAGGGCAGCCAGTGGCAGATTGGCGTACGGGCCGAGCAGATTGAGCCAGCCTCTCCCGGGGAAGAGGGCACCTGCCTGGTCTATACACAGAGCACCGAAATGATGGGCAACGAGACACAGGTGCTCTTCAACGTGGGCGAGACCCTGTTTACCGCCCGCTGGACCGGCCAGTACATCATCGACGCTGGGCAGCACCTGAACGTCACGCTCTCCGCCGATGACTTCCATTTCTTCGATGGGGAGAAGGGCACGCTCATCCGTCCTGCCCTCCACATCAAGGGCTTTACCGCCCAAACGGCATAAGGAGGCAGCACCATGACCTATAGCAAAGCGGCTGCCAGCGTGGCAGTGGAACAGACCGAACTAAAAGCCAAGCGAAAGCTGCCAGTGTGGGTGATTTACCTACTTCCCTCCCTGCTCATCTTTTTGCTGTTCACGATTTACCCCTTTGTAAAGACCTTTATCACCAGCTTTTTCGCCACCTCCACCACAGGGGCAATGACCAAGTTTGTTGGGGTACAGAACTACATAGACCTGTTTACCAACGCCAATTACCTGCAGTCTCTGGGCACCACCTTCCTCTACACCTTGCTCACGGTGCCCCTGACGGTAATCATCTCCCTGCTGCTGGCTGTGCTCTCCGCCAGCAACCTGCCTGGGATGGGTGTTTTCCGCACCATTTTTTCTTCCACCATGGGTATCTCCGTAGCAGCGGGCTCTGTGTTTTGGAACCTGCTGTTCCACCCCACCGCCGGGCTGCTGAACCAGATTGTTACCGCCTTTGGGGGCAAGCCCATTGGCTGGCTGACGGACACCCACTACGCCATCTTCGCCATTTCTGCCGTGTCCATCTGGATGAACATTGGCTTTTCCTACCTGGTGCTGATGGGTGGCATTAAGAACATTGATGACTCCCACTACGAAAGCGTGGAAATTGTGGGCGGCGGCTTTTTCTACCGGCTTCGCAAGGTGACCATCCCCCTGGTTTCCCCTTCCCTGTTCTTCGTGTTCACCACCTCGCTGATCAACGCCTTCCAATCCTTCGGCCTCATCGATATGCTCACTTCCGGCGGCCCCAACAACACCACGAACCTGATGGTATATAAGCTGTACCAGGACGCCTTTGTAAACTACCGGTTTGGGTCGGCCTCTGCACAGGGCATTGTGCTGTTTGTGCTCATCCTGCTCATCTCTCAGCTTCAGACGAAACTTACCGAAAGGCTGGTGACCTACCAGTGAAAAAGGTCTCTACCACTGTTACATACGGGGTGCTCATCCTGGCTGCCGCCGTGATGTGTTTTCCCGTGTTATTTTCCCTGGCACTGAGCTTCTCGGATTTAAACGACATTCTGGCCGGGGATTACATCCCCGATTCACTCAACTTCACAAACTACATCAACGCCTTTCAAACCCAGCCCTTGCTCCACTACATGCTCAACTCCGCGATTGTAGGCGTACTCTCCACGGCGCTGGAGATCGTGTTCGCGCTGCTGGCAGCCTATGCCATTGTGTTTATCCCCTTCCGGGCAAAGAAAGTGGTGTTTCTCCTTATGATGGCCACCATGATGATCCCCGGGGAGGTGCTGGTTATCACCAACTTCCAGACCATCCGGTCTTGGGATATGCTGAACACCTATCAGGGCTTGATTCTGCCGGGCCTGGCCTCTACCTTTGGCATCTTCCTGTTCCGGCAGAACATGCTGCAAATCCCTCTGGAGCTGAAAGAGGCCTCTACGGTGGCAGGTGTATCGGAGTTTGGGTTCTTCTGGAAGATCGTTGCCCCCATGGTAGTGAATACCGTGGTGACGTTGGCCATTTACTTCTTCCTGGTTAGCTGGAATTCCTACATGTGGCCCCTTCTGTCTACCACCGAGGACACGGTGCGCACCGTGCAGATTGGCCTACGGCAGCTGAAGAACACCGAGGCAGTAAGCGATTACGGCATGATGGCAGCCGGGGCCATGGTCACCTCTCTGCCCACCCTACTGCTCATCTTCTTCGGGCAGAAACGGCTGCAGGAGGGCATGACGAAAGGCGCTATAAAATAATAGATGCCTGTTGGCGCCTGCTATTTCCACAAGGTTATGTGCCTTTTTGGCGCGTGGCTATAAAAAAAGAAACTATAGGAGAATGAAGCGTATGAAACACTTTGGAAAACGAATTGCTGCCCTTGCTGTAAGCGCCATGACATTGGTCGCATCTTTTGCAGGCTGCACTGCCAGCGGCACCACGCAATCTGGGAGTTCCTCTGCCGACAGCGGCAAGGTGCAAATTCAATTCTGGCACTCGATGAGCGGCAACACCCAGGAGGCCTTGGACACCCTGGTAGCCGGGTTCAACGAGAGCCAGGACCAGTATGAAGTGGTAGCCACCAACCAGGGCTCCTACGATGAATCCACCGGCAAGTTTTTCAACATGGCCAACGGGGACGGCAGCGCCCATATCATCCAGATTGGCGAGCAGAACCTGCAATCCATGATCGACTCCGGCATGATCGCCTCTGTCAGCGACCTTATTGAGAAGCACAGCTTTGACGACAGTGATTTGCTGGAGCAGGAAGTGAACTTCTACACCGTGGACGAGGATATGTGGGCCATGCCCTTTAACTGCTCCACCCCGGTTGTCTATTACAACAAGACCGTGTTCGACGCCGCTGGCGTTACGGAGTTCCCCACCACCTTTGAGGGCATTACCGAAGCGGCGCAGCAGGTGGCCGAGAGCAACTCCAGCATCACCCCGGTGGGCATGTACGCCTACGGCTACGCCCTGGACCAGATGGTCATCAACATGGGCGGGTACGTAATCAACAACGAGAACGGCCGCGCTGACCGGGCCACCGAGGTCGCCTATCAAGACCAGATTATCCAAATTTACAACTGGATCAAGGACTTGCAGGACCAGGGCCTGCTTTTAAACTACGGTTCCGATGAAACCAACACCATCAGTGGTTTCACCCAGCAGCAGGTGGGCATGTTCATCGCCAGCTCTGCCAGCTGCCGGAATGTTATCGACAGCGCCACCGACTTTGAGGTAGGCGTAGCCAACCTGCCCGTCCCCGAAGGGACCGAGCCCGAAGGCGTGTATGGCGGCGGCGGCGCCCTGTGCGCGGCCACCGGCTTGAGCGAGGAAGTGGAAGCCGGGGTAATGGAATTCTTCACCTATGCGACCTCTCCCGAAGTGCAGGCCACCTGGGCGGTGAGCACCGGCTACTTCCCCATCTGTAACGGCGCCTATGACACCGACACCTTAAAGACCAGCTACGAGGAAATGCCGCAGCTGCAGGTGGCCGCGGACCAGCTTCTGAACTCCAATGTTAACTCCATCACCGCCGGTCCCCTGCTCTCCCAGCTGCCCCAGCTGCGCACCGATTTGCAGACCGCTTTGGAGGCCGTGTTCAACGGCTCTGATGTGGAAAGCGCCGTGGCCCAGGCCGTGGAGAGCACCAACAGCGCCATCGCCAGCGCCAACCAGGGTGTTGCGGAATAAAATCGCCTAAACCTTGATTCCAATCCTTTTGAGGAGTCCAGTGCCACCCGAAGCACTGGGCTTCTTTTTTTCTCTTGGGGATTGTCCCATAACCGTGCTCCTTTCCGGCAGGAGAAGTTTGCATGGGACAGCGGTCCAATGCCCAAAACCAGGTACCGTGTTGGCGGCACCTGGTTTTTTCCTGCGCGGCATGGGTAAAGCCAGCAGGGTGCGTGCCGTGCCCTGCAAGGCTGGTATGGTAGGCCACCAGGCAACCTGTTGCAACTATCCCCTGCTGCAGCGGCGAACAAGATACCTGCCACGGACACTAGGGCCACACTTTGCTTCGAGAGACGCAAATCTCTTTTACGAATATGACTTATCCCAAAGCTGTTCGGCACGCTGTGGCGGCCCACCTTGACAAGTGCTCGCAGATAGGCTACTCTGGAAAAAGAAACCTGCGAAAGGGGTGCCGCTGTGAAAACCATTGCCATCATCGAGGACGACCAGACTATTGGGGATTTGCTGGAGGAAGTACTGCAAAAGGAGGGCTACCAGGTGGAGCGGGCCTACTCCGGGACAGAGGCGGTGTACCTGCTGTCTCAGCAGCGGCCCGACTTGGCCTTGCTGGATTTGATGCTGCCCGGCCTCTCCGGGGAGGAGGTGCTGCCCCACCTGGAAGGAATCCCAGTGATTGTGGTCAGCGCCAAGGTGGGCGTGGACGACAAAGTGCGCCTGCTGCTGGGCGGGGCGGCGGACTACCTCACCAAGCCCTTTGAGCTGCCCGAGCTGCTGGCCCGCATCCAGGTGCAGCTGCGGAAAGGGAGCGCTCCCCTCTCCCCTGTGCTGCGGGCCGGGGACGTGGAACTGGACACCGCCAGCCGCCAAGTCACCGTAAGTGGCGCGGCAGTCCACCTGACCAAGACGGAGTACGCCATTTTGAAGCTGCTGCTGCAAAATCCCGGGCAGGCGGTGGCAAAGTCCGTGATTTTGGAGCGCATCAGCCTGGACACGCCGGACTGCACGGAATACTCCCTGAAGCAGCACGTGAGCAACCTGCGGAAAAAGCTGCGGGAGGCCGGGGGCCAGGAGTACATCCAGGCGGTGTGGGGCATTGGGTTCCGGCTGGACGCGGAGGGCGCGGGAAAATCTTGACGGAATCTTTACCCTTTTCTTGACCGCTTTCTTGACGTTTCTCCGGTAGGATACTCCCATACCGAAAAGGAGGTATCTGAAAATGGAAACTGTATTGCGAACCCAGGGCCTGTGCAAGCACTACCGGCGCTTTCAGGCCCTGGACGGGCTGGACATGGAGGTGCCTAAGGGCGCCATCTACGGCCTGGTGGGGAAAAACGGCGCGGGGAAAACCACCCTCATCCGGGTGGTGTGCGGCTTGCAGGCCCCCACGGCGGGGAGCTACTCCCTGTACGGGGCGACACTGGGCGAGGCCAAACTGAACCGTGCCCGGCGGCGCATGGGCGCGGTGGTGGAGACGCCCTCCCTGTACCCGGACATGACGGCGGAGCAAAACCTCAAGCTGCAATACCGGGTGCTGGGGCTGCCGGACGACGGGGGCATCCCCGAGCTTTTGGAGCTGGTGGGGCTCTCGAACACAGGCAGGAAAAAGGCCGGGCACTTCTCTTTGGGGATGAAGCAGCGGCTGGGCATTGCCATCGCCCTGTGCGGGGACCCGGACTTTCTTGTGCTGGACGAGCCCATCAACGGCCTGGACCCCCAGGGCATTGTGGAGATGCGGGAGCTGATTTTAAAGCTGAACCGGGAGCGGCAAATCACCGTGCTGATTTCCTCCCACATTCTGGACGAGCTTTCCAAGCTGGCCACCCACTACGGGTTTATCGACGGCGGGCGGATGGTGAAGGAGGTCAGCGCCCAGGAGCTGGAGGCAGCCTGCCGCAAGTGCGCTCGGGTGGAGGTGACCAGCGTCCCCGCCTTGTGCAGGGTGCTGGACGGCTGGCAGCTGGAATACAGCGTGGTGGACCGCGCCGCGGCGGACATCTACGGGGAGCTGAACATCACCGCCCTGGTAGACGCGCTGCGCAAAGAAGGCTGCAGCCTGCTTTCGGTGAAGGAGCGGGACGAGAGCCTGGAGAGCTACTACATCAACCTGGTGGGAGGTGAGCAGAATGGGTGAGCTGATCTCCGCTGGGATGTACCGGCTGAAATACTCCAAACTGTTTTACATTCTTTTGGGACTTCTCGTAGTGACGCTGACATTTTGTTATGTACAGGCTATCCCCCAAACGGTGTCGCTGGACGTCTCGCCCACAGAGGCGGTCACCCAAGAGGAGGGATACGTTACCGTGGAATATGAGGAACAGGCTTCTTTCTATCCTCTCAACTCCCTGTTTTTTCAATATGTGCTTCTCAATTTAATCTCTTGCGGCGTATTTTGCCCCCTGTTTTTGAGTCACGAGTACAGTGACGGTGTTTTGCGCAACAAGCTGATTGTGGGACGAAACAGAACCCAGATTTATCTGGGAAATTTGACAGTCAACGGGCTGTACGGCGCAGTGACGACGGTGCTGGGAATTTTGACAGGCCTTTGTGTGGGCATGCCGATGCTGAAGGGCTTTGGCGAAACAGAGCCTTCCACTTTGGTCATGTACGGGCTGTTCTCCCTGATAACCACCTGGGCCTGCGTCTCCCTATTCACGATGGCGGCAATGATTGTAGCAAACCGGGCGGTAGCTGTGGCCCTGTGCATTGTGCTTGCCTTTGGTCTTTACTTTTTGGGCCAGTTTTTGACCATCGGACTTTCCCAGCCGGAATTGCTCCAGGGTGGCCTGATTTGGAGGCCGGACGGAACCTTTCAAATGGCCGACCCCGCTCCCAACCCCAGCTATATCTCTGGGTTCAAGCGGCAGGTGTATCAGTTCCTGTACGAGCTGACCCCGGGTGGGCAGTGCTTCCAAATCGCCGAGATGGGTGCGGAGACGCCCTGGCATCTGCCGGTGTACGCTGGCCTGTTCACTGCCCTGACCACGGGTATCGGCCTTGCCATCTTCCAGCGGAAGGATGTAAAATAGGGCCATGGAATGGCTTTGCGGCGGGGCGGTGATGGGGCTGCTGCTGGCGCTGGCTGTGGGAGTCCGGCTGCTGGGGCGCCGGCGCAGATAGGAGGATGGCTATGGTTTGGGTGTTGGCGGCTGGTTTGGCCCTGGTGGCGCTGGGGCTGGGAATAAAAGTGGCCCTGCTGCGCCACGGGATAAACGGGCTGCGGCAGGACCTGGTGGAGCGCCGGGGGCAGGACACCAACACGCTGCTTTCCCTGCCCTGCCGGGACAGGGAGCTGCGGAAGCTGGCCAGCGCTTTAAACCAGGAGCTGCGGGCCCTGCGGCAAGAGCGGCTGCGGTACCAGCAGGGGGACAAGGAACTGAAAGAGGCGGTGGTGAACATCTCCCACGACCTGCGCACGCCTTTGACGGCCATCTCCGGGTACTTGCAGCTGCTGCAAGGCCAGGACCTGCCCCCGGACACCCGGCGGTATCTGGAGCAGATTGACGGCAGGGCCCAGGCCATGAAACGGCTGACCGAGGAGCTGTTCCGGTACTCGGTGGTGGTTTCCGAGGAGAAACTGGCCCGGGAGCCGGTGGACCTGTGCCGGGCGGTGGAGGAGGCGCTGCTCTCCTTTTACGGGGCGCTGGAAGGCCGGGGCATAGAGCCCCAGGTGCGCCTGCCGGAGGAAAAGGTAGAGCGCCTGCTGGACCCGGCGGCCCTCTCCCGGGTGCTGGGGAACATCCTCACCAACGCCCTGAAGTATAGCGCCGGAGATTTGGAAGTCACTTTGGAGGAAAGGGGCCGGCTGACCTTTTCCAACGCCGCGCCGGGGCTGGACCCGGTGACAGCGGGACGGCTGTTCGACCGGTTCTACACCGTGGAGGCGGCCAGGAACTCCACGGGGCTGGGGCTTTCCATCGCCAAGGAGCTGACCCAGCGCATGGGCGGCTCCATCGGCGCGGCGCTTCACGGCGGCACGCTGACCGTGTGGGTGGAGTTCCCGCGGCAAGAACTGGATAGGAAATGAAAAACGCCCCCGTTGGCCCTATTGGCTGGCGGGGGCGTTTTCTGTTCGCGCTGCTGGGTTATGTGGTTCGCGGCAAATCCCCGGCGGGTTTCCGCTGCCGGCAAGCGGCCTGGGCAAGGGCCAAAGCTTTGTGGAACGCCAGGTTGTGCTCCTGGTCGGTTTGCGGGGAGGAGCGCCGCTGCTCCTCCTGCAAAAAGCGGAAAAACACCCGGTTGCAATCCCTGGCTGTGCGGAGCTGCCAGCTGTTCAGCTGGTACCACCCGGCCGCCTGTTGATAGGCTGGGGAGTTCCGGGCCGCCGCGATGGTTTCCTCCACATCGTAGGGCACGCGGCGTTCCTCCACTTGAAAACGGCCGGACTCAAACCGCAAAAGGGTATAGGGCGCCCCAGGCTGATGGTCCAGCGGCAGGCCGCAGGAGCCGGGATTGAGAAACAGCGTCCCGCCCACTTCCACGGCGTACTGGAGGTGGCTGTGGCCGTGAAGGTAGACCGGGGCGTTCACGCGCTGGAGAACCTCTGGGAGATGGGGCAGCTTCAAAAAGCTCTCCCTCACATACTGGGCCACTTCCTGGTGGGACGCGTCCCGGGTGGGGAAGCGCTCATCCAGTTCCCCGGAAGCCGGACTTTTCCCGCCGCTCTCCCCCACGCCCACGGGAGGGATGTGCTCCAAGAACAGGCTGCCCACCCCATCGGGCGTGGAGAGGCGAGTGGACTTAGGCAAGCTCCTCACCCAGGAAAGGGCCCTCTCCCCCATGGCTTCCCGGGTCAGGAACAGCGCCGCGAATTGCTCCCGGTGGCGGTGCGCCGGGTGTAAAAAATCCAGGTACCACTCCCGGTTCCCTGACACAAACACGGCGTTTCCCAGGCTGGCCAGCGTTTCCAGGACCTCCCGGGTGAAGGGCCAATCCGTGAGGAAATCCCCTAAGAGCAGATACTGCTGCGCCCCCGCTTCCCGGGCGTCTTCCAGGACAGCCCGTAGGGCGGGATAGTTCCCGTGAATATCCGCGATGACCGCATACAACATGACGCTTCCCCCCAGCAACGTGGATAGATAAAAGTAGTATACTACACTTTCCCCGGTTTGTGTAAGGGGGTTGTGAAGGCTGGGCCCGCTTGGGGCGGTTTTTCCGCGAGCAGCCCAAGGGCCGCCCACAGCAGCAGTCCTATCCCCGTCAGCGCCGCCTTGCTCCACAGCCAGACGCCGTGCTGGTCCCCGGCAAAGCGCAGGAAGGGGTAGACATACTCCACCCCGGGCAGGCGCAGCAGGCTGCGGGTGAGCAGCGCCACCAGCCACAGCAGACCGCACACCAGGGTGGGCAGGTGCTCTTGGGGAGAAAGGCCGCCCACCAGAGCCGCCACCGACGCCAAGAAAAACGCCGTGGGAAGGTAGAGCAGAAGCATCTCCTCCAAGGCCAGCCCCGGACGGATGCAGGCGGCGGCCAGCATGGTGGCCAGGGCGAAAAGGCTCACCGTGGCGAAGACAGCGAAGAAACGGCAAAGCATCCAGGGGAACCGGGCGGGGCTTTGGGCGGCGATGGCCTCAAAGGCGGCATCGCTGCGGAAGCGGGCCCACTCCCCCACGGCGATGGCGGCGTACAGGGGGAACACCACCTCAAAGGCGATGGGTGCAAAGTCCAGCAGCTCTCCGGCCAGGGCGGCAAAGAGCACCAGGGCCAAAGAGAGGGCGGCTGTCACCAACGGGAAGTTTATCCCGGCGATTTTCAGTTCCAGCAGGAGGCGTCTCATAGGCGGCGCCTCCAGAAGGAGAGCTTCCAGAAGGACAGGCAGGCGCACAGCACGCCCCCGCCCAGGAGGAACGCGGCGTTTGCCAGCACACTTCCCCACGCCAGCCCAGGCCACTTAGGGTGTACCCACAGCAGGCGGGACAAATCCCCGGCGGTGAGCAGGCAGAAGGGCATGCTCTCCGCCGAGCCCACCGTGGCGGCGTTCCACCCAAAGAACAGGGCTGCCGCTGCGTAAAACAGGCGGATGTCCACCACGCCGGGCAGTGCCACCGCCGCCAAGCCGGTGAACCAACTGGCGGGAAAAGCGCACAGCACCAGGGCCTTGCCCAAGGAGAGCAGCCACTCCCATGGGGCAATGGCAAAGGGCGCGGCCAGCACATAGACGGCGGTGTTGCACAGGAGGAACAGGGCCGTCAGCAGGTAGGCCAGGCAGAAGCCCCCCAGCAGCTTGCCCAGGATGTACTGGCGTCTCTCCAAGGGGTAGGAGAGGAACAGGTGGCCCATGGCGTTTTTCCTGTCGGCGGGGAAGCGGTTGGCCAGGAGGATGGCCAGGCCGAACAGCAGCAACAGGGCGTCCAGCGTCATGACGCGGTGGACAAAGTAGGCGGGCTGGTTGAGAAACTCCAGCCGGGCCAGGTTTTGGGCGGAGGGGAAGCAGTCCAGCTGTGCCATGGCTGTGGCGGCCAGGAACACGCCCCACACCGCCGGGCGCTTTGCCTGCATCTTCAGCTCGTAGTGGAGAATGGACACTGTTTTACGCATGGCTTTTCCCTCCCATGCAGTAGACGTAGGCGTCCTCCAAGGTGGCGGGGACAGGCGGCTGGGGGAAGCGGCCGCTCTCGTCCACCACCCGGGCCAGGATGGCGTTTTGCTCGTAGGTGGTGGAGAGCACCACCGCCTGGCGCTGCAAAGCCGCCAGCTCTTTGTCGTCCCCCAGGGGCAGGACTTTCACCCGGCCCTCCACCTGGTGGAGCAGCTCCTGGGAGGGCCCGGCGTAGAAAAGGCGGCCCTTCCGCAGCACGGCCAGGTGCTGGCACAGCTGGTGCACGTCCTCTACAATGTGGGTGGAGAGCAGCACGGTCCTCCCCTGGCGGGCGTAGCGGGACAGCACTCCGCGGAACCGCACCCGCTCCTCCGGGTCCAGGCCGGCGGTGGGCTCATCCACTACCAGGACGGGCGGCTCCCCCAACAGGGCCTGGGCGATGCCCACCCGGCGCCGCATGCCCCCGGAGAGCTGGCCGATTTTCCGCCGGGCAAAGTCCTGCATCTCCACCTGGGCGAGGACGTTCTCCACCTGGCTCTTGTCCCGGAGGCCCTTCAGTTCCCCCATATAGCGGAGGAAATCCCTCACGGAAAGGCTGGGGTACATGGGCAGCTCCTGGGGCAGGTAGCCCAGGCGCTGGCGGACCTCCCTCCCCTGGCGTACAGTGTCGAAGCCGCAGACTTGGATGGCGCCGGAGTTGGGCGGCTCCACGGTGACAAGGGCTTTCATCAAGGTGGACTTGCCCGCCCCGTTGTGGCCCAGCAACCCAAAGACGCCGCTGCCCACGGAAAAGGACACGTCCTCCAAGGCGGTGACGCCCCCTTTGTAGGTTTTGGTGACGTGGGAAAAGACAATGTTCGGTTCCATAACAGCCTCCTTATAACTACATTTGTAGATTTATCAAGTAAAAGAGAGCGGTGCTACTGTGCCCCGGACTCTGTGCCCACGGAATAGGCGGGGTAGGGATAGAAGTGCTGGCGGCTGAACTCCGCGGAAAAGGCCAAGGCCAGCACCAACAAACCCGCCAACCCCGCCGCCAGCAGGCGCTTCTTCCAGGGGGCAGGCTTTGCCAGAATGCGGCCCAGCCTTCGCTTGGTGTGGAGGAAGGTCAAGGCCCCCAGCCCCTGGGCGGCTTTGGCCTCTCTACAGGCGGACAGCTCCAGTAAGCGGAGGATGGCCCGGGCGTACTCCCCGCTGGTAACGCTGCCGGTCAAGGAGCGAAGGGTGTGGGTGTCGCAGTCGGTCTCGCAGTGGAGGGCGAAGTCCTCCCGGCACAGCCAGGCCAGGGGGTTGAACCAGTGGACGGCGCAGGCTACATCGTACACCCGCTGGAGCAGCAAATGGTGGCACCGGATGTGGGTGAGCTCGTGGGTGAGGACGGCTTGGAGCTGGGCGTCTGTCAGCAGGGAAAGGGTGGCGGTATCCACCAGCAGCACCGGGCGCAGCGCCCCCGCCACGGAGATGGGCGCGTCCAGGGGCGTTTCCAACAGGGGTGGGGTGCGCTTCCTTCCCAGGGATTGGGCGCACTGGGCGGCAAGGCCCAAGAGCCGCTGGTTCTGACAAGGCGGGCGGCGGCGCAGGGATTTTCCCGCCAGCAGCAGCCGCGTCACCCTGTAGGCCAGGAACAGGACGCACCCCATCGCCCACACCAGCGCGGCCATGTGGAAGGCCGGCAGGCGCTGCTCCGGCTGGGGGGAAAACAGCCGCACCTGGGGGGACAGCACCGGAATCCCATAGAGGGCCAGGCCGCAGAGGGAGAACCACAGGGGCAGGGCCCGTTTCAGCACCCGGCTGAGAAGCAGGCTCACCACGCCGAACAGCCCACCCACCAGGGACAGGTACACCACCAGGAAGAACAGCTCAGTGAGAATCATGGCGCTGCTCCTGCTGGTTGACCAAGGTTTTCAGCTCCTCCAACTCTTGGGGGGAGAGCGTGCCGCTCTCCACAAAGCCCAGCACCATCTTGGACAGGGAGCCGCCGTAGACCCGGTGGAGGAAGCTCTTGCTCTCCTCCAGCTGGCACTGGCTCTGGGACAGGGCGGGATAGTAGAGATACCCCTTGCCCTGACGCTGGGTGGTGAGGGCGCCCTTCTTCACCAGGCGGGCCAGGTAGGTTTGGATGGTGGTTTTGCTCCAGCCGGTGGCTTGCAGGCTGGAAAGGATTTCCGGCAAAGTCTTGGGCGGGCCGGACCACACAGCCTGCATCACCTGCCACTCGGATTCGGAAATAGAAATCATAGGCGGCTCCTTTCATTGATAGTTTGTAGTTTATAAGAGCAGTATAACAGAAGAACTACAAAGTGTCAATCTATTTTTCCGCAGCCAAGACGGCCCCTTCACGGTACAATCGAGCAAACCGTGAAGGAGGCCTTGTTTATACGTCCCATTTATGAGGACGTTCGCCGGTTTAAAGCCGGCCGGCACCCACGTACACTTGCACCTCGTAGTTCCAGTGGAGGATGCCCGAAACGACGATGAGCTGCACGGTGAACGTGGGATGGGCGCCGTGCTGCGCCTGGGCCAGGCGCAGCAGCTCTTGGAGGGTTTGCTCCCTGGCCTCCTCGGCGCAGTTGGCGCACAGGTACCGCCCCGCCGGCAGCGTCTTGAGGCCCTCCACCTGCTGGTACTGGGTGCAGATGGCAAACAGCCGGGAGCTCCCCCCTTCGGTGTAGATGCCGGCCGCATCTTCAAAGGAAAACTGCTCCCGCAGGGCTGGCGGCAGCGTTTCGTAAAAATGGCTGAGGTAATTCCAGAGGTTGTCCAAGGTGGGCTTTTCCAGGGCATCGGAGAGCAGTAGCACCCGCTGGGGGTACTCCTTGAGGAAGGCGCTGCGGGACTGGCGCTGCAATTCCAAGTGGCGCACATAGTCCGCCTTGGCCAGCTGGATTTTCTCCTTGCTGAACTGCAGCGCGGCGATTTTTTCATCGGCTCTTTTCTCCGCCTGCTCGAAAAAGGCGATGATTTTCTCCAGGTCGTCGTACTCCAGCATCTTTTTGATTTCCTGCAGGGGCAGGTCCATCAGCTGCAGGGCCCGCACGGTGTTCACCCGGACGATGTCCTGCTCGGTGTAGTAGCGGTACTGGGTCCAGCCGTCCTTTTTGTTGGGCTTTACCAGGCCGATGCGGTCGTAGTGGCACAAGGTTTCGGCGGTGGTATGGGCCGCTTTGGCGGCCTCCCCTATGGAAAAATATTTTTTCATGGTTTGGAAAATCACCCCTTGACCTTTGTGTCGCACAAAGGTTTATACTCCATTCTAGCATCAGAGCCCGCAAAACGCAACGGTAAATTGTACGCCGCACAAGAGGACACACTATGATAGAACTGAAACAAGTGACGAAAGAGTACGGCCGCGCCACCGTGCTGAAAAACATCACTCTGACGCTGGAGGAGCCGGGCCTTCTACTGCCTGCTGGGCCGCAACGGCGCTGGCAAGACCCCCCTTTGCCGCTTTATGGTGGACGCCCGGTTCCGGCAGGAGGAGCTGGAGGAAAAGGCTTTGGAGCACATCCTGCGGGGCTGAAAATCCAAGGGGTAAAGCAGGTGGAGGCGCATTTGGAGCCGGGCGACGGGCGCGCTGAGGCGCTGCTTCTGGCCTGCGGGTTCCGCCTGGCGGAGGAAAACACACACACGGCGCGCTATACATGCCGCTTTGAAACACAGAATTGGAGGTAACAATAAGATGAAAAAGATTGCATTGGCCCTGTGCCTGGGGCTGGGCTGTTTGACGCTGGCGGGCTGCTCCGGCAGCAGCGAGCCCTTTGAGGCCAAAACCTACACGCCGGAGGGGAAAGTCCAGGGCGTGCAGCTGGACGTGGAGGACCGGGAGGTGGAGGTGGCCCTCTCCCCTGACGGGCAGGTGCACATCCAGTACGCAGAAAACAGCAAGGAGTTTTACGAGATTGCCCTCACCGACGGCAACGTGCTGACCATGACCAGCGCCACCAACAAGGAGTGGACCGATTACATCGGGGTCAGCGCCAGCGACGAGGATAGGAAAATCACGGTGCAGGTGCCCGATGGCCTGTTGGACAGCCTGGAGATTTCCACCACCAACGAGGACATCACCCTGCCGGCGCTGGCGGTGACGGGCAGCATCTCCCTCTCCTCCAACGGCGGCGACGTGAGCTTTGGCAATCTGTCCGTGGGCAGCGGCCTGACTTTGAACGCCAAAAACGGGGACATCACCGGCACGGTGGTGGGCAGCTACGACGGCTTCGCCATCACCTCCAACGTGAAAAAGGGCGAGAGTACCTTGCCGGACGCCAAAGAGGGCGGCGAAAAGACATTGGACGTCACCTGCAACAACGGCGACGTGGAAGTCTCCTTTGTGGAGGGCTGACACAGCGCCCTGAAAAACGAGAACGCGCTGGGCCATGCTGTTTTCCGTTGGCCCGGCGTTTTTCCTTTTTTGGGGCCGCTGGCGCTTTGCCCTGCCTGCGGCTTTCCCCTGGGCGCCGCCTGTGGTATAAAAAAATAAGATACAGCTGGTATGCTCGCGGGAGAGAGGTGGGACCGATGAAGCTTTTATACGCCGAGGACGAGGCCGCCATGAGCGAGGCGGTGGTGGATATGGAGCTCTACCTGGGGGAGAGCAAGTGGAGCCGCAACATCAAGGAGCAGACCCGGCGCCTGAGCGGGCTGATGCAGGACCTGCTCACCTTGGCCCGGATGGACGAGGGGGCCGCGCTGGCACAGAAGGCGGCCCTCTCCCTCAGCGGGCTGGCGGAACAGGCCCTGGAGCCCTTCCTGCAGCCCATGGAGGCCCAGGGCATCACCTTGGAGCGGGACATTCAGCCGGAGGTGTCCCTCACCGCCGACCCGGCCCAGCTGGAGCAGCTGCTCTCCCTGCTGCTGGACAACGCCGTGAAGTACACCGGCCCCGGGGGGCGCATCCGCCTCTCTGTGAAGCAGGAGGGGAAGCGGGCCCGGCTCTGCCTGGAAAACACCTGCCCCCAGCTGCCCACGGTGCCGCCGGAAAAGCTGTTCGACCGCTTTTACCGGGGGGACGCCGCCCGCACCCAGAAGGAGGGCGGCTATGGCATTGGCCTGGCGGTGGCCCGCTCCTTGGCCCAGGCAAACCAGGGCAGCCTGCACGCCCAGTACCTTCCGCCCCAAGCCATCCGGTTTGTGGCGCAATTCCCCAACTGAACACACAAGGACGGACCGCGGCCTGCGGCCCGTCTTTTTTTCTTCTAAGCTTTGGCTAAGGTTTGGGAGTGTATACTGGGCTGCACACACAGAAAGGAGCTGATTCCATGGCCCTGCGCCATGAATGGAAACACCGCATTGACACCGCCGGCCTGCTGGCGCTGCGGGCCCGGCTGGGGGCTGTGCTCCAGCGGGACCCCCACGCCCTGGGCGGCAGCTACCAGGTGCGCAGCTTGTACTTTGACAACCTGGCGGACAAGGCCCTGCGGGAAAAATTGGAAAGCGTTAACCACCGGGAGAAATTCCGGCTGCGGTTTTACAACGGGGACCTTTCCTTGCTTGTGCTGGAGAAAAAGACAAAGACAAACAGCCTGTGCGGGAAGGCCCAGACGCCCCTTTCGGTGGAGGAAGCCCGGGCTTTGCTGGAGGGCCGCCACCAGGAGCTTGGGGCCTCCTCTCCCCTGCTGGGGGAACTGCGCCGGAAGATGGGCAGCCAGGGCCTGCGCCCCAAAGCCATCGTGGAGTACACCCGGGAGCCCTTTCTCTACGGCCCGGGGAATGTGCGGGTGACGCTGGACTACAACATCCGCACCGCCCTCTCCCCCGCCGGTTTTCTGGACCCGGGCTGCGTCACCCTCCCCGCAGCGGACGCCCCTGTTATCTTAGAGGTAAAGTGGGATGAATTCCTCCCCGACCTGGTGCGGGACCTGGTGCAGCTGCCCGGGACGCGCACCTCCGCTTTTTCCAAGTACGCCGCCTGCCGCCTGTACGGCTAAATTTCCAAGACAAGGAGAACGAGACCATGACTTTTCAAGACATTTTTAAATCCAGCTTTTTAGAGAATGTGAGCAGCGTATCCCTGCTGGACATGGGGCGCGCTTTGGTGCTGGCCTTTGGGCTGGGGCTGTTTATCTTCCTCATCTACAAAAAGACCTTTGCCGGGGTGATGTACTCCTCCAGCTTTGGGGTGACGCTGGTGGCCCTGGCCATGATTACCACCCTGGTGATTTTGGCGGTCACCTCCAACGTGGTGCTGTCTTTGGGCATGGTGGGCGCTTTGAGCATCGTGCGGTTCCGGGCGGCCATTAAGGAGCCCTTGGACATCGCCTTCCTGTTCTGGGCCATTGCCGTGGGCATTCCAGGCGGGGGTGGAGGCCTTGGAGGACTTCTGCCTGCTGCGAGCCCAAAGCGTCCAAGGCCAGCTGGAGGGCACCATCCCCTCTACCGACGAGGGACAGAGTGAGGACAGCTCTACCCTGGTGGACGCCTCCTCGGTGGACATCTCCGCCATGGGCACCATGGAAAACGGCGGCGGGCAGCGCTCTTGGGAGCGGGGCATGGGGCAGTCCCAGGAAGCCGTGGAAGGGGCTGGCATGTCCGCCGCCACCCAAGACAGCGCGGGCCAGGCCCCGGCCATCCCCCAGGGCCAGGAGGACATGGGCAGCCCACCGGAGCTTCCCAGCGGGGAAGGACCCCAGGAGGCCCCCGGCCAAGCAGCCCCGGACAGCGCCTCCTCCGCCACGGAGGAAAGCCCATCCAGTGAGGTGGAAAGCTCCTCCGGGGAGGGGGATACCCCCAGTGGGGAGGAAAGTGCTTCCGCCCCCGCGGAAGTAGGCGGGGCCATGGGACAGGAGCCTCTCACCCAGTCGGCAGAAGGGGCCGCTGACGCCGGGATAGAGGTCCAGCCCGGGGCACTGGGCCAGGGGCAAAGCCAGGCTTCCTCCACCACGGAACAGTGGGTGCTGCTGGGGGGTTCCTTCCTGGCGCTGGGGATGGGGCTGGCAGTGGCGGGGCTCTACCACAGAAAGGGGTAACCATCCTGGCCACGGAACCAGCCCGGGATGGAATGCCTGCCGTTCCCAGGCTTGTGCCAGGCGTTCCCCTCCGAGGGATGTGAAAGAGAAAAAGGACATGGCCCGCAGTGCGCGTGCCATGTCCTTTTGTTGGATGAGAAAACCCGCCGAAGGTTCTCTCGCAGTTGTTATGCAGCGACAAAGGTCTGATGGAAGTTCGTCAGGATGCTGGCGGCCTGGGCGCGAACAGCTGTCCCTTCGGGGTCGATGGTGCCATCGTCGTGGCCGTTGATCAGCTTGTTGCCGTTGGCCCAGCTCATGGCCTTCTCCGCCCAGCCGGCTATCTTTTCGCTGTCGGGGTACTGGCTCAAATCGCCCTCGGCAGTCAGGTCATACTCCTTATACTCCGCATAGTTGTAGAGCATCTGGGCCAGCTCCTGGCGGGTAACGTCATCCTCGGGGCGGAAGGTTCCGTCCCCATCACCCTCGGCCACACCGGTCAAGCGGGCCCAGTACACGGCGTTGGTGTACCAAATATCGGCATCCACATCCTCATAAGGATAGCCCAAGTCCTCTTCGCTGATATCCGGGGTGCCCTCCAGGTTGTAAAGGATTTGCACCACCTGGGCGCGGTCCAGGTTCTCCTCAGGGCCAAAGGTGGTGTCGCCGGTGCCTGCCATAATCTCATGGTCGTAGACATACTTCACGGCGCCATAGTACCATGCCCCGGCCGCAACGTCGTTGAAAGGAGGCGCGGGCTCGGAAGTCTGCTGGGACAGCCACTGGAAAATGGTCTGGCCCTGGTCATCCTCCACCAGGTTGTTGTAGACGTAATTCCAAGCGTCGTGGGCGCCGAAATAATCGGTGCCGTCAAACACGGGCCCTTCGGGATAGAGCTCCAGCTTGGCGTCCACACCAGCAGCGATCAAACGCTCATAGGTGCCAGGCAGACCGCCGGCGGCGCCGTCGGAAGCGCTGCCCACCAGGTAGACAGGGAAGCCCTTGTCCGCGATAACCTTTGCCTGTGCCTCGTTCAGGTTCCCGCCGGAAACCAGCATGGCGGCGGCGAACTGAATGCGGTTGTCAGTGGTGGAGGTTATCAACGGGGTGGTCATGCCGGTGCCCATAGAAAGGCCGCCCACATAGACCCGCTCCGGGTCGATATAATTGTCTTCAATCACCTGGTGGATAAGGGCCTCCATATCATCCAGACGTTTGGAGCTCCAGCCCTCTGTCGTGGACTGAGGCGCCAGCACATAAGCGCCGCCCAGCTGCTCTTGGAATTCCTCATCGGCAAAGGCCAGGGCCCGGTTGCCCACCAGGTTGGCGCCGGCGTTGTTCACAACCTTGCCGTCGATTTCGCTTTCGGCATAGCGCTCGCCTGTGCCGTGGAACCACACCAGCAAAGGCCGCAGGTTGTCTTCGCTGGCGTTAGCGGGGGTATACAGGGGGGCCTTACCGCCACCGGGGACCTCCAGGGAGAGGTCAAAGGCGGAGAACAGCGGGTCGTGACGGGTTTCATCCTGCACATAGACCGCGTCCGCAATGCCGGGGATACCCTTATTCTGGGTGAGCTTCACCTCTACAGTGGCAAAGGCGTGGAACCCGTTCAAGGTGTACCAAGAGGCCCGTGTTGCGGGGACGTCGTACCGGCTGGCATCGCTCTCGCCGTTTTGCTCGGTGCGGGTGCCCCATTCAATGTCCAACTTGACGTAATTGCCCTCTTCGGCCTTATTGCCCTGGGCATCGGCCACGTAAGCGTCCAGGATATTCCACTTGGCCCAGTTATCTTTCAGGGCATAGTCCTCTTTTTCAGGGTCCCACGCGAAGTTCCCGAAGGAGCCCTGGACATCCCCATTTGCCTCTGTCACCTTGGCGGCAGCGGCAAAGGTGTCTTTATCCACATCCCCGGCTTTCAGGGGGATGCCCATGTCAATGAGTATGCCGGAGAAGTAATAGCCAGGGTTAATGGCTGTGCGAAGCACATCAAAGGAGACCGTTGTCTCGCCGTGGGCCACAACCGCCGGGAGTAAGGCAACGGTCAACAGCAGTGTCAAAAGGATTGATAGGAATTTCTTGCTTGTTCTTCGAACCTTCTTTTTCACAAAATTCGCCTCATTTCCTCAAAAAATGGTCATTCTTTCAATACGCTCTCCTCGTTTGCTTTTCCCATTCCCCTTGCCGGGAACGGAACTCCTCCTTTCCCCCCCTTTCCTACAGGCGATGCTTACAGAGCTCCCTCCTGCCGGAGCTTCCCAGGCAGGTTTGCCCTAAGCATAAATACCGTTGTTTCATTTTTGCTTTCTATGGGTTGCATTATAGACCACTTGACGATGTTTGTCAACGAAAATAGCGACAATAAAAAATCAATTTGTTTATAATAATTAATGTCTACTGAACAAACGCCAGTTTTCTTTGCAGCACCCAAGTATCCAGCAA
>OFMJ01000904.1_pt1 | contig 25886 bp, 21 predicted proteins | sample 1541801 | NCBI WGS metagenome assembly OFMJ01 (sample SAMN04209234, study PRJEB22552) | human gut metagenome | biome: gut; material: feces | host: Homo sapiens | place: USA: Oklahoma
TTCCTGCAGCATACGCTTTTCATTGCGCACGATGATGTCAGGCGCCTTGAGCTCCAATAAACGCTTTAAGCGGTTGTTGCGGTTGATTACCCTTCTGTAAAGGTCGTTCAAATCGCTGGTGGCGAACCGGCCGCCATCCAGCTGTACCATCGGCCTCAGTTCCGGCGGGATGACCGGGATCACATCCAAAATGATCCACTCCGGCTTGTTGTTGGACTTTCTGAATGCCTCTACGACCTCCAGGCGCTTGATGGCACGCAGCCGCTTCTGCCCGGAAAAATCATTGACTTCCTTTTTTAGTTGCTCGCTGGTCGCCTCCAGATCCACTGCCTGGAGCAACTCTTTGACGCTTTCCGCGCCCATGCCGACACGGAATGTGTCTTGCCCGTATTTTTCCTCTGCCTCTCTGAGCTCTCTATCGTTGATGACCTGCTTATAGGTCAGGTTCGTGTTGCCGGGGTCCAGCACCACATAAGCGGCAAAATACAGCACCCGTTCCAGCGAACGCGGCGACATATCCAGCAACAGCCCCATACGGCTGGGGATGCCCTTGAAATACCAAATATGGCTGACCGGGGCCGCCAGCGTGATATGCCCCATACGCTCACGGCGCACCTTAGCACGCGTAATTTCTACGCCGCACTTATCGCACACCATGCCCTTATAGCGCACGCGCTTATATTTGCCGCAATGGCATTCCCAGTCCTTTGTTGGTCCGAAAATACGCTCACAAAACAAGCCGTCCTTTTCAGGTTTCAGCGTCCGGTAATTGATGGTTTCCGGCTTTCTCACTTCCCCGTGAGACCAGGTCAATATCTGCTCCGGGGAAGCCAGGCCGATCTGTATGCTGTCGAAGTTGTTGAGTTCTACCATGAAGCGCCAACCTCCAAATCTATCTTAACAGTACAAGCGTGCTTATTCTTCATCATCCAGGTCTGCAAAGGCATCGTCATCCAATCCCAGCAAATCGTCATCCAGTACGATCTCATGCACACCGGCAATATCGAACGCGTCACCGCCGTGAGCAGCCTGAATATCCGTCTCGTCGCCCAGGTCGCCGTCTACGCTCTGGTCTGCCGCCTGCGCATAATCCGCGCTTTGCAGCAATACGTTCCTGCGTTCCTGTTCGTGGCGGTCCATCAGCTCCATCTCTTCTTCCGCCGAATCACGGATCTTGATTTCCTCATGGTTTTCGTTGAGCACTTTGATATCCAGCGCCAAGCTCTGCAATTCCTTGATCAATACCTTGAAGGATTCCGGAATACCAGGCTCCGGCGTATTCTCGCCCTTGATGATGGCCTCATAGGTCTTTACGCGGCCCACCACATCGTCGCTCTTTACCGTCAGGATCTCCTGCAGGGTATGGGCCGCGCCATACGCTTCCAACGCCCAAACCTCCATTTCGCCGAATCGCTGGCCGCCAAACTGTGCCTTGCCGCCCAGCGGCTGCTGGGTCACCAGGGAGTACGGGCCGGTAGAGCGAGCATGGATCTTTTCGTCTACCAGGTGATGCAGCTTTAAGATGTACATATATCCTACCGTTACGGGGTTTTCAAATGGCTCACCGCTGCGGCCGTCGCGCAGCTGGATCTTTCCGTCCGCCGGATAGCCGGCCTTTACCAGCAGCTCCTGGATCTCTTCCTCCGTCGCGCCGTCAAATACCGAGGTAGCCACCTCAAAGCCCAGCGCCTTCGCCGCCAGGCCCAGGTGCGTTTCCAATACCTGCCCGATATTCATACGGCTCGGCACGCCCAGTGGGTTCAATACGATTTCCAGCGGCGTGCCGTCCGGCATAAACGGCATATCCTCTTCCGGCAAAATGCGGGAGATAACGCCCTTGTTGCCGTGCCGGCCCGCCATTTTATCGCCCACGCTGATTTTGCGTTTCTGGGCAATGTAGACGCGCACCAGTTCATTGACGCCGGCTGGCAGCTCATCCTTGTTTTCACGGGTGAAAATCTTGACGTCCACCACAATGCCGCCTTCGCCGTGCGGCACCCGCAGCGAGGTATCGCGCACCTCGCGTGCCTTTTCTCCAAAGATAGCGCGCAGCAGGCGTTCCTCTGCCGTCAGCTCTGTCTCGCCTTTCGGCGTAACCTTGCCGACCAGAATATCTCCGGAATGCACCTCTGCGCCCACCCGGATGATGCCTTCGTCATCCAGATCCTTCAGGCCCTCCGGCCCTACGTTCGGGATGTCGCGGGTAATCTCTTCCGGTCCCAGCTTGGTATCGCGCGCTTCGCATTCCAGCTCTTCAATGTGGATAGAGGTGAATACGTCCTCCTTTACCATCTTTTCACTGATGAGCATTGCGTCTTCGTAGTTATAGCCTTCCCACGGCATAAAGCCGATGAGGATGTTCCGCCCCAACGCGATCTCGCCTTGGCTGGTAGACGGGCCGTCCGCCAGCGCCTGATCCTTTTTCACCCGTTGTCCTGTCGTAATCAGCGGGCGCTGGTTGATGCAGGTGTTTTGGTTGGATCGCTTATATTTGATGAGCTTGAAGCGGTCCGTCTCTCCATCGTCCCCTTCAATGACGATCTCGTCCGCCGTCACCTTCTTCGCTATGCCGTCACGCTTGCTCAATACCACCATGCCGGAGTCATGAGCAGCCTTGTATTCCATGCCCGTTCCCACCACCGGCACCTGCGGGTTGAGTAGCGGCACCGCTTGGCGCTGCATGTTGGAGCCCATCAGCGCGCGGTTGGCGTCGTCGTTTTCCAAAAACGGAATCATCGCCGTCGCCACAGATACCAGTTGTTTCGGGGAAACATCCATCAGGTCGATCTGTTCACGCGGAAATTCATTGATCTCCTTGCGGAAGCGGCTGGTTACGCGGGCATGCGTAAAGCGCCCGTTTTCGTCCACCGATTCGTTGGCCTGCGCTACGATGTAATTGTCCTCTTCATCCGCCGTGATGTATACCACCTCATCTGTTACCACGCCTTCGCCATGAATCACCTTGCGGTACGGTGTTTCGATAAAGCCATATTCATTGACCCGCGCATACGTAGCCAACGAACCGATCAATCCGATGTTCGGGCCTTCCGGCGTTTCAATGGGGCACATCCGTCCGTAATGCGAATGGTGCACGTCACGCACCTCAAAGCTGGCGCGTTCACGGTTCAAGCCGCCGGGGCCAAGCGCAGACAGACGCCGCTTATGCGTCAATTCTGCCAGCAGGTTGGTCTGATCCATAAACTGGCTCAGCTGGCTGCTCCCGAAAAATTCCTTGATTGCCGCAGATACCGGGCGAATATTGATTAGGTTGCTCGGCGTCGCCACATCCATATCCTGGATGCTCATACGCTCGCGCACCACCCTCTCCAGGCGGGACAGACCCACACGGATCTGGTTTTGCAGCAGCTCTCCTACGCAGCGCAGGCGGCGGTTGCCCAAATGGTCGATATCGTCGGTACGCCCTACGCCGTGATACAAGCAGATCATATAGTTCAACGACGCCATGATGTCATCCGGGTGGATGTGCTTTGGCATCAGGTCATGCACGCGGTTGGCCATCTCACGGCGCAGCTCGCCTTCCTCCCAGCTCTCTTTGCTGTTGAGGATCTCCATGAAGGTCGGGAAGTGCGCTTTTTCCGTAATGCCGATTTCCTTTAGATCAAAATCCACGAAGGGCGCCAGATCCACGAAGTTGTTGCCGAAAATCTTCAGCGTCCCTTCCTCTACAACCACTTCCGCCTCATTGATGCCGGCTGCCTGCAGGCGCTCCGCCTCAGCGCGGTCTATCTGCTGGCCTGCAACGGCCATCACTTCCCCGGTATACGGGTTGATGGCGTCCGCCGCCAGCGTTTGCCCGGCCAGACGGTCCACAAGGCCCAGCTTTTTGTTGATTTTATAGCGGCCCACGCGCGCTAAGTCATAGCGGCGCGGGTCAAACAACAGAGAATTGAACAGGGAGCGGGCGCTTTCCTCTGTCGGCGGTTCACCCGGGCGCAGCCGTTTATAGATCTCGATGACGCCTTCCGGGTCCGTCTTCGCGCTGTCCTTGCGGATGGTATCAATGATGAGCTTTTCTTCGCCAAACTTGGCCAATATCTCCTCATCCGTTCCGCAGCCCAGCGCACGCATCAGCACCGTGGCAGGCAGCTTGCGCGTACGGTCTACGCGCACCCACATCACATCGTTGGCGTCTGTCTCGTATTCCAGCCATGCGCCGCGGTTCGGGATGATGGTAGCCGAAAAGAGCTGCTTGCCCATCTTATCCGTTTCCATATTGTAGTAAGCGCCGGGAGAACGCACCAGCTGGCTCACGATCACGCGCTCCGCGCCGTTGATGATAAAAGTGCCGGTTTCCGTCATCAAGGGGAAATCGCCCATGAAGACTTCCTGCTCTTTCACCTCCCCGGTCTCGCGGTTGATCAGCCGCACTGTCACCCGCAGCGGCGCTGCGTAGTTGACATCGCGTTCCTTACACTCTTCCACAGAATACTTCGGGTTGTTTTCCAGCGTATAATCCACAAACTCCAACACCAGGTTATCGCCATACCCTGTGATGGGGGAAATATCCGCAAACACCTCTTTGAGCCCCTCTTCCACAAACTTGCGGTAAGATTCTTTCTGGATCTCAATCAGGTTGGGCATTTCCAGGACCTCGTCGATGCGTGAAAAGCTCATTTTCTTTCTGCCGCCCAGAAGAATTTCATGAACCATGGATGCTTCACTCCCAATCCTTTTTATACTTTTCTATCCATACATACACAGAAAAAGATTCGCTCTTGATTTTGTGTGCAAAGCACTGTACAATAGCGGGGAAAGAAGGAAATTTTTTGTTTCCTTTTTTCGTTGCAGTTCCATGTATCGCGGGAATACTTGTGCAATTTACGACTATATCATAACTTGTCTTATTCGTCAACGGCGCTGCGGCCGATTGACGTTTTTTTGTCATCTTTCGCAAAAATATTGAAAAGCCATGCACCCCCTCTGGGGCACATGGCTTTTTCTTTTATCAATATTTAGTTGGCTTTGGCAAATACCATACGCCCCGCTGCTGTTTGCAGCACGGAGGTAACATACACCGAGGTGGTGCTCCCTATGTGCGATGCGCCGCTGTCCACTACGACCATCGTGCCGTCTTCCAAATAGGCTACGCCCTGGCCCGGTTCCTTGCCCTCCCTAACGATCTGCAAAAGCATATCCTCGCCAGGCATGACCGCCGGTTTCAATGAGCTGGCCAGCTCATTGATATTCAGTACCTTTACGCCCTTTACTGTCGCCACCTTATTCAGGTTGAAATCGTTGGTTACGATGTTCCCCTTCATCTCCTTGGCCAACAGGATGAGCTGCTCGTCCACTTCGGTATTTTCATATTCCTTTTCAACGACCACCACACGGTTGGAATCTTGCTGCATCTGCTGCAGGATATCCAGCCCTCTTCGCCCTCTCTGCCGTCTTAGCGCCTCAGCGGAATCCGCTATATGCCGCAGCTCCTGCAATACAAACGAAGGCACAATGATTTTTCCTTCCAGAAAGCCTGCGTTGGCCACGGCCAGCACGCGTCCGTCTATGATCACAGACGTATCCAGTATCTTGGGCGCCGGCGGCTTTGGCTTTTCCGCTTTTTTCCTGCCGCGGCTCGCTACCGTGCTGCGCGGCATAGGCTCTTCCTCTGCCTCCTCCTGTTCCTCGGCTTCTTTGGCTTCCGTAATTTTTCCCACGATGCCCAGTTCAGATTTTCTCCGTACCGCGACCGCAACACCCAAATAGCCAAGCAGTACATACACGATCACGGACAACAGCATTGAAAGCCAGGGAATAGGAATGCGATTGATAAGAGTAGAAAGTAGTAGTGCTAGTATCAGCCCGATGATCAGCCCCAGTATGCCGGACAAAACATCCTGCATGGGCACCTGTGTCAGCTTTGCCTCTATGCGCTTCATGCCGCCTGCAATGCCGCGCATCATCTTCGGATAGAAAATAAAGCCCAGCAGCATGCCGGCCACGCCAACGCCGATGTATACCCCTGCAATGACTGATGAAGAAACCACGGCATACACGTCCATCAGCTTTATCCAGCTCAAAAGGCTGGCTACCAATGTCAGGATACCGATACATACAGCCCCCAGTCCAATGGAAAATCCCAAACGAAGCAGTTTTTTCATATAGATTCACCTCCTCTCTGTACGGAATGTATCTCAAACAGCGCTATGGGCTCACACAGCCTGCTCGATACGCGCCAATACGTCCTGTTCTTCCATATCCAGAGAGAGGATCAATTCGCTGGCTAAAATTTGTTTGGCGGAACTCAGCATCTTCTTTTCCCCCGTAGAAAGGCCCTTTTCTTTATCCCGGTGGCTCAGCGCGCGCACTACCTCTGCCGTATCAAAAATACTGCCCGTGCGCATCTTTTCCAGATTCTCCCGGTACCTGCGGTTCCAGTTGTCGCACTCCTCCCCGCAGGGCTGGGATAAAAACTCCAGGACCTTGATCCCTTCCTCTTTATCTATGATGGAGCGCAGGCCAACCTCCTTGCCCTCTACCGGCACCATGACCTTCATACCGCCTAAGGCGAACCTGAGCACATAATAGCGCTGGAGCTGGCCTAAAATTTCTTTTTCTTCGATCAATTCAACAATTCCTGCCCCATGCATCGGATATGCCACTCGGTCGCCAATTTCAAACACAGCATTTCCCCCCTTTTTCTTATCAAATGGTGTACTTTTAATGATACGGCATAAAGCATCCCTTGTCAATTTTCCTCTGCCGCATTTGTGCCCTTCCGCTTCGGCTCCAAGCCTAGGTAAAGCGCCTCCGCTACGCTGCTGACCCCGGTAAAGCGCACTCCTGTTTTTATCCCCGCCGCCTTTAATGCCTCTTTGGGCACCAAAAGCGTGGTAAAGCCCATCTTTGCACACTCTGCCGCCCGGCGTTCCAGCTGGGAAACCATGCGTACCTCGCCTGTCAGGCCCACCTCTCCAATGGCCGCCACCCCCTCTTTGAGCGGCTGCCCGGTAGCTGCGGAGGCAATGGCCATCACCATCGCCAGGTCGTTGGCGGGCTCTGCGATTTTCATGCCCCCTACCACATTGGTATATACGTCGCGGTTGTACAGCGGCACGCCCGCCCGCCGTTCCATAATGGCAATCATCAGCAGCATTCGATTGTAGTCTATCCCTGCCGCCATACGGCGCGGCTGCCCGAAGGACGTAGTCGCCGCCAGCGACTGTATTTCACATAAAACCGGCCGGCTGCCCTCCATGGAACAGGTGATTGCGCTTCCTGCGATGCCTTTTGTATGCTGGCTGAGCAGCACCTCCGAAGGATTTTTCATTTCCTCCATGCCATGCTCTGTCATAGCAAATACGCCGATTTCATTGGTAGAGCCAAAGCGGTTTTTCACGGCCCGCAGAATACGCAGCGTGGATTGCCTCTCCCCTTCAAAATACAAGACAGTATCCACCATGTGCTCTAAAACACGCGGCCCTGCAATCGCCCCTTCCTTGGTCACATGCCCCACCAAAATTACCGTAGCGCCCGTTGTTTTGGCAATTTTAAGCGCAGAAGCCGTACATTCCCGGATCTGGGAAACGCTGCCCATCGCACTTGCCATGCCGGGCTGCGTCATCGTTTGAATGGAATCTATGATGACAAGTTGCGCCTGGCTCTCCTCCATGGCTTGGCAAACCGCCTCCATATCCGTTTCCGCCAGCACCAGCAGGTCCTCAGACAGCGTACCCAGCCGCAGCGCCCGCAGCTTGATCTGCCGGGCCGATTCCTCGCCTGAGACATACAGCACCTTTTTCTCCTGCCTGGCGATTTTTTCGCAGGCCTGGAGCAACAGCGTTGATTTCCCCACGCCCGGCTCTCCGCCCACCAGCACAACCGCCCCTTCAATCAGGCCGCCGCCTAACACGCGGTCCAATTCCTCTATGCCGGTTTGTACATGTCCTGCAGGCGTTACATCCACCTGCGCCAACGGCACGGGCTTTGCTGCCAGCTTCCATGCCTTTGTCTCCCCGCGCGCAGTTTTGACTACGGGCTGCTCCTCCATCGTGTTCCATGCCCCGCAGCCTGGGCACCGCCCTACCCATTTGGGGGATTCATGCCCGCAATTTGTGCAATAAAAGATCGTTTTCACTTTTGCCATCGTTTCTCAATCCACCACTGCGAATTTCAAAATATCGCGCTCCCTGTTTTTATCTGTAATATCGAACCAAGTCACCCCATGGCTGGATACATCCGCCAGCATCGCATATTCCGTGGATTTTGATAGCTGGGCCAATTCCCCTGTTGCCAAAAAGTATACATAGATCCTGCCGTTCTGGCAGTAGGCCACAAAGTTATCTGCGATCCCATAGCCGGATACGTTCTCCGCCAGTTTCTTCGGCATTGCACCGTTTTGCGATAGATACAGGTTCGCATCAGCGCTGGCAAAATTATCGCTCCAAATAATGGCTGATCCGTTTGTCATCGGCTTAAAGGCATACATGCCAGGCTCATAGGTGGTCACTGTCCCTGCATCCTGTCCCAGGGATAGGATCTTGATCACATTGTACTGTTCGCTGTCCGGCTGGTCAGGATGCGGCTCCACCCATACGATGTCTGTGCTGCATACGCCCGGCGGCGATACCCCCAGCGGAGAGTCCTCATACGCTGCCAGCGTCGTAATCTCCTTGGTTGCCAGGTCCATCATATACAGCTTGTCCTGGGTCTCTCCCGTACGCTCTGCCCATACAGCATATTGTCCTGTTAAAAATACGTCCGGGCAATCATACGGAATATCCTTGAGCTTTTCCGTCTGCTGCGTGCTGCGGTCATACAGGTACATGGCCGCGCGGCCCGGGATCACGCCGCCATCCGCCATAGCAGTATCCTTTTTCGTATCGATATACACGATATAATCCGCGCTTACGTCCAGCGCCAGAATATCGCCCTCCGCTTCGATGCCCTCTATCTGCGTCGGCGTCACTGAATTGGCCGTATCCTGCTTAGCAACATAGATTTCCTTCATCAGGGGATTGTAGTAATTATCCTGCCCCGAGGAAAAGTATACTTCATCCCCCAAAAGAATCGGCCTGCCCACATACTTGAATTTATTTGTCAGCAGCACTTCCCGGATTTTATCGGATAAATCCCCGATCTCCGTTTGCTGTGTGGGCAAAGGCACTTCGGTGATCTTTGGCCCAAACCAAGATTGTATCAAGGGCATAGCTATCTGGGATACCAATAGCCAGCAAAGCGCAACGATCGCCCCTACGATCCCAATCATTAAGAACGGATAAACCGGTGAACCGCGCCAGCGGTCCAGCAGGTTCTCCCCTCTCCTATGCCTGCGTCTTGCCATTTATTCAGCCGATCCTTTCCAATAGGCATACCGCCTGGGCGGCAATGCCCTCTTTGCGCCCCGTAAAGCCCATATACTCTGTCGTGGTTGCTTTAATATTCACCTGCGCGGGGTCCACGCCCAGCGCCTGGGCAATATGATACGCCATGTGCTCTGTATGCGGCCCGATCTTTGGTTCCTGCGCAATGACCACCGCGTCCACATTTCCTACGGCATATCCTTTTTGAAGCGCCTTCTCCGCACAGCATTGCAGCAGCATGATGCTGCTTGCCCCAAAGTAAATCGGATCCGTATCAGGGAAATGCTGCCCAATATCTCCCAGTCCCGCTGCCCCCAGCAGCGCATCGCTGATGGCATGGCAAAGCACATCGGCATCCGAATGGCCCATCAGGCCCTTTTCATACGGGATCCGCACGCCGCCCAAAATCAGCGGCCTGTTTTCTGCAAATGCATGTGCATCCAGGCCCAGCCCGGTCCTGATCCTCGGCCCGTTCATAGCACAGCACGGAACATCATATCCGCATTCTCCTTCGTAGCATGTTCAGTCACAATCAACACCTCATACGTATATATTTTTTCTCCCAGATGAATCGTCAGCACATCGCCTACCGCTACTTTATCCGAAGGCTTTGCCACCTTGCCGTTTATCTGTATCCGTCCCGCCTGGCATGCCTGCTGTGCCACCGTTCTCCGTTTGATAATCCGGGACACCTTCAAGTATTTGTCTATTCGCATCTTCAACCTCCAGTCAATGATATTATACCATATTTTTCTGTTCCACCCTATAAAAACGCCATGCCAGCCGTCTTTGTATAAAAAAAGAACCGAGCAATGCCGGTTCCTTTCAAAATGCTTTTATTTGATTGCGTCCTTCAGCGCTTTGCCCGCCTTGAAAGCCGGTACCTTGGTAGCCGGGAAATCCATCGGCTGCTTGGTCAAAGGATTGATGCCCTTGCGCGCTGCGCGTTCACGCACTTCGAAGTTGCCAAAGCCGACCAGTTGTACCTTTTCTCCTGCTTTCAGGGTTTCTACCACGGCATCCAATACAGCATTGACTGCTTTTTCCGCATCTTTCTTGGCCAAACCGCTTTTTTCAGCTACACAACCGATCAATTCAGTTTTGTTCATATTCGTGCCCTCCTAGTGATAGTTGCGCCAAGCGCAAATTTTTCTCGTTTCTTGTCCTGACCATTTTCCAACAAACCATGTAGAATGTCAAGCCCTTTCTTGCCTTTCCAGGCGTTTTGCCTCGTCCCAGAGCCGATCCAGCGCCTCCAGCGGCTGTCCCTCAAGCGTCATCCCCGCTTGTTCGGCCGCCGCTTCCATGGCCTGAAACCGGCGCGTAAATTTCTCACACGCCGCCATCAGCGCCGTCTCCGCATGCACGCCGCACAAACGTACTACATTCACCGCGGCAAACAGCAGATCTCCCGCTTCCTCTTCCGTGCGCACAGGCCCTTGTTTCATCGCTTCCATCAGTTCCAAAAGCTCCTCTTGTACCTTCTCGGCCGCCGGCTCGGGCGCCTGCCAGTCAAACCCGATGCTCCGGGCCTTTTTTTGGATCTTCTGCGCGCGCATCAGCGCCGGCAGCCCGTCCCCTACGCCCTTTAGCAGCGAACCCTCCTGTTCATGTCCCTTTTCCGTCTTTTTGATCTCTTCCCAATTCTTCAGTACCTCGCCCGTCCCGCTCACCGTTACGCTTCCAAACACATGCGGATGCCGGCGAATGAGCTTTTCACAAATGCCGCTACATACATCCACAGGCGTAAACTCCATCTGTTCCTGTGCGATTTCTGCATTCATCGCTACCTGAAGCAGTACGTCTCCCAGCTCCTCGCACAGGTGCTCCATATCCCCTTCATCTACTGCGGCAATCGCCTCGCAGGCTTCCTCGAGCATAGCGGATTTCAAGGAAAAATGAGTCTGCTCTGCATCCCATGGGCAGCCATCCGGCGCGCGCAAAATGCCAACGATCTTTTGCAGATCCGCATATACATAGCGTTTTTGCTGCTCAAAAGGCAGCGGCGGCACAACCAAACAGCTGGTTGCATCAAAATTCGGCTGTCGGTCCAATTCATATAGAGCACACCAGCGATGGTGCATTTGCTCAGCGTCCGCCCATACCAGCGCCACCTGCCAATCCTCCGGATACAGCTCCATCAAGTCCACCTTGTGCCGGCTCGCCTTCAGCACCTGGTCCAAATCACAAAGCACCTGACACTTTCCGCAGTCCATCCTCAAAAGATCCAGCGCGCCATATTGCGTCTGTACGCCCTGTTCACACGGCACGCCTGCCGCCGCCATGGCCGCAGACGCCGTGCTCAGCCCCGGCACAATCGCCGTCTCTATCCCAAGCTCTTTGGCCCTGCTCCATACAGCCTTTACCGCACTTTGCCCTTGGCTAGCTTCTCCCGTAACCGCAAATACGATACATTTTTCTTGGCCTGCTTCCACGATTTTTTCCGCAACAGTCTGGTTGAGCGCATCAAAATCCTGTGCCTTTTGATATTCTCCGTCCAGCGGTATAAAATCAATCCCCGCTTTTTTCAATATTTCGATGCTGGGGTGCAGTGCTGTCTGCACATAGCATGCATCAGCCTTTTCCAGCGCCTGCATAGTCTGGCTTGTTACATATCCCTTTGGCCCCGGCCCCAGGCCAATGATAAAAATTGCCATTAAATATCCCTCCAAATCCCCTTTTCACGCAACCAGGAATCCAACTGGATGCCGCCCGGCAGCATCCTCAGATCCTCTGTCGTTATGATATGAAATCCTATGACCAATGCAAAATATACAAAAACGCCTATGACCGCCGCACACAAAAACAGGATCCACCCATTCACACTATGCAGCGCCAGCCACACAAGCCCGATGGCCGCGGACATGCCGCCAGTGGCCAGCAGCGGCTTTATCAATATTTCCATCATGGAAAACTGTACCCTTAGCTCATGCAAAATGCGCCATAGATTCATCAGCGCGCATACGGCAAAGCATGCCGCCGTGCCGATGGCCGCTCCTACGACGTTGAGGCTGGGAATCTTCAGCAGCACCATCGATACCGCGACTTTTACCAGCAGCCCGGCACCCAGATTCCTCACCGGGATGGTCTGCAGCCCCAGGCCCTGCAAAATGCCCGTGCAGGTCTGCATCCCCATCAGGCAGAACAGGCCAACTGCCATGACACGCATCAGCATGGCGGACACCGCCGCATGATCGCCTTCTGCCAGCGTTCCGGGAAAAATCAGCTGCAGCAAAAGCGGCCCCAGCAGCATCAGCCCTGCCATGCAGGGGAGGCCGAACAGCATAGTGAGCTTCAATCCGATGCCGGTGTTTATCGTGCATTCCTTAAAGCGCCTTAATTTCAAGCTGGCGGAAATGCTCGGCACCAGGCTCACCTGCAGCGCCGTCGAAATGCATACCGGCACATACACAATCGGGCTTACATAGCCTGTCATCAGCCCAAATCTGCTCTCTGCCATCGCTTGGGAAAACCCGCTGGATTTCAGAAGGTTGATGACCATGAAATTGTCTGCCAGCGACACCAGGCTCATCGCCGCGGCAGCCAGCGTAATGGGAAGGGCCAAATGCAATAAATCCTTTCGGATCCGTTTTTTCTCAGGGTATCCCTTCACGTGCGGGCTCGTCCTGATTTCATGCATCAAAGCCCTTTTCCCTCTTCCATACCGCATCATCAAATAGGCCAGCGAGCAAAGCTCCGCCGCTGGGATAGCCGCCAGCGCCCCTACCGACGCCATCAATGCGCTGCTATGCATCAGCCAATAGGAAAGGCCCAGCCCCAGCACCGTTTTTACGACCTCCTCCACCACCTGCGAAGCAGCCGTAGGCGCCATTTCCTGCAGTCCTTGGAAATATCCCCGGTAGGCTGCAATGCCGCTCATAAAGAATACGGCCGGCGATAGCGAAAGGATCGTCATCCATGCCTCTGGAACGCCTTGCATCCGTACGATCCAAAACGACCCTGCCGCCAGCAGCACGGAACCGCCCAGCCCGGCCAGCAAAAGCACCCGAAAGCAGGTCACAAAAAAATAATGCGCGGTCCGATAATCGCCAAGAGCCGTAAATTCTGAGACCCGTTTGCTGATTGCCGCCGGAATGCCCGAGGTAGCCACCACCGTTAAAAGCACATAGATGGGATATGCCAGCTGGTAATAGGCAATGCCCATCGTGCCGATGCATCCGGCCAGCGCGATGCGGAACAGAGAACCAATGGCGCTACACAGCAGCCCGGCGCTGCCGAGCTTGGCTGCCCCGTGTGCAAATCCCTTTTTCATGCCGATGGCCCTCCTCTCTGCCTTCTGCCTGTTCATCTGTTGTATTATGTGCCTTATTATAGCATCTTCCGCCGAAAAACCCTAGAAAAAAAGCCGCTTCCCCAGCGGCCTTTTCCCAAACATTTTATTGCTCCAGCTGCCTTCCTAAAAATCCGGCTGTTGTCTGTGTCACTTTTAGTTCGGTTTCCCCAAATTTGCAATCCTCCTGCCTTGTCAAAAGCACCACCGCACCTGTTGCCTCCCCTTCACTGATCACCGGTACAATGATCTGGGCCATTGTCTGGCTGGCATCCTCCTGTTCTGTCACCGGCAAAGGGCTTTGGCCGTTTCTCCGGTCTGAAAGGATCGGTTTTCTCTGCTCCATAGCCTGTTCCATTTCACGGCTTACTGCATGATCCAGATATTCCTTTTTTTGCACCCCCGCCGTCGCGATCACACTGTCACGGTCACAAATCATAGCAATATGCCCCAAGGATTTATTCAGCGCCTCCACGTATTCCTTAGCAAAGGCGCCTAGCTCTCCCATCGGGGAATATTTTTTTAGGATGATCTCTCCGTTTCGGTCTGTGAATATCTCTAAAGGATCTCCTTCACGGATGCGCAGCGTCCGCCGGATCTCCTTTGGCACCACGACTCTTCCCAGTTCGTCGATTCTGCGTACGATCCCTGTCGCTTTCATTCATGTTCCTCCTGCCTTATGCAAACTTCTACCTCTGTTGCCGATATTTTCTGCTAATTGGCAGGTTTTTATCAGAAAAAATTTTTTCAGCGGCATTACATTTTTTTCCAAACACGGGGGCAGGCATGGCGCTATGCTTGCATCCGTCCGCCAATGCCGGTACAATAAAAAATAAAAAAGACATTTGTATGTGGTTAGGAGTAAATACAATGCATCTGTCCAGTTTGCAAAACGGAAGCGATATACGTGGCGTCGCGATGGGGCCGCAGGCCAACTTAACAGCCAAAGCCGTGGATTCCATCAGCCGCGCCTTCGCCCTTTGGCTGATAGATCGAACGCCGCACACCATCCCCCGCGTTGCCGTTGGGATGGATGCCAGGCTGACCGGCCCGGCCTTGAAAAAGGCCTGCATTGCGGCATTGGCAGACTGCGGCCTTTCCGTCATCGACTGCGGCATGGCCAGCACGCCCGCTATGTTTATGACGACGGTATCTGAGCAAACACATTGCGACGGCGCCGTTATGCTGACCGCCAGCCATCTGCCCAGCGACCGTAACGGTATGAAATTTTTCACTCCGCAAGGAGGGCTGGAAGCACATGAGATTGCAGACCTTCTCTCCCTGGCCGAGAAAGATCTGCCCGGCGGCAAAGCAGGGCATGTGCAAACGTTTGACTTTATTTCTCTGTATGCTGAGGGCCTGCGCCAAAGGATTCAACAGGGCGCCGGCCAGGCCCAACCTCTGAAAGGGCTAAAAATTCTTGTGGATGCCGGCAACGGGGCCGGCGGCTTTTATGCTGAAAAGGTCTTGAAGCCTCTGGGCGCGGATATTTCCGGCAGCCAATTTTTAGAGCCGGATGGCCGTTTCCCAAACCATATCCCCAATCCTGAAAATGCCGAAGCCATGCAAAGCTTGGTGGACGCCGTTGTCCGCCATAATGCCGACTTCGGCCTGATCTTTGATACCGATGTGGACCGTGTAGGCGCGGTAGACAAGGGCGGCGTTATATTAAATAAAAATCGGCTCATCGCGGCCATTTCTTCCATTTTGCTGCGCGAAACGCCGGGCGCTGCCATTGTAACGGATTCCGTCACCTCCACAGGATTGGCCGCTTTTATCAAAGCCCACGGCGGTACGCATCACCGCTTTAAGCGGGGCTATAAAAATGTCATCAACGAGGCCATCCGCCTGAACAAATCCGGCCAATATACACCGCTCGCCATCGAGACCAGCGGGCATGCCGCGCTCAAGGAAAACTACTTTTTGGATGACGGCGCCTATCTTGCCACGCGCCTTATCATTGAAATGGCGCGTCTGCACCAAAACGGGCTTGGTATCGCGGACCTTTTGGCGGATCTCTCTGAGCCGGCGGAAAGCCGTGAGTTCCGCCTGCCCATCCGTGTGGATGCGTTCCGCGATTTCGGGCAAACTCTCATCCAAGCGCTCTCGGCATACGCGGATAAACAGCCCGCTTTTCATCCCGCCTTCGACAACCATGAGGGCATCCGCATCCAATTTTCCCCCGAAAACGGAGACGGCTGGTTCCTCCTCCGCCTTTCGCTGCATGAGCCGCTCATTGCCGTCAACATCGAAAGCGAGCAGGCAGGCGGGGTGCAAGCCATTGCCCGTCAGCTGATGGGGTTCCTCTCTTCTTACCAAGAGGAACTAGACCTTTCCTCCTTGGCGTCGTATCTTGCATAAGCTTTCCTTATCAACAAAAGCCAGACAGCATTGACTGTCTGGCTTTTTCTGCTTTCCTTTTTCCTTTTTTTATTTGACAAAGGCAATGCGGCTTTCATAGACTTTTCCGTCCAATTCCTTGGCCCACTGCTCCATTTTTTCCGTCCAAACCTCTTCTTTGGCCACTTCGTCCTCTTTGGAGGCCACCACTTCCTTGCCGCCCTGGTCATACGGCAGATCCCCGGCCGCTGCATCCATCTGCAAACGAATGATATGCACGCCAAACGCAGTTGCGGTTTGTGCCAGTTCTCCCTGCTTTGTCAGCGTACGGGCAGCAGCTACAAAATCCTCATCATACGTCGTATCGTCCGGCGCGATGACATAGCCGATCTTCGCTGTGACCGTATCCCCCTGCATGCCAGGATCTGTATTGTATTGCTCGATCAGCGCATCAAAGTCCTCACCGTCTTTCGCCTTTTGCATTGCCTCGTCTACCTTGGCCTGCACATTGGCCTGGGCTGTCTCTATCGCGCTTTTCAATTCGGCTTCCTTGGCCTCCAGCTGTGGCTTTTTGGTATCCAGGTCCTTCTGCGCCTGGGCAATGCTCTCGTCATAGGCGTCCAGTTTTTCCTGGCTGGCGTCCATTTCCTGCTTTTTGGATTCCGCCGTTGCCGTATCGCCGTCCGTGACCGCCTTATCGTATGCTTCCTTGGCCGCATCATAGGTGGATTGCTCGCCATCCCTGCTTTCCTGGTTGGTATCCAGGCTTTCCTGCGCGGTATCCACGTCGTTTTGCAGCGTTGTCTTTTCTTCAGACAGCGTCTCTACCTTGGTCTTATCCGCCGGCAAATACTCAATGAGAATCTGCTTGACCAGCAAATAGTTTTCCGGCTTATACAATAGATAATCACCTGAAGATTCGTTGGTAATCGCCGTCATAAAATCGCTCGGCGTTTTCTCATAGGTTTCCTTTTGCTCTGCCAGGTCCTCTTTATAGCGGTTCTCCAGCGCCTTGTCCCCGGCCTTTACATCCTTTACTGTGCTTTCATACAGCTTGTTATATTTTTGGTTGCGCAAAAGGTCTTCCTTGTAGCTGGCTGCGTCTTCCGTTGCATAATAAGTGCGGAAAAACTCATCCACATCCTCGTCGATATTGCCCTCATAGCTTTCCGGCGATACCGAATTGTATCCCAACTGTGTTTTTACCTGGTCTATCGCATCGGCATAGATCTCGTCTACTTCCTCGATCTCTTCCTCTGTCAGCGGCATATCCCTGTCACAAATGGCAGCCGCCACGCGCAGCTCCATCCAGCTTTGGGCCAGCGTTACGCCCTGCTCATCCATGTATTCTCTCAGCTGGCTGTCCAGCCCCTCGTCCCAAAGGTCATCCTCCATGCCATAAGCGGATAGATAGGACTGCATCTGGCTGTACAGCTGCTCTTTTGTCAGCGCCTCCTCGCCTACCTTGGCAACAATTTGCGCCTTATCCTTATCACGGTTGACCGATACGCAGCCCGTCAAAAGGCCTACGCACATTGTCATCGCCAGCGCTATGGCTGCCCATTTCTTTTTCATCGGCGTCCATCCTCTCTTGTACAAAGCTCGGTTGTCAAACATATTTTTGTTATTATACCGCACTCACAGCTTGGTTTCAATCTCAGCTTGCTTGTGTCAAGTCCCTGAAAAAAGCCATTGTCTGCTCTGTCATTTCCTCTGCAGAGGCCTTCGGCAGCTTTAACAGCAGCCCCGGCGTTTCGCCTTTTGTAAAATGCGCCCCCTGCCCAAACCGCTCTGCCGCCTGCATGATTTGAAGCGGGTCCACCTCCGCCTGCAAGGCAAACTTCATGCGCGCCTGGCCCTGGCGCACCGTCACGCTTGCCACGCCGGCCTCGTGTGCCAGCGCGCGCAGCAGCGAAATCTCGATCAGCTGGCGCGTTGCCTCCGGTACCGGACCAAACCGGTCTTGCAATTCCTTTTCCAGATCCTCAGCATCGTGCACACCGGTAATATTGGCAATCTTTCGGTACACCTGTACCTTCTGCTCTTTGGAGCCCACATATTTTTCGGGCAGATAAGCAGCCAGCGGCGCGTCTACCGTCGTCTCAAAGGACGGCGCCGGTGCCTCGCCCCTTGCCTGTTTTACAGCGTCTGCCAACAGCTTGCAGTAGGTATCGTATCCCACATTTGCCATGTGTCCATGCTGTTCCGGCCCCAGCAGGTTGCCCGCGCCCCGGATCTCCAAATCGCGCATGGCAATGCGAAAGCCGCTGCCAAGGTCGGTAAACTCCTTGATGGCATCCAACCGCTTTTGTGCTGTTTCGTTGACCTGCTTATTGGCCTCATACAGCAGATAGCAATACGCCGTTCGTGTACTCCGCCCGACGCGCCCTCTTAGCTGATACAGCTGGGACAGCCCCAGATGGTCGGCATCCAGCACAATCATGGTGTTGGCAGAGGGAATATCCACCCCGTTTTCCACGATGGTAGAGCAAACCAGCACATCCGCCTCCCGTTCATAGAATTGCAGCATCGCGCTTTCCAGCTGGTTTTCCGTCATCTGCCCATGCGCCATGGCAAAGCGCGCTTCCGGCACGAGCTGGCGCAGCTCATGCACCAGCCACTCCATCCTCTGCACCTTATTATATAGGATGTACACCTGCCCGTCGCGGGCCAGCTCCCTGTGGATCGCTTCGCGGATCAGCCCCGCATCATACGGCGATACATAGGTATTTACCGGGATCCTTTGCTCCGGCGGCGTATGGATGACGGACATATCCCGGATCCCTACCAGCGACATTTCCATCGTGCGTGGGATAGGCGTAGCCGTCATCGTCAATACATCCACACTGCGCTTCATGTCCTTGATGGTCTCCTTATGCCCTACGCCAAACCGCTGCTCTTCATCCACCACCAGCAGCCCCAGGTCATGCGGCCTTACATCCTTGGCCAGCAGCCTGTGCGTACCGATGAGCACATCGATGCCGCCGTCCGCAAACTCCTGCAGGATCTGCTTTTGCTCCTTGGCGGTCTTGAACCGGCTCAGCACCTGCACCCGGATGGGGTACCCCTCAAAACGGGCGGCCATCGTTGCATAGTGCTGCTGGGCCAAAATCGTCGTCGGCACCAGCACCATGGCCTGCTTGGCGTCCATCACGCATTTGAAAATGGCGCGCATCGCCACCTCCGTCTTGCCATAACCGACATCGCCGCATAACAGGCGATCCATGATTTTATTGGATTCCATATCCCGCTTGATCTCTTCTACGCTTTGCAGCTGCCCCTCCGTTTCTTCAAAGGGGAACGCCTGCTCAAACTCCGCCTGCCAAGCCGTATCCTCCGAGAACGCATAGCCTGTCATCGCTTGCCGGGCCGCATAGATCGAGACCAGATCCTGCGCCAGCTTTTTCACCGAGCTGGAAACCCTCTTTTTCGCTTTTTCCCACTCAGCGCCGCCCATCTTGTTTACCTTGGGCGTATCGTCATTGCCAATGTATTTTTGCAAACGGTCCGCCTGGTCGGCCGGGATGTAGAGCTTATCCCCGCCGCGGTATTCCATCAGCATAAAGTCCTTGGGCTTTCCCTCCACTGTGATGGTGGTAAGCCCCTTGTATACGCCGATCCCATGCACATCGTGCACGGCATAATCCCCAACCCTCAGGTCGACCGCCGGCATCGCCGCCTGCAGGGAGCTCTTCTGCTTTGCCGGCGTACGCGCTCCTTGGGTACGGAAAATCTCATACTCGGAAAAGACAAGGTAGTTTTCCTCTCCCATCTCGAAGCCGCTGCCCAGCGGCGCGACTGTCAGAACGCTATATCCCCTTTGGGGCGGGTTTTTCATTTCGGTATCCACCACACAGGAAACGCCTCTGTCCAACAGCGATTGGTAAAGCGTCTGGCAGCGCTTTTCATTTTGCAGGGCCAGTACCGTGCGGTATCCGTGCTTGTTGCGCAGGGTCAGTTCATCTGCCAGCAAATCAAACCTGCCATGCAGGGCTTGGGCCGGGCGAATCTGAAATACATGGCTGTCTCCTGTCTGCTGTACAGCAGAGCAGGACAGCGTATATACATCCGGCGGGGCCGTCAAATGCACATACGGCGCCAGTTGGTTTTCCCAGCCCAGCGGCGCCATCCCCTTTTCCTTAAGCTCTACTACCGTAGATTGAATCTCTAAATCCGAAGAATGGGCCGCATCCGACAGCCGAATCGGCTCATCCAGCAGCAGCACGCTGCCGGCCGGCAGGTAATCCACCGCCGTATACGCCGGCAAAAACAGCGACAAAACCTCATAGCTCTGCGTATAATCGCCTTGGGCTATGCCGTCGTGTAGCTGGCGCAGCCGCTCGCTCTGCTCATTTTGCGCAGAAAGCGGGATATCCTTTAAGATCTTATCCATTTCCAGCAATGCCTTTTGCGCCTGCTTATGCGTCAGTGGGGCTTCCACGGCCGGCGATAAGGCAAACTGCTGCACTTCCTCCTGGCTGCGCTGCGAGAGCACATCCAGCCTCCGGATTTGGTCTATCTCATCGCCGAAAAAGTCCACCCGTACCGCACTGCCGTCCGCGCCGAATATATCCACAATGCCGCCTCTTACGGCAAATTCGCCTGTTTCCTGCACTGTTTCGCTGCGCTGATACCCCGCCAGAGCCAGCTTTTCCATCACCTTGTTAATCTCAATGCGCTGTCCCTTTTGCAGGGCAAACACATGCTTTTGAAAATCCTCCGGCGGGGCCAAGCGGGCCCGCGCCGCATCCACGCCCGCAATGATGACAAACGGCGCGCCCGAAACAGCCCGGCTCAGCGCCTTGGCGCGCAGGCCCTGCGTCTGCTTGTTTTGTCCCCGTGCACGGCTGAGCTGTACCGTCCTCTGCGGCAGCAGCAGGCACGCTTCCCCCAGCGCAGGCTCCAGCGCTGCGTAAAGCTTCTGTGCAGAAAAATCTCCCGAGGTTACGATCATTATCGACTTTTTCTGCTGGTAAAACAGCGATAATACCAACGGGACCTTCCCGTTTTCCGGCATGCCAAAAAGAGAGAGTTTTTTCTGCTCCCCCTTCATGCCCGCAATCAGTCTTTTGTACGCGCCGCCCTCCGTCAGCGGCTTCAGCAAAGGGCTGATCTGTGCCCATGGCTGCTGTTGCATCAATGCCTCCCTGGCGTTATACGCCGTTATACGCCCGCTGTGCCGCTTCTATGCCCTCTGTTAAAAGAAGCCTTGCCGCCTGGGCGCCGTGTTCAATGCTGCGCTGGAATAAAAGCGCATCCTCCCCTCTGGGAACCCCCAGCACAAAATCGACCAAATCCCATTTTTCCGGCGGGGCGCCCACGCCCAGGCGTACACGCGGGAACCCTCCCTCGCCCAAATGGGCCAAAATGCTGCGCATGCCGTTGTGCGTGCCAGCGCCGCCCTTTCCTCTCACGCGGATCATACCAGCCGGCAGGTCTATATCATCGTACAGCACCGTAATATCTGCCAGCGCTGCTTTATAATACGCAGCAAAGTCCATGACGCATTCGCCGCTGTTGTTCATAAAGGTCTGCGGTTTGATTAGCAGCACCTTTTCTGCGCCGCTTTGTGCCTGGCGTACCACAGCGCCGCGCTGTTTTTTCTCCGGCATGGCGTTGAGCAGCGCCGCCAGCTCATCCAACGCCAAAAAACCGGCATTATGCCGGGTCTTGGCGTATTTATCTCCCGGGTTTCCCAGGCCAAATACCAATTTCATCTTATTTGAGCTTCCCCTGTTTTCTTCGATTGTCTGCCCAGGCCGGCTTTGTTTCGGCGCGGACGCGGCCGATTGCCATGGCGCCCGCTTCCACCTCTTCAGTTACCGTGGTGCCGGCCGCCACATAGGCGCCCTCACGCACCGCCACAGGCGCCACCAGGTTTACATTGCAGCCGATAAAGCAGTGGTCCTCCACTATGGAGCGCTGTTTTATTTTCCCATCGTAATTTACAAAAATGGTGCCACAGGCAATGTTGCATGCTTTGCCGATATCCGCATCGCCGATGTAGGATAGGTGAGGCAGCTTGGTGCCGTCCCCGACTGTGGCATTTTTCACTTCCACAAAATCTCCGACCTTGCATCCGCTGCCGATCCTGCTGCCCGGCCGCAGATACGCGAACGGCCCTACCGTCGTGCCGCTCCCGATCTCGCTTTGCACGATCACGCTGTTTTGCAGCTCCACACCATCCGCCACAACGCTGTCCTCTATGCGTGAAGAGCCCATCAGCACACAGCCCGCTCCGATCTTTGTACGGCCCTTGAGCACCACGCCCGGGTACAAAATGGTATCGCAGCCGATTTCCACCTGCTCTTCTATATAGACCTGCTGAGGATCGAGGATGGTAACGCCGTTTCTCATATGGGCCTCTTTGATTTTTGCTTGCAGATATTGCTCTGCCTGCATCAGCTGTACCCTGTCGTTGACGCCCATGCACTCCGCTTGGCTCGCCGCTACCGCCTCCACAGGGCGGTGTGCCTGTACCAAAAACTCAATGCAGTCCGTCAGGTAATACTCCTGCTGCGCGTTGTCGCAGGTCAGCTGCGCCAGCCCTTCCAGCAGCGCACGGTTGTCAAAGCAGTATACCGAAGCATTGACCTCTTTGACCTGCCGCTGCTCTTCCGTGGCGTCTTTATGCTCCACAATCCTCGCTACACGGCCGCAGCCGTCCCGCAGCACTCGTCCATAGCCCGTTGGGTCCTCTGCCAAGCTGGTCAAAAGCGCTGCGCCGCCCTTTGGCGTTTTTTCGATCAGTGTTTGCAGTGTTTCGCGCGTCAAAAGCGGCATATCGCCGGCCAGCACCAATGTCTTGCCATCGTACTCCTTGAGATAAGGCATCGCCATCTGTACCGCATGCCCTGTGCCCCTTTGCTCCGCCTGCTCTACCACCGCCGCCTGTTTCTCTACAAACGGCGCCACCTGCTCTTTTCCATGGCCTACGACTACAACGGGCTGGCATTGTGCCGGGCAGGCATTCAATACCCTCTGCACCATTTCTATCCCGCATACCTTATGCAGCACCTTGGGTGTTCCGCTCTTCATTCTCTTCCCCTCGCCTGCCGCCAGTACCACTGCCTTGATGGACTCCACCGACACATGCCCCCTTGCTTGGTTCTTATTATTATTTTCTCATGCAAATGCTGCGTTCATTGTATGCAAACATCCTTTGCATTGTCAAGTTTTGGTGATTCTTACAGCTTTTTTCTTTCCTATTATAATTATATAAGATAAAATCAGTACGGGAGTCCCAAAAGAACTTCTCTTAACATAGATAAAAATATGAAAAAATAATCTATTATTTGGAAAAGAGTCTTGACATCCTGTTTCTTTGGGTGTAGGTTTACATCAAAATAAAAAAACAAGGGTGTTTGCCAAGGCGTTCTCTGCCTGTTGCCGGTAAGCTCCTTTTTATTTCTGTTATCCGTATCTATCCCAGCGAAAAGGAGGGATTCTATGTCCATTACCCTGCCCGGTGTGCTCATCGGAGTCGTATTCGGCATCGCGCTTGGCTGCTTCCAGCTGTATGCGTTGTGGCATATGGTATCCAATCCTTCCTATCGCTGGCTGTGGTTCATCGGCAAAATGCTGGCCTATGTGGCAGTATTTTTGCTGATGGCGCTCTGGTCCGTAGGCCATCTGGCCGGCTGTGCGGGCGCGGCGCTCTTTCTGCTGTTTGCAGGAGCCGCCGTTATATTTACCAAGGCAAAGAGGAGCGATTGAGTCATGGAGCAAAATACAACCTCTCAAGCTTCCCAGAAGCAGGGAGGCAAAAAGAAAAAATCAATCAAGCAAAAGCTGTTGTCCTTTTTAAAGCTTGCTGCGCCATATTTAATCCTGTGCGTTATCTACGGCGTGCTGATGCTGATTTTTGGCCCAAAGGAAACAAACAGCATGGAGCTTTCCATTGACGTTGGTACTGTTACCCTGCCTGGCATCGGCGCTGTCAGCTGGTCCATCTTCGTTGGCGGTGTCATTCTGCTGCTGAGCATTCTCGTTCTGCTTTGCCTAAACCTGTTTTACTATAAAGGCATGCAGGAAAATCCAAAAAAATTGCAAAATTATTTGCAGCTATTCGTCAATACCTATGACAAAATGGCCACAGACCGCTTAGGGGAAACCATCGGGCGGCAAATCGCGCCTTACCTGTTCGCCTTAACGGTTTACATCGGGCTTGGCTGTTGCATTGAGTTGTTTGGGTTAACAGCTATGACTGCTGATATCAATACTACTTTGGCGCTGGGGATCTGTACGTTTATCATGATCAACTACATCACCATCCGCCACAGAGGATTGAAATACAGGGCGCAGAGTTATTTGAAGCCCATGGCCGCCGTAGCGCCTGTGAAGCTGCTTTCAGACTTGGCCGTGCCCGTTTCGCTGGCCTGCCGCCTGTATGGCAATGTGCTGGCCGGCATGATTGTTATGGAGCTTATTTATTCCGTAACGACCGTCCTGATTCCCCCTCTTCTTTCCCTGTATTTTAATGTGTTTCACACGGCAATACAGGTCTATATTTTCGTTTACCTTTCGCTTTCCTATGTAGGCGAAGCGTTGGATTAAGATTTCATTCCTAAAAGGAGGATTTATCATCATGAGTGCAATTGGTTTAATCGCAATCGGTGCCGGCATTGCTGTTTTGGCTGGGCTGGGCGCCGGATTGGGTATGGGTATCGCCACAAGCAAGGCAGTAGAGGCTGTCGGCCGCCAACCGGAAGCACAGGGAAAAATCAATTCCGTGCTTTTACTGGGTCTGGTCTTAGCAGAATCCACAGCAATCTATGGGTTTGTTGTCGCGCTGTTGATCATGTTTGTTTTGGGCGGTAAGGCATAACACCTTATCCTTATCTTCTTTAGACCATTGGCAAAGGAAAGGGATTAGCTATGAACATCGATCTATGGAGTATCGGCTGGCATATGCTGTCGGTATTCTTCCTGGCGTTGCTGTTTAAGCGCTTTTTATTCAAGCCGGTGCGCGCTTTTATGGATAACAACGCGAAAAAAGTGATGGAAGACCGCCAGCAGCTAGAGGTTGTCAAGCAGGAAATCACCATCCAGCAAAAACAAGTCAAGGCCCAAAAGGAGGAGCTGCGCGCCCATTCTGCCGAGACATTGACCCGTTCACAAAAGCAGGCGGAAGAGCTTGCCAAGGATGTAATCGCAACGGCGGAAAAGGAAGCAGATCGGATCCGCCGCCGCGCCGCAGAAGAGGCAGAACAGCTGCGCATCAAGGCCATGGAGGATTCCGAGGAGCGCATCGGGTCTCTATCCGTAGAGCTTGCCGGGCGTATTCTCTTGCGTGAAATTAAGAAAGAGGATCATGACCACATGATAGATGCCTTCATCAAAGAGGTCGCGGAGAAATGAAAGGCTACATCCGTACTGCATATCCTCTTTCGGAAAGCCAGCTTGCCCGGCTAACAGCTGTGTTTTCTAATAAGCTGCATACTCACATTGATTTTGAAGTGGAGCAAGCACCAGAGCTTCTCTGCGGGCTGGAGGTCACCATTGGCGGCCGTATTTACGAATATAACGTAAAAGATCAGCTCATTGATGCCATGCAGTTGATGACTACATAACAAGGGTGGTGAGAATCCTATGGCAAACCAAGGATCAACCGATGTAATCCGCAATAAAGTGGATTCGTTTGAATATAAACCCCAAATTTCTTCTTTTGGCCATGTCCTTAAAGTCGGGGACGGTATTTTTTGGGCAGATGGCCTGGAGGGCCTGCAGCTCAGCGAGCTGGTGGAACTGCCCGGAGAGATTTACGGCATGGCGCTGTCGCTGGCAGAAAATTACAATGGCATCGCTTTGCTCAACGGGGAGTATGAGGTAACCGAGGGGATGGAGGTGCGCGGTACCGGCCATGTCGTCCAGGTTCCTGTTCAGGGTCTGGAAGGCCGTATCGTTGACCCCATCGGGCGCCCGCTCGACGCCCA
>OFMJ01000905.1_pt1 | contig 25878 bp, 25 predicted proteins | sample 1541801 | NCBI WGS metagenome assembly OFMJ01 (sample SAMN04209234, study PRJEB22552) | human gut metagenome | biome: gut; material: feces | host: Homo sapiens | place: USA: Oklahoma
CCCCACTGCTGCCTCCCGTAGGAGTCTGGGCCGTGTCTCAGTCCCAATGTGGCCGGTCAACCTCTCAGTCCGGCTACTGATCGTCGCCTTGGTGGGCCGTTACCCCACCAACTAGCTAATCAGACGCGAGGCCATCTCAGAGCGATAAATCTTTGACAGTCAGAGTCATGCGACCCAACTGTATCATGCGGTATTAGCACAGCTTTCGTTGTGTTATTCCCCACTCCGAGGCAGGTTCCTCACGCGTTACTCACCCGTCCGCCACTAAGTAACCCAATCCATTGGACGAATCCTCTGTCATGGGCACTCCGTTCGACTTGCATGTGTTAAGCACGCCGCCAGCGTTCATCCTGAGCCAGGATCAAACTCTCAATAAAATGGTATTTAAATGACCAAAGTCAATTAAATCAATCTTATTGAAGCATCCTTGCTTCAAAGAAATTTAACGGTTGTCTTCAAGCGAAAAGCTTGTTTACAACCAAATCCAAATCTGGTGCTTCGTGTTTGTCACGTTGTTTAATTTACAAGGTGCACACCGCTCTCAGCGGCGGGAGTTTATCTTACCACACCGTTTTCGTCTTGTCAAGAACTTTTTTCAGGTTTTTCAACCTTTTTTCGTTCTCTCAGACGCCCCGGCGGGCTGCTCCCTATTTTGCTCGCCGCCTCAGCAGGCGACTCGCTTATTGTAGCACTTCTTGTTCGCTCTGTCAAGAATTTTTTTCAGGAATTTTTCGTCCTGTTTCCATTCCTTCATTCAGAACCACAATTCAGAAGTGTACTGCCCTCTGTCGGACAGCTTCGATATGTTACCACGCCCATCCCGGATTGTCAAGCACTTTTTTCGACTTTTTCCCGTTTTTCTTTCTGTCCCCTCCAGCCGGACATTCTTCCACAGAATTCTCTCTTGCACAACCACCTCAGTTATGATACCCTCATCTTATCTTAAATTTATATAGGAAAGAGGTCTTTCCCATGCCCATCAAGATCCCTGACTCTCTCCCGGCCACTGCGACGCTGGAGAGCGAGAATATCTTTGTGATGACGGAATACCGGGCCATGCACCAGGACATCCGCCCACTGAACCTGCTGATCCTCAACCTGATGCCCACTAAGATCGTCACGGAGACCCAGCTGCTGCGCAAGCTGTCCAACTCCCCCCTCCAGGTCAAGGTGGAACTGCTCCACACCCTGAGCCACGTCTCCCAGAATACGGACGCCGACCATCTCTCCTCCTTCTACACCACCTTCGACCAGATCAAGGACCGGAAGTTCGATGGCATGATCATCACCGGCGCGCCGGTGGAGAATCTGGACTTCACCGATGTGGACTACTGGGACGAGCTGTGCCAGATCATGGACTGGACCACCACCCATGTCCACTCCACACTGCACATCTGCTGGGGGGCCCAGGCCGGCCTCTTCCACCACTATGGGATCCCGAAGTATAATCTGGGCAAAAAGCTCTTCGGCGTGTTCCCCCACACGGTGGTCCGCACCCAGTCCCCCCTCTTCCGCGGCTTTGACGATGTGTTCTATATCCCTCACTCCCGCTACACCGAAAACCGGCTGGAGGACATCCAGAAGGTCCCGGAGCTTGAACTGCTGGCCATCTCTCAGCAGGCGGGCGTATTCGCCGTCAAGAGTGCGGACAACCGCCGTTTCTTCATCACCGGCCACCCGGAGTACGACCCAGAGACCCTGGCCAACGAGTATTTCCGGGATGTGAACAAGGGCATCGACATCAACATCCCCGACAACTACTTCCCCAACAACGACCCCAAGCAGCCCCCCCTGGTCCGCTGGCGCTCTGCCGCCCAGCTGTTCTACACCAACTGGCTGAATTACTATGTATACCAAACCACCCCCTACGATGTCCGGGACATCTGAGTTTTATGCCGCGGTCTACCGGCTCACGGCCCGTATCCCTCCAGGACAGGCGGCCACCTATGGTCAGCTGGCCTTTCTGGCAGGACACCCCCGGGCCAGCCGCATCGTGGGACAGGCAATGGCCCGCGCCCCGGAGGGCCTGCCCTGTCACCGGGTGGTGTACCGGGACGGGCGGCTGAGCCCTCCGGACATCTTTGGCGGCCCCGGGATCCAGCGGTTCCTGCTGAAGCAGGAGGGCGTCCCATTTTTGGCCGACGGCCGGGTCGATCTGTCCCGCTGTCTCTGGACCGCCGGGCACGAGGAAGAGAGGAGTTTCTGAATGAACGTCACTTTTGAGATCGTTAAGAATTCACCTGAGATCCGCACCTATATTACCCAGGCCGACGCGTCCCTCACCGCACTGGGCTTTACCGAGCACTCCTTCGCCCATGTGACCAAGTGCGCTGAGGTGGCCGCCCGCATTCTGACCCAGCTGGGATACAGCCCCAAGGAGGTGGAGCTGGCCAAAATCGCCGCCTTTATGCACGACATCGGCAATGTGGTCAACCGCCACGACCACGCCATCAGCGGAGCCACCATGGCTTTCCGCATCCTGGACAAGATGGGGATGGAGCCCGCCGATGTGGCCGCGGTCATCACCGCCATCGGCCATCACGACGACTCCACCGCCTTTCCGGTGAATGCTGTGGCCGCAGCCCTGATTCTGGCGGACAAGACGGATGTGCGCCGCAGCCGGGTCCGCAACAAGGATATGGCTACCTTCGACATCCACGACCGGGTGAATTACTCGGTGGAGCGTTCCGAGGTGCTGCTGGATGTGCCCGGCCGCACCGTCACCCTCTCCCTGTCCATCAACACCCAGGTGTGCGCCGTGATGGACTACTTTGAAATTTTCCTTCAGCGGATGCTCCTGTGCCGCCGGGCCGCCGAGGCCCTCAGCCTGAAATTCCGTCTGGAGATCAACGGACAGGTCCTTCTGTGACCCATCCCCACAGCGCCGCCCCCACCCGGCTTGCAACTGCCGGGCGGGGGCGGTTTTTTGTCACTGTTCTGTAACTCGCCTTTCCATCACTTCAAGTATAGTATATGATTATCCACTGCATTCGACACAAAAGAAGCATCCCCTATGAAACGTCTCCCCGTCCAAAACCGGAGGCTCCCGGACCACCGTGGGCTGGAGTGCAGAGATGCGGAGGAGTTTCAGACACTGCCGGACCATCTGGAGGAGAGGCCTACGGACAGGCCATTCTCTCTACCGCCGCGCGGCTGTGCGGCTCCGGCGGCCGCCCTTGACCTGACATAACAGATGACTATTTACTTGACTATTACAATGACTTTACTATGACCTTTTACTATTACCCTTAACGCAGCCCCTAATCGCACGGGAACATACATCTTTTTCCCCCATTTCACCCACAGTCAGGAGGCGATCTTATGAAATCCGTCCCACGCTCCCCCTTCACCACCCCGCTGTCCCGCTCCGCCCGGGAAACCGAGCCGCGTATCTGCGGCATCTTGCCGTGGAAAAAGCAGCGCCCGCCCCTGTTGGCCCCAGTCCTCGCCGTCCTCATTTTGTCCTGCGGCGGGCTGGCCGCCTGTCAGGCGCAGGGCGGGACACCGTCCGACATGCCTGCCGCCCAGAGCGGCGAGGCCTGGAGCACCCAGGCCGTCCTGGACGCCCTGTTCCAGTCCTCTGACGCCTCCATCCTCTCCCCAGACTCCATCCAAGGCGAGCTGCTGGACACCCAGGGCACCTCGGAGGATCTTACCCTGGCCGCCGGGCACTTCTACGACAACCTGGGCCAGTACTCCCTGCTCCTGGGGGTCGTAGGCCGGAACGGAGCAGAGAGCGGCGTCCCCTTTGTCGTACACGGCTCCGGAGGCCGGCCCTGCACCGCCGTCTTTGAGAAGGACGGCAGTCAGTACCTGCTCTACACCGCCACATGGGCCGATCAGGGCTTTTCCGACGGCGAGGCAGGCGTCATCCGCCTGGACGGGGATGACTTCACCTGGGTGTGGCCGGTGGAGGGGGACGTCCGGGACTCCCGCTCCCAGGCTTATAAGGACTACCACGACTATTGGAAGGGCAGAAAGCCCCTGCTGGCCCCCGGCGGCGTGGACATTTTTACAGAAAACCAGGACTACGGCATCTATGAAGGCTCCCCCGTCCAGTGGGTCTCGGAACAAAACGAGGTCTTTTGGCATACCGCTGAGGAGGATCTGCCCACCGGCGTCTACTATCAGAGCCGGGTGTGGCTGGAGCAGTTCACCCGGACCGGGCACAACCCCTGGAACGCCCGGAATACCTCCGCCCTGTGGCAGATCGTCTCTCTGGCCCCGGTGGACGGGGTATACCGGGACCGAAACGATGACAGGGAGGCGGTCTATGAACTGAAGGCCCGGGCAGACAACGGAGAGGACCTGTGGTTTGCGGCCTCCCTCCTCTTTGACCACAGCGGAGAGCATCCCATCCAGGTCCAGCGCTGGAACGTGGGCACGAGGGCCGAGATCGACCGCGGCCAGATGGTGGAGCGCATCACCGCCACCTGCATGGACAACTAGCCCGCCCCTCAGCTGAGGAGCAGGTCCAGGTCCTCCACCCGCAGCCCCGGGTGGAGGGCCAGACCGATGCCGTAGCCGATGACCTTGGCCAGGTCGCTCACCTGGCTGTCGATGTCCTTTGGCGTGACCAGCAGGTCCCGCCCCTCCCCAAGAGGGGGCAGCTCCGCCGTTCCCAGCAGATCGGCGGCCAGGGTGGCCCCGTCCACCACTGTGGGGACCCCCACCGCCAGCACCGGCACACCCAGAGAGGCCCGGTCCAGCGCCGCCCGGTGGTTGCCCACCCCGGAGCCGGGGGCGATCCCTGTATCGGACAACTGCACCGTGCGGCACAGCCGCTTCAGGGACCGGGAGGCCAGGGCGTCCACCGCCACCACACAGGCCGGCTTCAGCCGGCGGCATACCGCCTGGACCAGCTCGCCGCTCTCCATCCCCGTGGTGCCCAGCACCCCGGCGGACAGGGCGGCCACCGGGCGGAAGCCGCCGAAGTGCTCCGGACAGCCCTCCACCAGGTGCCGGGTGACCAGGGTGTAGTCGTGGACCTTGGGCCCCAGTGCGTCCGGCGTGATGGCCCTGTTGCCCAGCCCCACCACCAGCGCCAGCCCGCCAGTGGGGACTCCCTCCATCAGTCCGGCCAGCTCCCCGGCCACCGCCCGGGCCGCCCGGCCGAAGGCCCCCTCCTCCCGCCGGGCCAGGCCGTCCAGGGTGAGGGTCACATACCGCCCCGCCGGCTTGCCCAGGGCCTCCTCCCCCCGCCGGTCCAAAATGCGCACCGTCTCGGTGTGAAAGCCCTCCCGCTCTCCAGAGGCGGCCTCCACCCCCTCCAGCACTGCGGCCTCCGCCGCCCCCTCCTCCCAGATCTCCTTGGCCTCCAGGGCCAGGTCCGTTCTGCGTCCAAGCATCTGCGCCGCCTCCTGTTCCGCCGGAGCATCCCCCGGCTGTCTTTGGGGATAGTTTCTGCACCCACAGAAGAACTATGCGGCAGGCCGGGCAGGCCTTCGGATCGGGCGGAAAAAATCAGAAATTTTTTCAAAAAAGGAGTTGCTTTTTTTAAGGGCTGATGGTATAATACATATCCGCACAGGGATTCTTGTGTTCTATTTTATTGATTTTAAAAATCGGAGGAGGTGTTTGGTTTGCCGAATATCAAGTCTGCCAAGAAGCGTGTCCTGGTGTCCCAGACCAAGGCCATGCAGAACAAGGCCGCGAAGTCCGCGCTCAAGACCGACATCAAGAAGTTTGAGGCCGCGGTGGCGGAAGGCAACCGCAGCGAGGCCGATGTCGCTTACAAGGTGGCCGTCAAGGCTGTGGACAAGGCTGTTGTCAAGGGGCTGCTGCACAAGAACAATGCCGCCCACAAGAAGAGCAGCATGACCATTAAGCTGAGCAAGCTGGCCTGAGCATTCTGAACCAAGCAAGAGAGAGAAAGCCGTCTGCGTCGCAGGCGGCTTTTTGCTTCTCTCCCCCGGCGCGGCGCGGCCCGCCCCGCCCGGAAGAGCACCGTTGAGAGGAGGCACGCTTCCATGTGGAGATCTCTGCTCCGCCTGCCGCCCGTTGCCTTTGTGTGGGGCGTGGTGGACACCTACAACCGCCTGGGCGTGGCCCGGGCCGCCGCCGCCCTGGCCTATTTCCTGATCCTGACCCTGTTCCCCCTGCTCATGTGCGTCAACTTCTTCATCGGCCTGCTGCCCCTCAGCCCGGAGGACGTCTTTTCCGCCCTGGACTCCATCCTCCCCCGGGAGAGCCTGTCCCTCATTCTGGACTATCTGGACTATGTCTCCGCCATTCCCCAGAGCCAGTCCACCCCCCTGCTGCTGGCCTGCCTGTTCACCATCGGCCTGTCCGCCTCGGCGGGGCTGCGCACCCTGCTCCAGACCATGGACGAGCTGTATCAGGTCCGCCGGATCAACAGCCTGCACCGCCTGGTCCTCAGCGTGTCCCTTTCCCTGCTGTTTCTGCTGACTATCTACCTGTCCATCGTGGTCATCTTCACCGGGGAGTGGTTCTTCCGCCTGCTGGAGTCCCGGCTGCCCCAGGCCCTGCTGGATCTGGTCCCTCTGGTCACACTGTCCCAGCTGTGGGGCTGGCTGCGCTATCTGCTGCTGTTCCTGCTGGTGCTGGTCCTGGTGCTGGCCGTCTACCGGCTGGGCACCCCCCTCCCCTTCCGCCGGCGCACCCGCACCCTGTACCTCACCGCCCTGCTCTCCGCCGCAGCCCTGGTGGCCTGCTCGGTGCTGTTCTCCTGGTTCATCGGGATGTCGTCCCGGTACTCCCTGGTCTACGGCTCCCTGGCCTCCCTGATCATCCTGCTGGTGTGGCTCTACTTCTGCGGGAACATCCTGCTGCTGGGGGCGGTGGCCGGGCGGGTGTGGGGACAGCTCCGTATCCCCTCCGGAGACGATTGACGGCGGTGCTTTCTCTGTGCTACAATGGGAAAAACCGCCCAGGCGGTACTGTGTACAGAATGGAAAGGAGCGCATCCCATGAAACAGGTCATCCACACCGAACACGCCCCCGCCGCAATCGGCCCCTACTCCCAGGCTGTCAAGATCGGCGATCTGCTGTTCACCTCCGGCCAGATCCCCGTGGATCCCGCCACCGGAGCCGTCCCCGAGGGAGGCATCCAAGCCCAGGCCCAGCAGTCCCTCAGCAACATCAAGGCCATCCTCAATGCCGCTGGGACCAACATGGGCGCGGTGATCAAAACCACTGTGTTCCTCAGCGATATGAACGACTTCGCCGCCATGAACGAGGTCTACGCCCAGTTCTTCCAGGAGCCCTACCCCGCCCGCTCCGCCGTCCAGGTGGCCCGCCTGCCCAAGGATGTGCTGGTGGAGATCGAGGCCATCGCCCAGCTGTGAGCCCGGTTTTCCCCGGATCTTCCCAAGCCGCAGAAAAATCCTTGATTTTTCTGCCTATGTGTGGTATAATGTTCATTGCGTCCGGGATTTTCCGCCGCATTTTTGATTTTTCGCCTGTCTGGACAGGCCTGAAAGGAACGATATTGATATGAAGTTCGCCCTCACCATCATTCAGCTTCTGTGCGGCCTGGTCCTGATCGCCGTGGTCATGCTCCAGTCCGGCAAGAGCGCGGGCCTGTCCGGCGCCATTGCCGGCGGCGTGGACACCTTCCTGTCCAAGAACAAGGCCAAGACCTGGGACGCCAAGCTGGCCAAGATGACCAAGTGGGTCGCCATCGTGTTTATGGTACTGACCCTGGTCCTGTGCCTGATCTGACCGATTGATAAAAGCCGCCCGGATGCTGTGCATCCAGGCGGCTTTCAGCTTGTCGAAAAGACCTTTTCGACAAGCTGCCGAACTTTTGAGCACATTAAAAAGTGCTCAAAAGTTGTTTGATTGGACGTGAAAGACAACCCTGACGGTTTTCTTTCACACTATCTTTCCCTCCGAAGCCTTTGGATGGAGGTTTTTTGTCCGTCTCAAAAGCCGCCCGGATGCTGTGCATCCAGGCGGCTTTTTCTCACTATGAGCCTCATACCGCGGGCCGTGTCCGCCCCTCCAGGAACCGGGCCAGCGCATCCAGATCCCGGGCCAGAAAGACATGGGGCCAGACGTCGAAGGCCGACGCCGGGGTAGTCCCGTTGAGTACCGCGGCGAACTCCAGCCCCGCCCGCTGGGCGGCCTCGGCGTCCAGCACCGTGTCCCCGCAGTACAGGACCCGCTCTGGGGGCAGCCCCAGCCGGTCCAGGGCCATCTCCAGCCCCTCAGGGTGGGGCTTGTGGTGCTTCACATCGCTGCTGCCAATGACAAAGTCCAGGCAGTCCCCCAGCCCCAGCCGGTCCATGATGTACTCGATGGTCTCCCCCGTCTTGGTGCTGACGATGCCCAGCCGGACGCCCTGGGCCCTCAGCCCCTGAAGCAGCTCCGCCGCCCCCGGGAACAGGAAGGTCTCCTTCCGCTGGCGGGGCTTTGCCACCTCTAAAAAGTAGGCCCGGAACCTGGCCAGGCGCTCCGGGTCCCGGTCCCCGGTGAGCATGGTGTATGCGTCCTCCAGCAGATAGCCGATGGTGCCCCGCACCGTCTCCCGGTCCGGGATGGGGTGCCCCAGCCTTTCAAAGCCATACTGAAAGCCCGCCACGATGGAATCGGTGGAGTCCCCCAACGTGTAGTCAAAGTCAAAGCAAACCGCAGAATAGTGTTTCATAGCCTCTCCCTGCTGGACCGGATCCGGTCCCATGTCATTCCGGACGGTCAAGAGGAACGTCACCCGCGCACCTCCGCCCGTCCGCTGTCCGGTTGATTATAGCATGGGGGAGGAAAAAGGACAAGGGGTGGGGCGCGTCGGCTACGATGCTCCCGCCCTGCTGACACAGCGGTCTCATGGATCAGCCCGTCACCACCTGATGGGACAGAATATGCCTAAAAATGCAACAAATAGACCAAATTCCCTCCACCGCCCCACATTCCTTGAAACAGACGGCTCCCATACCCAGGGCGGCTGGGCATAGCACCGCAGATCAGATGCAGACAGAGCAAGAGAAACGATCAGGCGGGAACATCTGAAACGATGCTCCCGCCTTTGTGCACTAATTCTATTTTAGTAATTTAAAACCTTTACTTTAGAGGGGAACGCCCCAAATCCAGTACCTATTCCAGAATTATCTTCTAATATTTTGATAAGACCAATATTCTCCAATTTTCTTAATGTACGCACCGTCACATTTCCACCCGGCGTATAAACAATGCCCTTTTGTGCCTCCAAAATTTTTTGCGTATTTGCATAATCTTCTTTTCCCATATTTTCAAAATCGATGGAATACGATCTGGCCTCATCTATTTGTGCTTTTAAGAATTCCATTGTCTCTTTTTGAAGAGGGGTGAGTTTATACATTATTCTCCCTCCTATAAATATACTGTACTTTATTTTTAATTGTTCTTAGAACTCATATTCAGTAAGTTTTAGCGTATATGTTTCTCCCGGAATCAAATCATAGACGATGATAGATTCATCTTTGAATTTATCTCCTTGATTCAATGAGTTAAGATGTACGCTCCCTGAATCAACCATATAGTTTTCACTATCATATAGTTTATAACTGATTACATCGTAACCAGAAGTAAAATATGAATTATTGTTCCTATAAGTTTTTGTGCCGGAAATAGTTACTGTCAGAGTTGGCGTATAGCCTTTTTCATATTCATAGGTTACATCGTCTATTTGAATTTTGGATGTAATTGACCCGTTAAAACCTTTTACATTTAACTCAATGGGAAATGGTCCAGATTCTACTTTAATATCTTGTATCGGGAGGCAGTAGAAAGCATCACAATTTACTTCATCAAAAGCAACAACATCTGCTTTGTAAACAGTCAAATAAACTTTGCCACTTGAATCTGCACCGGGAGTAATTTCAGAAGCAGGGATTCTTATATTGGCAAGATACTGTTCGCCTTGGGCTTCACTTGTATAATAGCCAAAATCATCTGGTGAAACAGAACTTGTACCTTTGAACACTTCCTCGTCTCTATCATTAACAATCCGAATATCCACATCAACATCAGCAGATATAGAATTGCCTGATTTATCTCTTAATTCAAAAAAACACTGTAATCATTAGTTCCCTCGTTATGTTGGAAAGACCAGTTATTCAAAGTCTCGATGACTGGACTAGCCGAACAACCACACAGCCAAATAAGCAACAGAAAGTTCAAAAGAATGGCAAACCGTTTCACAGCAATCACCTCAAAAGTAATCTTGATTGAGAGAAATTCGAACTCTGTTATATAAAAAATATAGCAGAATTTAGGAAAAAGGTCAAGGGCGGCGCTAAATTGCGCCACCCTTGACGAATCAAAGAACATTTTCAATAGAAATGATAAATCCGAACACACTACCCACTTGGATAATGTAGTTCGGATTATCATTATTTGGTCCGAGTGCTGAGATTCGAACTCAGGGCCTCTTGAACCCCATTCAAGCGCGATACCAAACTTCGCCACACCCGGTTATCTTTGCCGCTCAAGGTGTCTCACCCGGACGGCTCATATAGAATACCACAGCTTCCCGAAGAATGCAAGCCTTTTTTTCAATTTTTTCGATTTTATTTTTTCGTGCGGTTTCTTCCGAAAAAACGCCCCCTTCGTCTTGTCAATGGGGGCAAACTGTGCTTTAATTGGGATATCCTAAGATTGGAAGGAAGGTCCTGCTTATGATCGAATACCGTGACGTCCAAGCCGCCCAGGCCAGGATCGCCCCCCACATCGTCCGCACGCCCCTGCTCCGTGTCCCGGCCCTGGATGAGGCCCTGGGCTGTCAGGTCTATCTCAAACACGAGGGCTTCCAGACCATCGGTGCCTTCAAGCTTCGCGGCGCCCTCAACAAGGCCCTCTCCCTGTCGGAGGAGGAGCTGGGCCGCGGCCTGGTGTGCGCCTCCTCGGGCAACCACGCCCAGGGGGTGGCCTACGCCGCCCACAAGCTGGGGGCCCAGGCGGTCATCGTCATGCCCACAAACGCCAACCCGGTCAAGCTGGCCGGGGTCAAGCGCTGGGGTGGACAGGTGGAGCTGGTGGGCACCCTCTCCTCCCAGCGGGAGGAACGGGCCGCCCAGCTGGTGCGGGAGCGGGGCATGGTGGAGATCCACCCCTACGCCGACCCGCTGGTAGCCGCCGGTCAGGGCACCCTCGCCCTGGAGGTCCTGGAGGACCTGCCGGACGCCAGTCTGATCGCGGCCCCCATTGGGGGCGGCGGGCTGATCTCCGGCATCGCCACCGCCGTGAAGGGAGCCGCGCCCCAGGTGCGCACTGTGGGAGTGGAGCCGGCTGGCGCGCCCCGGTATACCCGAAGCCGGGCGGAGGGCCGCCCCGTCCAGCTGGAGTCCGTCCAGACCATCGCCGACGGCACCCGCACCGACCACGCCAACCCGGACAACTTCGCCGTCATCCAGGCCCGGGTGGATGAGCTGTACACCGTAGAGGACCGCTGGATCGAGGAGGCCATGCGCCTTCTGATGACCGCCGCCAAGGTGGTGGCCGAACCCTCCTCCGCCCTCCCCGTGGCCGCCGCCCTGTGCGGCGCGCTCCCCGTCCGGCCGGAGGACAAGGCGGTGTTCGTCCTGTCGGGCGGCAATGCCGACCCGGCTCTGCTAGCCCGGCTGCTGGCCTGACGGCGCTCTCCTCTGTGACCTGGTCACAGAGGGTTCGGCGCTTCTGGGTTATACTGAACACAACAAGCAAGGGAGAGGAGGCGCAGCGGGATGCGCTATGACATCATCGTTCTGGGGGGTGGCCCCGCAGGCCTGTCCGCGGCGGTGGCCGCCCGGGGCCGGAACAAAAGTGTGCTGGTGGTGGGAAACCGCTGGCAGGACAGCCCCCTGGCCCGGGCCGAGCGGGTAGACAACTACCTGGGCCTGCCCGGCGTCACCGGCACGGAGCTTTTGGAGCAGTTCCGCCGGCACGCGGAGGAGCTGGGCGCCGACTTCGTTCTGGGCCGCGTCATTTCGCTGATGGCCTGGAACGGCTTCCACCTGACGGTGGGCAGCGAGATCTACGAGGGCGAAACCCTGATCCTGGCCCCCGGCGTGGTCCGTCAGGCCAAATACCCTGGCGAGACGGAGTACCTGGGCCGCGGGGTGAGCTACTGCGCCACCTGTGATGGGATGCTCTACCGGGGCAAGCCGGTGGCCGTGGTGGGCCGCAGCGGGGACGCCCCCCGGGAGGCCTCCTATCTGAAGAGCCTGGGCTGTCAGGTGGTCTATGCCGCCGCGAAACGCCCGGAAACCCTGGAGGAGGACATTCCCTTCGTTCAGGCTAACCGCCTGGAAATCACCGGGGCACAGACTGTTACCGCCCTGGTGGCCGACGGAGCCCCCATCCCGTGCAGCGGCGTCTTTATCCTGCGGGACGCGGTGGCCCCCACCGACCTGCTCCCCCAGCTGGAGACCCGGGAAAACGCTATCCGGGTGGACCGCTCTATGTCCACCAGCGTCCCCGGCGTCTTTGCCGCCGGCGACTGCACCGGCGGCCCCCTCCAGGTCTCCAAGGCGGTGGGCGAAGGGCTCGTCGCAGCCCTGTCCGCCGCGGAATATCTGGACCGGCGGTGTTCGGAGCCCCCGGCCGGAGCCTCCAGCGGGACCTGACCTGTTATCCGATCAAATCAAAAGGAAGGAATTTCAATATGGCATTACAGCATTTTACCAAGGAGAGCTTTGACCAGGCCCTGAACGGGGGCCAGCTGATGATGGTGGACTTTTGGGCCAACTGGTGTATGCCCTGCCGGATGCTGGGCCCGGTGATCCAGCAGCTGGCGGACCAGTACGACGGCAGGGCTGTGGTGGGCAAGGTGGACGTGGACGCCGAGGGCGAGCTGGCCATGCGGTACGGCGTGATGAACATCCCCACCGTCATTTTCTTCAAGGACGGCAAGGAGATCGCCCGTGAGGTGGGCGCTCTGCCCCCGGAGTCATTTACCCGGATCCTGGATGAAAACCTGTAAAACAGACGGGAGCGGTCCCCAGTTGAGGGCCGCTCCCGTTTTCGCTGTGTCAAAGAAAATGCCCCGCCGCCCTATGGGCGGCGGGGTAATTTTTTCTTGCATTAGGCTGCGTATTTCAGAAGCGTGTTGAAGTAGGCCGCAAAGGCCGCGTCAGTCAGCGCGTCCGCCTCGGGGTGGAACTGCACGCCCAGAGTAAACTCATTGGCCTGATACTCCACCGCCTCGATCACCTGGTCGGGGCCATAGGCCGTGATCTTCAGACCCTCGCCCAGCCGCTGGGGGTTGAGCACCTGGTGGTGCCAGGAGGCCACGTTCTTCATGCTGCTGCCGCCCACGATCTCCGCCATCCACTTGGAGCCGGCCTCCACCGTGATGTCATGCCGGGCCCAGTCGGGGGCGTTGCGGTGGGTCTTATAGACGTTGGCGTCCTTCTCCAGGTAGGTGGGCAGATCCTGGATCAGACCGCCGCCCTGGACCACGTTGAGCATCTGCATCCCGCGGCAGATAGTCAGCATGGGCACATTCTCGGCCACAGCGGCCTTGATCAGGTTGTAGTCAGAGGTGTCGCGGATGTCCCGCTCCTCGTTGTTGTCCTCCAGCAGGGGGCTGTGCTCCTCGCCGTACAGGTCGGGGTTGATGTCCTGGCCGCCGGTGACCACGATGCCGTCCACCTTCTTGACCTCGGCCGCCGCCTGGTCATAGCCGGTGATCTGCTGCACATGGGTGACCACGCCGCCGCCGTTCTGGATGATGTCCTGAATGTCGGTGTAGTCCGCGGGATCGCCGCCCCAGGAGATGCCGATGACCGGCTTGCCGGAGGCGTAGCTCACCAGGTACTGGAAGAAGGTCAGGCACACGTCGGGGTCGCACTTGGCCTCCTCGGGCTTTCCGTCATGCAGGGCCAGCTTGGCGTCATTCTCGGGGTGGAACTGCACGCCCAGGCAGAAGGTCTTGCTCTGGTTCTCTACGGCCTCCACGATGTCCAGGCCGTTCACGGTGGTCTTGGCCACCACGGTCAGGCCGGTGTCGGAGGTCACGTCGGTCACCGCCTGGTGGTGCCAGGAGGAGACGTTCTCCAGCTTGTCCGCACCCACGATGTCATACATCCAGGAGTCAGTCTCGATGATGCCCACCACATGGCGGGCATAGTCCCGGTCGGGGGCGTCCGCGGGCATCCGGTGGCTGTCATCATAGGTCTTGCCCTTGGCCTGGTAATAGGCAGGGATGTCCTGAATGAAGCCGGTGCCGGAGACGATGCTCATCACCTGCATCCCGCGGCAGGCGCCCAGGGTGGGCACGTCCTTGCTCAGGCAGTAGGCCATCAGCGTATAGTCGGAGATGTCCCGGGTGGCGTTGATCTCCTCGCCCATGTTGGCCTCCTTCTGAGGCACCTTGAAGAGCGTGGGGCTCACGTCCTCGCCGCCGGTGAAGAACACGCCGTCGATGCCGGCCATGGCCTCGCCCACGTTGCTGTTGGCCAGGTTCTTGGCCTTGATCTGGTCGGCATACTCCTGCTTGAGCATCCCGCTCTCCTCCAGATAGGAGTCCAGGATCTTGCCGTCCTTGTCATAGGCGACCGCGGTGCTGGTCACCCGGTCCAGCTCCACCGGGTTGCCGCCGGCGGCGCGGATGACCGTCTTAAAGGAGTCATAGTTCTGTGTATTGCTCTTCCAGCTGATGCCGATATAGGGCTTGCCAATGAGGGCAGCGCCGTTCTTCAGCACGGTCTGGAACTGGGCCTGGGTCACGCCAGCCGCCCCATCATAGGTGAGGCCCGCGGTCAGGCCCACGCGGACCGCCGTGTCCTCATAGTCGGCGGGCCAGGACTTTAGCATCTCATCGGGCACGCCGGCATACTGCATGACAGCCGCCGCCGCCTCCAGCTGTGTGGTCTTGGCGTCGGGACGGAAGGAGCCGCCGCCGGTGCCGCTCATCAGGCCCTTTGCATAAGCGAGATTGATGTAGCCCTCATAGGCGCTGCCCTCGGCAACGTCCCGGAAGGCACTGGTCTTGGCGGCATACTCGGCCGCCTGACCGGACAGCCCGGCCCCCTCCACCAGGAGCTTCGCCATCTCACCGCGGGTCATACCGCTGTCCGCGGCGTGGACAGTGACCACCATTCCAAGGGTCAGGGCTGCCGCTGTGGTCAGAGACAGGATCTTGCGGAATTGCTGTTTCATCTCAGGACCTCCTTTTGTTGTTTTCGCCAGCAGAAGGAGCCATGCCAGCGCTCAGGTCGGCACGCCTCGCCAACCGGTAAAAATGACGCTTTTCTCATGGTTATTCTCGTCGTCATTGTGCAAAATCATTATATTCTTTTTCATTTTCTCTGTCAAGTATGTTTTCTTTTCCGCAGTCGCCCATTCACCTCCACCGCCTGCCTGGCATAGGCTGGTGCAGCATTGAGGATAAAGGAGGTCCTGCCATGCGGCACGAACTGAATTTCTGGGTCCTGGGAGGCGATATGCGCCAGGGCAAGCTGGCCCAGCTTCTGGCGGAGGATGGCCACCGGGTCCACACCTACGCTCTGGAGGATGGGGCCGTCCCCGCTCCCGGACTCACAGCGGAACCCGGCCTTTCCGGGGTGGAGCAGGCGGACTGCGTGGTCCTCCCCCTCCCTGTTTCATCGGGCGGGGAACTTCTGAATGCCCCTCTCTCCCGCCTCTCTCCTCCGATTACCGAGGTGCTCGCCCCTCTATCCCCGGGGCAGATGCTCTGCGGCGGCCGGGTGGACCCGGTCACCGCCGCCTTGGCCGCCGAGCGGGGGCTCACCATTCGGGACTACTTCGCCCGGGAGGAGCTGGCAGTGGCCAACGCGGTGCCCACCGCCGAGGGGGCGGTCCAGATCGCCATGGAGCAGCTCCCCATCACTATCCACGGTGCGCGGGTGCTTGTGGTGGGCTTCGGCCGGGTGGGCCGGGCCCTGGCCCAGCGGCTGGCCGCCCTGGGTGCTAAGGTCACCGTGGCCGCCCGGCGCTACGAGTCCCTGGCCTGGGCCCAGGCCAGCGGCTACGGGGCGGAGCAGACCGGCCAGCTGGCCGGCTGGCTGTGCGGCTATGACCTGGTGGTCAACACCGTCCCCGCCCTGGTTTTGGGTGAGGCGGAGCTGGCCGACCTGAAGCCGGACTGCCTGGTGCTGGATCTGGCCAGCAAGCCCGGGGGCGTGGACCTGGAGGCCGCCGGACGGCTGGGCCGCACCGTGATCTGGGCCCTCTCCCTGCCGGGAAAGGTGGCCCCCGTCACCGCCGGGTCCGCCATCAAAAACACCATCTACCATATGCTCCACGAGCTGGGAGCATAACGCGGAAAGGAAGGTTTTTCTTGGAAAATAAGACCATTGGATTTGCGGTCTGCGGCTCCTTCTGCACCCACGCCCGGGCCATGGAGGCGCTGGAGCAGGTGAAGGCCCGCTTCGCCCGGGTGATCCCCATCGTCTCGGAGTGCACCGCCGCCACCGACACCCGCTTCGGCTGCGCCCATGAACTGATGCGGGAGATGGCCCGTATCTGTGACCACCGGGTCATCTCCACCATCGCCGGAGCGGAGCCCATCGGGCCCCAGAAGCTGCTGGACCTGCTGATCATCGCCCCCTGTACGGGCAATACCCTGGGTAAGCTGGCCGCCGGCGTCACCGACACCAGCGTCACCATGGCGGCCAAGGCCCATCTGCGCAACGGCCGCCCCATCCTCCTCGCCCCCTCCACCAACGACGGGCTGGCCGGCTCCGCCCCCAGCCTGGGCGCCCTGCTCAACCGCAGGTACATCTATTTCGTCCCCTTCGGCCAGGACGACCCGGAGAGGAAGCCCACCTCCCTGGTGTCCGACTTCTCCCAGGTGGCCGATGCCGCCCAGGCCGCCCTGGAGGGGCGGCAGCTGCAGCCCCTGCTCACCGCCTCCTGAACCGTGAAAAAAGCCTGCGGGCCGCCGGAACTCCGGCAGCCCGCAGGCTTGTGTTTATCCAATGACCCGCTTGGCGATGTCCACGCTCTCCTTGGCGTCCCGGGCGTAGAAGTCCGCCTGGATCTGCCGGGCGTAGTCCGGGGTGAGCACCGCGCCCCCCACCATGATCTGGCAGGTCAGGCCCGCGTCGTGGAGCATGGAGATGGTCTCCGCCATACTTTTCAGCGTGGTGGTCATCAGGGCGGACAGGCCCACCAGGGGCGCGGCGTGCCGCCGGACGGCCTCCACCACGGCAGAGGGGTCCACGTCCTTCCCCAGGTCCACCACGGTATAGCCGTAGTTCTCCAGCAGGACCTTGACGATGTTCTTGCCGATATCGTGGATGTCCCCCTTGACGGTGGCCAGCACCACGGTCCCCCGGCTGACCGTGCCCCCGTCCCGCTGGGACAGGCTCTCCCGGATGACCTCGAAGGCGGCCTGGGCGGCCCCCGCCGACTGGATCAGCTGGGGCAGAAAGACCCGGTTCTGCTCAAAGTCGGCCCCCACCTTGTCCAGAGCGGGGATCAGGATGTGATCCACCACATCCATGGGCTCCCGGGTCTCCAGCAGGGTCCGGGCCGCGGCGGCGGCCTCCCCCTTCAGGCCGGCCTCCACCACCTCCGCCAGCCCCCGTCCGGAGGCCGCGGCCGTCGGAGCGGCCCCTCCGCCGGAGATGGCGGTGGTCACGGCGGCGTTTCCATAGGCGGCGATGAACTCCCGGGCGTCCCGGTCCACGTTGGTCAGCAGGTGATAGCACCGCACTGCCGCCATCATGGTATCCACATTGGGGTTGAGGATGGGCAGGTCCAGCCCCGCCGCCATGGCCATAGCGAGGAAATTCTGGTTCACCAGGGGCCGGGCGGGCAGGCCGAAGGAGATGTTGGACACCCCCAGCACGGTTTTCAGCCCCAGCTCCTCCTTCACCCGGCGCAGGGCAGTCAACGTCTGGGCCGCCCCCTCCTGCTCGGCGGAGACGGTGAGGGTCAGGCAGTCGATGTACACATCCTCCCGCCGGATGCCCAGGGCCAGCGCCCGCTCCAGGATACGGCGGGCCACCTCCACCCGGGCCTGCGCGCTCTTGGGGATGCCGCCCTGGTCCAGGGTCAGGCCCACCACCGCCGCACCGTACTTTTTCACCAGGGGCAGGATGGCAGACAGGCTCTCCTCCTCCCCGTTGACCGAGTTGACAATGGCCTTGCCGCAGTAGACCCGCAGGGCCCGCTCCAGCACCTTCGGGTCGGTGGAATCCAGCTGGAGGGGGGCGTCGGTCACTCCCTGGAGCGCCTTCACCGTGCGGACCATCATGTCTGCCTCGTCGATCTCCGGCAGACCCACGTTCACATCCAGGATGTCCGCCCCGGCCTCCGTCTGGGCCAGAGCCTGGTTGAGCATATAGTCCACATCCCCCCGGCGCAGGGCCTCCTTCATCAGTTTCTTGCCTGTGGGATTGATCCGCTCGCCGATGACCCGCACCCGGTCGATGGGCACTGCCTGAGTGCCGCTGCACACGGCGGCGGGGACGGTCCTTGTGACCCGGCGCACCGTCCGGCCCTCCAACTCCCGCCGCAGCAGGGCGATATACTCCGGTGTGGTGCCGCAGCAGCCGCCGAACACCTGTACCCCCAAGTCTGCCAGGGCGGCCAGGCTGTGGGCAAACTCCGCCGGAGAGATGTCATAGCCGGAGCCGTCCGGGTGAGGCAGTCCGGCATTGGGTTTCAGGACGATGGGCAGAGTGGTCCACCTCAGCAGTTCCTCCACCAGCGGGGGCATCTCCCGGGGGCCCAGGGAGCAGTTCACTCCGATGGCGTCCGCCCCCAGCCCCTCCAGGGTCAGGGCGGCGCAGGCGGGGGAGCAGCCCAGGAAGGTGCGCCCCGTGGCCTCATAGGTCATGGTCACCAGCACCGGCAGGCTGGAGTGCTCTCTGGCCGCCAGCAGGGCGGCCCGGGCCTCCTGGAGGTCGGTCATGGTCTCAATGGCGATCAGGTCCGCCCCTGCCGCCGCGCCGGCCTCCACCACCTCGGCAAAGATGTCCACCGCCTGTTCAAACTCCAGGGTGCCGGTGGGCTCCAGCAGCTGGCCGATGGGGCCCACGTCCAGGGCCACCAGCCCCCGGCCCCGGGCCGCCTCCCGGGCCACAGAGACGGCGGCGGGGACCACCTCCGCCACCGTCCGTCCGCAGTGGGCCAGCTTCTCCCGGTTGGCTCCGAAGGTATTGGCATACACGATCTGGGATCCGGCATCCAGATAGGCGCTGTGGATCTCCCGCAGCCACTCCGGGTGCTCCAGGGCGGCCGTCTCCGGCGCCGCCCCAACGGGCAGGCCCCTGGCCTGGAGCATGGTGCCCATGCCGCCGTCCAGCAGGACGGGTCGGCCGGTCTTTAACAGTTCAAGAAATTCCACAGTGTCCACCTGACTTTCGATATTGGCAGCCGTCGTGTGCGGGACAGCCCAGACAGCTGCGTACAGAGGCTTGAATGGGATGGTCGGCCACCCCCAGAATGGCGGTCACCGACTTGCGCGGGGTGAGGATATGGCTGGCGCTGGCACACAGTCCCACCTGCCGCGGGGCGTCCAGCAGGGCCAGCAGGCTGCTCTGAAGGGTGAGAGGCAGATCCCCGTACCCCGGGCTGTACCGGAATGGGAAAAAGCAGCCGGGAAACTGCCTCTGGAGCTCCAGCTCGATCTGATCGCACAGCTGCTCCACCGCGGCGGTGGCGCAGCTGTCCAGAGCCAGGGCCCGGAGCATATCCCCGCTCTCCGCCCGCCGGATGAGGGCGTCCGCCTGGGCGGACAGGGTGGCGCAGAACAGTACCGCCCGGCGGCACCCCGCCAAATGGCGCTTCAGATCCTCCCCTGGCAGCAGCAGGCCGGAGGACAGACGCACGCCCCCCTCCTCCGGCGTCAGCTCAAAGGTCCGCGCCGCCCACCGGGGGCGGACCACGCCCAGCAGCTCCCGGGCGCACCCCTCCGCCAGCTTTCGTATGGCGGGCTCCGCCCGGTCGGGGGGCGTCCCCATATAGCGGAGGACCTCATCGATCTGGAGGTCGGTCAAAGAAATGGGCAAGGGCAACACACCTTTCCTGCGTTCAAGGCTTCATGGCCCGGCAGGGCGGCCAGGCTCAGACGGTCCGGATGGAAGCGACGCTGTCGCTGATCTGCCGGGCCACGGCGGGGTTGTTCATGGTATACAGGTGGACCCCATCCACTCCAGAGGCGATCAGGTCGGCGATCTGGTCGATGGCATAGGCCATCCCCGCCTCCCGCATGGCCTGGGGGTGGTCGCCATATCGGGCCAGGATGCGGGTCAGCTTCCGTGGCATGGAAGCGCCGCACATGGACACCATCCGCTCGATGGAGCCCTTGTTCAGCACTGGCATGATGCCCGCCTCGATGGGCACGTTGATGCCGGCGATGCGGCACCGCTCCACAAAGCGGTAGAAATCGTCATTGTCAAAAAACAGCTGGCTCACCAGATGCTGGGCCCCAGCGTCCACCTTCTGCTTGAGATAGCGGATGTCGTGGATCATGTCCGGGCTCTCGGGGTGTCCCTCGGGATAGCAGGCCCCGGACACGCCGAAGTCCCCCCGGCGGTGGATGAAGGAAACCAGCTCGTCGGCATGGAGGAAGTCCGTCTTGGGCGGGAAATCGGGATTCCGGTCGCCCCGCAGGGCCAGCACGTTCTCCACCCCGTTCCGCTTCAGGCCGGCCAGCAGCTCGGCGGCCTCCCCCCGGGTACAGGCCACACACGTCAGGTGTGCCATGGCGGTGATGTGGTACTGGTTCTGGATGATGGAGGCAATCTCCTGGGTGGACTGGTTCACCGCGCTGGACCCTCCCGCGCCGTAGGTGACGCTGATGAAGTCGGGCCGGATGTCCTTCAGGCCGTCCAGCGTCTTATAAATGCTGTCCACCGGGCTGGTTTTCTTGGGGGGAAATACCTCACAGGAAAAAACGGTTTTGCCCTTTCCAAACAGTTCTGCAATTTTCATGGAATATACCTTCTTTCTGGGATCATTTCGTGATACAAAGCCCTCCCCCTGTGGGAAAGCGCCCCAGCGGACACACTGGGATCAATGAGGGAACGAGGCGTCTCCGGCCTCAGGCGGGTGGCGTCCTCACCAAGCCGCTACCGTTCCATCACAACGGGGCTCTGTGCCCCCGATGTACAGGCCGTTCTCTGTTTTCCAAATGATCTGCCCCCGGCCCATGTGCAGGTTGGAGTTGACGATCTCCACCTCATGGCCCCGACGGGCCAGATCCTGGACGATGTGGGCGGGGACCTCCCGCTCCAGCTGGATGTGCTTTCCTCCGGTCCACTGGATCCGGGGCGCGTCCAGGGCCTCCTGGGGATTCATGTGGTAGTCCACCGTGTTCACCACCACCAGGACATGGCCCTGGGGCTGCATAAAGGCCCCCATCACGCCGAAGGGGCCCACCGCCTCCCCGTCCCGCATCAGGAACCCGGGGATGATGGTGTGGTAGGACCGCTTCCCTCCGGCCAGGCAGTTATCACTCCCCTCGTCCAGTGAGAAGTTGGCTCCCCGGTTCTGGAGGGAGATCCCAGTCCCGGGGATGGCCACCCCCGCGCCGAAGGTGGTGTAGTTGCTCTGGATGAAGGACACCATATTCCCCTGGGGGTCGGCGGTACACAGATAGATGGTGCCGCCGCAGGAGGGGTCCCCTGCCTCGGGCGTCAGCGCCTGTTCTGAGATCAGCGCCCTGCGCCGGGCGGCGTACTCCTCCGACAGCAGATCCTCCACCCGTGTTCTCATGTACCGGGGATCCGCCACATAGGTCCTTGTGTCCGCAAAGGCCAGCTTGATGGACTCCAGAATCTTGTGATAGGTGTCGGCACAGTCCTTCTGATCGGACAGTTTTAACCCCTTCAGCAGGTTCAGGGCCATGAGCACCGTGATCCCGTGGCCGTTGGGGGGGATCTCGCAGACGGTGTACCCCTTGTAGTCCGTGGAGATGGGCTCCACCCACTCCGGCTTGTAGTTCCGGAAGTCATCCTCACAGAAGTAGCCGCCGGTGGCCCGGCTGAAGGCCACGATCTGCTCCATCAGAGGACCGCGGTAATAACTCTCGCAGCCGGTGGCCGCCAGCTCCTCCAGGGTCTGAGCGTACTCCTCCCAGCGAAAGACGTCCCCCGCCCGGTAGGGCGTGCCGTCCGGCTTCATAAACCGCTCCCACCAGTAGGCGTGGGGGGAGGGGTCCCGCTCCATGGCGGCGGCGATCCGCCGGGCGTCCTCCTCCCACATGGGCTCCAGGTTCACCTGGACGGGAACGCCCTCCCGGGCGGCCGAGATGGCCGGGGCAAACAGCTGGGGCAGGGGCTTTGTCCCGAAGCGCCGGTTCAGCTCCGCCCACCCCGCCGGAGCGCCGGGCACCATGGTGGGTATCCAACCGGCCTGTGGCATCGTCTGATGCCCCAGCTCCCGCACCAGGGCGGCGGACAGGGCCGCTGGGGCCACGCCGCTGGCGTTCAGGCCGTAGAGCTTCTTCTCCGCCTCCACCCACACCAGGGCGAAGCAGTCAGAGCCCAGGCCGTTGCTGGTGGGCTCCAACAGGGGCATGGCCGCCGCCATGGCCACCGCCGCATCCACCGCGTTTCCCCCGGCCTTCATCACATCCAGCCCGATCTGGGCCCCCTGGGGAATGGAGGTGCAGGCCATGGCCTTTCGCGCGTACACCACATTCCGCCGGGAGGGATAGGCATAGCTTCTGGGATCAAACTCCGGCATTTCTCTCTCTCCTCTCTGGATGTCCGGCCCTCATCAGCCGGCCTGATTACTCTTTCTGCTCCATCCCGCTGTCCATAATGCTGCGGTCAGTGTAGCTGTGGCCGCCGGGCGCACACAGATCGCCAGCGTCTTCAGATGTCCACTTCCAGCAGAACGGGACAATGGTCGCTGCCCTCCACATCCGTCAGGATCTCCGCCCGCCGGATCTTGTCCCGCAGGCGGTCGGAGACGATGAAGTAGTCGATGCGCCACCCTGCGTTGTTCTTCCGTGCGTTGAAACGGTAGGACCACCAGGAGTAGACTCCCGTGGCGTCCGGGTAGAGGTGGCGGAAGGAATCTGTGAAGCCGGAGGACAGCAGCGCGGTCATTTTTTCCCGCTCCTGGTCGCTGAAGCCGGCGTTGTTCCGGTTGGTCTTGGGATTTTTCAGGTCGATCTCCTGGTGGGCCACATTCAGATCGCCGCAGTAGATCACCGGCTTGCTCCGGTCCAGGGACATAAGGTACTCCCGCAGGTCATCCTCCCACTCCATGCGGTAGTCCAGCCGCTTCAGCCCGTCCTGAGAATTAGGGGTATAGCAGCAGACCAGGTAAAAGGACTCGTACTCCAGGGTGATAAGCCGCCCCTCGTGGTCGTGCTTGTCCAGATCCATACCATAGGCTGCGGCGATGGGAGTATGGGGGGTGAACACCGCAGTGCCGGAGTACCCCTTCTTCTCTGCGGAGTTCCAGTACTCCAGGATCCCCTCGCCCAGCTCCACATCCGCCTGTCCCTGCTCCATTTTGGTCTCCTGGAGACAACAGAAATCGGGGCGTTCCCGCTGATAGAACTCCAAAAACCCCTTTTTCAAGCAGGCCCGCAGGCCATTCACATTCCAAGATATGAATTTCATAGTTTTTTTCTCCAGTCTGCAAAATGATAGTCTATTATAAAAGACTTGTCCCGACTTGGCAAGGGTGTGCCGTTCAATTTTATGCCAATTTTATATCGTGTCTCCCTCCGAAGACGAGGGACATATCCAAAGACAGCCTGGTCAAAGCGCTTCTCCAGCCGCTCCTGCTCTGCGCCATGCCGGTCCCACGGCAGAGAGAGCCCAGCACACAGCGAACCGATCCGCAAGAATTCACGGGAATTTCCCCGTCTGTTCATGGCTTCTTCCGAAATTTTCAGTATGCCAACCTCTGTGATTGCAATTTTTGCATTTCTGCACTATAATATGGGGCATCCATCCGGATGATCCGAACCTACAACAAAGGAGTGTTCTGTTATGGACCGTTCCCGTATCCCTCAGGGGTACACCCCTCTGCTCAATATTTATGAAACACAAAAGGCCATCGGCCTGCTCCACCGCCTGTTTGAGGACCGCCTCAGCGGCGCCCTCCGCCTCCACCGGGTCTCCGCCCCTCTGTTCGTAGCTAAGTCTTCCGGCCTGAACGACGATCTGAACGGCGTGGAGCGCCCCGTCGCCTTTGACATCCGCGGCGTGTCCGACACCGCCGTGGTGGTCCACTCTCTGGCCAAGTGGAAGCGTCTGGCTCTGAAGCGCTATCAGTTCCACCCCGGCGAGGGCCTGTACACCGACATGAATGCCATCCGCCGGGACGAGGATCTGGACAACCTCCACTCCGCCTATGTGGACCAGTGGGACTGGGAGAAGATCATCACCGCCGAGGACCGCAATCTGGACTATCTGAAGAACACCGTCCGGGCCATTGTGGGCGCGCTGCGGGACACCCAAGCCTTCCTGTGCTCTGTGTTCCCCCAGCTGTCCGTCCTGCCGGAGCTGCCCGGTGAGGTGACCTTCGTCACCTCTCAGGAGCTGGAGGATCTGTATCCCGACTTCACCGCCAAGGAGCGGGAGAACGCCTTTGTTCGGGAACATCCTGCCACCTTCCTCATCGGCATCGGCGGCAAGCTGCGCTCCGGCAAGCCCCACGACGGCCGTGCCCCCGACTATGACGACTGGAACCTCAATGGCGATCTGCTCTGCTGGGACAGCGTCAACGGCCATGCGGTAGAACTCTCCTCCATGGGGATCCGTGTCAGCCCCGAGTCCCTGGACCGCCAGCTCACCCTGGCCGGCTGTGACGACCGCCGGGAGCTCCCCTTCCATAAGATGCTCCTGGAGGGCCAACTGCCCCTGACCATGGGCGGCGGCATCGGCCAGTCCCGGGTCTCCATGCTGCTGCTGGGCAAGTCCCACATCGGAGAGGTGCAGGTGTCCCTCTGGGACGACAGCTCCCTCACCGCCTGCGACGCCGCTGGAGTCATGCTCCTCTGATTTCTGTCTCTTCGGTCAAAAACCGGCCGCCCGCGGGCGGCCGGTTTCTTGCTCCTGTTGGGGGTTTCGCCCCGCAGGGGCGTTTCTGCCCATCCCCCTGTCTTGCTGTGATCCGCCTGAAACCCCGTAGGGGCGGGTCTCCTGACCCGCCCGCCCTTCGCGGACCATGACGCTTGTAGGGCGCGACGACTCGGCGCGCCACGCCTCACAGGTTTCGCCCTGCGGGGCGACCTCCTTTGCCGCGTCGGCAAAGGAGGCAAACCGCCGCCGGAGGCGGGCTCCGATGGGCGTCCCCGCCCATAGTCGCTCCTCCCCCGGACCCCCATTTACGGGAGATACCCCTACACCCTTCCGCAAAAGTTCCAGCGCGCAAAATACGGTTCCGGACTTCATTCCTTCCGGGCCACTGGGCCCTGGTGCGGTGCAAAATTTCGGTTGGTACGGTTTCACCTCCGCGCCTGGTTCCGACCAGCCGTGGCAGAGGGTGCGAGTCGGGGGTGCGTCGATCGGAATTGCTCCGAAAACAGAAAATGGGCGGGCCAATGTCCCGCCCCTACGGCGTTTTTAACAGCTCCGTTTGATCCTGGATGGACAGGCGCGGTTTCATGGCTACGGCGGTCATCGCATCACCCATGACCGAAATTGCCCCGCAGGGGCTGCTTCAGCCGCCCGCCGGTTCTCCCCCGCAGAAATTGGGTCCTGAGCCATCAGGCGCGCCCGTCCGGTCCAGCGCGGTGTGCGATCCTGAATTTGAACTGACAGCGGCAGCGGCGCAGATGCGGGGTCAGTCGTGATCCCTCCCGCGCCTGACAGTGACCGACAAGCTCCCAGAATTGGGCCCCCGTAAATTCCGGGGGTCCGGGGGAGGCGCTACTATGAACGGATACGTCCATCGGAGCCCTCCCCCGGCGGCGTTTTGGTTCCTTTGCCGCCGCGGGCAAAGGAACTCGCCCCGCAGGGCGAAACCCTCAGCTTGGAACGAGAGCCTCCCGAAAAACAGGCGGGCGGGTCAGAGACC
>OFMJ01000917.1_pt1 | contig 25623 bp, 20 predicted proteins | sample 1541801 | NCBI WGS metagenome assembly OFMJ01 (sample SAMN04209234, study PRJEB22552) | human gut metagenome | biome: gut; material: feces | host: Homo sapiens | place: USA: Oklahoma
GGCCGCCGGCCCGCCCCACGCCCAGCGCCGCCAGGCCCAGCACGCGCTGGCCGTTCTGGTACAGGCCGCCGCGCCGGGCGCCGAGGACAAGGAGCCCGTGGCCGTGCGCGCCAAGCGCATCATCGACGAAAATTTTGCAGACCCGATGATGGGCCTTTATCTCGTCTCCGAGCAGCTCAACGTCAGCAACTCCTATCTGTCCACCACGTTCAAGGCCACCTACGGCGTCAGCATCATCCAGTACATCAACCGCCTGCGGGTGGACCAGGCCAAGAGCCTGATCCTGAACACCGATATGAACATCAAGGACATCGCCCAGACCGTGGGCTTTTCCAGCGACATCAACTTCATCCGGGTGTTCAAAAAGCTGGAGAACCGCACGCCCACCACGCTCCGGCGGGAAAGCCGCCCCTGACCCCCGCCAAAGCAGCGGCCGCGGCGCTGTTTTGCCGGCGCGGCCGGGCGCCCGCCCGTCCTTTTAAGCCTGCGGGCAAAAACGGCCCCGCCCGGCCGTTTTTGCCGCTTTGCTCGGCAAGCCCGAAAAAAGCCTCATGCAGTTCGTCTGCATGAGGCTTTTTGTGCCCTGCGGGAATTATTTTTCCCGCAGCTTTTCCTCCAGCGCGCGCAGCTTTGCCATCTCCTCCGGGATGCCGATGTGCTGCGGGCACACCCGGGCGCACTTGCCGCAGGCCCGGCAGGCGGCCGGGCGGGCGGCGGCGGGGATATCCCCGCTCTCTTTCAAAAAGCGGCCGGTGCTTTTCGCCGCGGCGCAGCGGTTGTACGCTTTGAACAGGCCGGGAATGTCCACCCCGAACGGACAGGGCATGCAATACCGGCAGCCCGTGCAGGGGATGCGCTGGGCCCGCTTGTCGATGCGCACGGCCCGGGTGAGCGCGTTCTGCTCGGACTTTGTCAGCGGCTGGAAGGGCGACATCGCGGCAAGGTTGTCCGCAAGCTGTTCCTCGCTGCTCATGCCCGAAAGCACCACCAGCACGCCCGGCAGGCTGGCCGCGAAGCGGATGGCCCAGGACGCAATGCTGCGGCCGGGCGCCTTCGCCTTCAGCACCGCCTCGGCCTCCGGGCACAGGGAAGCCAGCGCGCCGCCGCGCACGGGCTCCATCACGATGCACGGCAGGCCGTATTCCTGCAATATTTCGTACTGCTCCCGGGCGCGCTGCACGGTCCAGTCCAGATAATTCAGCTGCAGCTGGGCAAAATCCCACGGGTAGGCGGCGCATATCGCGCGCAGCACGGCGGGCTTGTCGTGGAACGAGAAGCCCAGGCGGCGGATCTTCCCCTCGGCCTTTTTCTGCGCCAGAAATTCAAACGCGCCGATGCGCCGGATCTTCTCGAACCGTTCGGCGTCCACCGCGTGGCACAGGTAAAAATCAAAATAGTCCACACGGCAGTTGGCCAGCTGCTCGTTGAACACCTGCTCCATATCCTCCTGCGTTTCCAGCTTCCACAGCGGCATCTTCGTTGCCAGGTAAAACGATTCCCGCGGATATTTTTCCAGCGCCGCGCCGATGAATTTTTCCGCGCCGCCGCCGTGGTACGGATACGCCACGTCAAAATAGGTAATGCCCCCGCGCACGGCCTCGTCCACCAGCGCCCCGGCGCGCGCGTAGTCGATGGCGGTGCCGCCCGGCTCCAGCGTGGGCAGGCGCATACAGCCCAGCCCCAGCAGCGAAGGGCGGCAGTCCGTATCCCTGTAAGAACGGTATTCCATAACGATTCCCCTTTTCCGTTTCCCACGGGCGCGCCGCGCCCGTGCAGTATTCCTGCTTTCAGTATAAGGGCGCGGCGAAAAAAATGCAATGCGGGGCTTTTCTTCTCCCGATTCCCCTTTGGACGGATGGCTTCAGCTTCGTCCATTTCACGATGCATTGAATAAAGCGGGAAAATATGATATATCTTCAATTCGCAAAGTAAATTAAGCTATAAAAAATACGCAACTTCATGTTGCGTATTTTTTTGTACGACCACTTTTCTTATTGTGTTGATACTTCATCTACTCGAACACTATAATATATAAAACTGCCACTATATTTTATTGTTGTATCAAGTGTAGTAGAAGCGCCTGGCGGTAATGTACCGCTCCAATTTGTCCAATCTGAATGTACAATTTCTTTGTTCACGTCTTTCAGGAAAATATCCACTTTAATATACCTGATTGTTTCTTTTGAATTATTTTTTAGTGTTACTGTATAATCGTGATATCCAGATATATCCTCATCTAAATTTTGTTCTACAATTTCAATCTGATTTATCAATTTCTTCTGTGACTTCTTATCTTCTTGTATCCCTAAAACCTTTACCCAAGAATCTCCGGCCTCAGAATAGCCATAGTATCTTCGCGCCAATTTTACCGCTTCGGTATAACCTTGAGTCCAGTATGTTTGTCCGATAGCTTCATCTTTCGCACTTTCGCTTAGAAACCATCCGTTCCATACACTTATATATCCAATGCCTATTACAAAAATAACAATTAAAAAAATTAGGATGTTACGCAACCATTTTCTTCGTTTTGGTGGCACATTGTGCTCATTGATATTTTCATTTTCAAGTATTGTACAATTTTCTTGATATGATTCACCTTTTCCTGATTCCTCTGCTGGCGTCGTGGTGACTTCATCCATAATCTCATTTGTTTCCATTCTTCATTCTCTCCCTTGTTATTTATTAAAGGTTATAGTTTCCCTATAACCTCCTCCAACTTTTGTTTGATGGTGTTGTTACACTCCGCATATATGCGCATCATCTCCACCAGACTAAAAATACCGAAATAACATCCGACATACAGGATAATACTTCCGAGTGCCCGTGGAGTATAGCTTTTGAGAATAACAGGAAGTGAGCGACCAATAAACTGTGCTCCCTCTGGAAGCATTGTGTAAAGTTGGAAAAAGAGATAGCCGAACAGTACGCAAACGATATGAAAACAAATCACATTGTATTGTGTGCTTTTGAAATCCTCTATCTGCCAGAAATCTTTAAGCTGCCGATAATCTTCTTCAATTTCTGGACGTAATTCATATGTCTTAACAATCTCACGCGCAGATTTTGTCAAATCCGTTGTGGCAAAAACAAAGTATTGGTTGGTACTCGTATCCCATACGACACAAGCATTTATGTCAACATCTTCAGCGGGATTATCACTTTTCCAAAGTCCACCAAGATTTTTTACCAGCGCAATTTTCTGCGTTGGCCGTTTAGGATTTGGGTGCTGTCCCCAACAGTTTTCCTCTTGCGCACATTGAATAGCAAATTTGTATGCTTCCATGTTCCGTTTAAGAGGCAAATATGTATCGACATGGTGAATGTTTTTCACAAAATTGAGTGTTCGCCGTGAAAGAAAACCTCTGTCGTTTATGAGAATGTCGCCCTCGTGAAAAACTCTTGTTGCGTTAAGTACAATTTCACCAAACTTCGCATCAGCGAATCCAAGCGGAGCAACAAAGAAATCTTCAATGATTCCAGAATCACCACAGATGCCGCGCATTGTAAGCATGCTATATCCACGCGCGTGTTCACCGCTTTTGTTTACTCCGATACCAGAGTTTTCATAACGGCTGTTTTTGAAGTTCACTTCAAGCGGTGTACAATCCAGTATATGAATATGCGGCTGTATTCCCAACTGTGGAATAATCTGGTCACGGACTGTAAGCCGATATGCGTTGAGCAATTCATCCCATGTATACTTTCCAAGAAGAAAACGCAAGCTGCCCTCACGCATCAGTCCACTGTAAACGCCATCCGGGTCATACAGTGTATATCCTAGTTCTGCCAGTGTACGATGGTCTGAAAGAGCAAACGGGATATCTGACAAACTGGTTTGCACTTTCATTTTCGCAGCAATAGCTGCCGCCCATATAATACCGAATGGAACCGTTGTGTTAGCGGCACGCTTATCACATATGCCGTTTTCCAAACAGGTGAAAATACCATGCTTGTACATCGACAAAATGATTTCGTCAACAAGATTTGACGTGCTCAATGCCGCCGCGTCTAACTTGCCTTGCCGTATCATAGCAAAGACTGATTCTTTATCGTTTTTACATACGCGAATCATAAGCGCACCTCCTTCATCTACTAATAGTATAACATATAAACACAGATTGTGTCAACTAAACGCATGACTTTTATCTACCAACAGTATGATGTTTATAGGCTAAACTTTAGACAGGAGGGGATGAAATGGACGGAAACAACCTCGGAAACAGCATCAAAACGCTGAGAATGGCAAAAGGCATCACACAAGAGGAACTGGCATATAGAATCAACGTTTCAAAGGCCACGGTTTCCGCCTACGAGAACGGTTCAAGACTTCCCTCTTATGATGTTCTTATCAAACTTGCACGACTTTTTCATGTAACTACGGACAATCTGCTGGGTGTCAACGATAAACAGATGATTGAAGTTACAGGATTAACGCCTCGCCAGCAAAACACGATTTGGGAAATTATCGAAGCGTATCGGGCGTTCAATAAGGCGAATAGGATAGAAATAAACTGATATTTTTTTGGGGGGCGAACTTAGTATGCTATTTCTCAATGAAAAAGCACAAAATGCACTAAAAAAATTATATGACATAAACTCTGGAATATTGTTTGATAATTTAGGTATCGACAATCAAACTTTCTTTTATTTAGTTGAAAATGAATATATCTCTGAACCACAAGGGAAATTATTTAATGTCTATGGAGCTAATGAATTTCCACAAATTATTCACGATGGATTTGTTGTTATTGAACCTAAAGGGAGGGGCTATGTCGAAGCACTACTAGCAATGCAAAAAAAAGAAACACAAGAAAATAAAAGATACGTCATTACAACAGCAATAGCAGGTACTGCGTTAGTGATGTCCATAGTCTCAATAATTCTTGGCGTAACATGAATAATTGAATCAAGATTGCAGGGACAGAAAAACATAAAGATAACCACCATGGCATGATATGATTATCTAACCATTTCCGAAAGTTATTCACAAAATTGATTACTCCTAAATAGAAAAGAACTCGTATTTTTCCTATATTCCAGTAGTGTTACTGGAATATAGGGGATTTTTTATGCTCAAAATTACTTTGCGAATTGAAGATGATATATAGGTAAATAAAAAGAAAAGTTGGTAGTTGCAGGAGGCATATGATGGCATTGGAAAAAGTTTATGATTATTTCCATAATTATGATAAGCAGACTTATCAGGTTGTAGCTTGTATGGGAAATGAGCCGTCGGAGCACGATATAAAGAAATTTGAACATCAGTATGGGATAAATCTTCCTGCTGATTTTAGAGAGTTCACAATGTCCCCATTAGGCGGACTTTATATGGAGGTTCGGGAAGAAATATGGCCACGGGCGAAACAGTATGACATAGGCCCATTTTGGTCGTTCTGCCGAGGAATTATAGTCTATGGAATTGCCAATGGAATACCCGATTTTTTGGATATTCGTGAGAAAACGAAAGAACTGCACGATGAAGGGTTTACTGGTTTTATCCCGTTCTTGTCCATTATAGGGAATGGTGATGAAATATTTTGTTTTGACAAGGATAATAACATAGTCCTTCTGGACTGCTATACAACAGGAGAAGCTGCACCGGTTGAAGGGGCTTTTTCAGATTGTTTGATGAAACAAATTGCAGAGTTGGAAGAACGGAAAAACAAGAAAATCCGGGGAGAGGATAAAAATAACTAATTCCGGTTTGCCGGGCTTGCCGTCCATGAATCTGCCCCTCCGTCAATTTCGGCAAAGGGAGGTTATTTATAGCCTAAACCTGTTCAAAAGGCAAAAGGGGGGCTTTTCTTGTTCACAAATCCCGGCTATAATGGGATATGTTGTAATTTGCGGCCCTGTGCGGCCGCGCAAAAAATCAATGAGGTGAAAAACATGTTTTTATCGGTGATCCTCACCATCGCGGCCGCGTATATGGCCCTGCAATGCGGCCTGACGGCCTTTTCCGTTCCCTTTGCGTCCTGGACATGGCTTTCCTGGCTGTATCTGGCCATGGCCGCCGTGATGATCGGCGTCTGCGTGGTCAGCGCGCGCCGCGCCGTGCGCGCCTACAAAAAGCAGGCCGAAAAAATCAAGGAAGAACAGGCCCGGGAGCTGGAAAAGCTGCACGCCAAACGGCGGGCGCTGTATCTGGACGAGGACATCGACATTGAGGCCGAGGCCGCGAAGGCCGAAGCCGCGCGCCTGGCCGCCCAGGCGGAGGAGGCCGCGGGGGCAGACGCGCCGGACGGCAGCGCGGACGACGGGGAAAGCGGCGAAGCCGCCGAAGAGGATGACGGCGGCGACGATTGACCCGCGCCCGGCAAAGGGACGCGCTTTCCGGAAGAAATTGCCTTGCGTATCCCGCGCCCCCCTGCGCACAATAACAGCACGGGGGTGTTTAAAATGCAAAACCAAACCAACAAGGAAAGCCAAAACCGGCACGGGCAGCCCAGCGCCCACGGCAAGCAGCACAAGGCCCACGGCCATGTGGAGCAGGCCCGAAGGGACGGCCAAACTGCCACCAGCGAAAACGTGTATGAAAACCTTGCAGAAAACGCCTGGTTTCCCGCTTTGTACGCGGACGAGGTTTTGATGGACGATTTCGGCCCGGATTTTCCGGAAGTGTGACCTGCACAAAAAGTTTATCCGGCACAGATAAAGCAGCCCGGGAAGCGCCGCTCAACGCGGCGGCTTCCCGGGCTGCTGTTCTATCTCCTGTTCTAGCTCCTGCGGAAAAGCGTCCATCCATGTCTGAAGCCCGTTCATAAACCGTGAAAGATGGTATCCGTCGCACACCGCATGGTGTACCTGCACAGCCAGCGGCAGGCGCATTTTCCCGCCATCGGAAAAATATTTTCCAATCGTGAAAATCGGCAGGAAATAGTCATATCCGTTCTGCAAATTCAGGTTGAAGCCTGTAAAGCTCGACCAGGGAATGCAGGACACGTTGAACAGGTTTTTGCCTGCGGGCGGCTTTGAAAGCTCCGGAGCATTCCGGTACCGCGCCATATCCTCCCGATACCGCGCCAGAAACACCGCAGGCGACGCATCGTATGCCGTCCAAACCTCCGTGAAGCTTTCTGTCTCCTTATGGAAAACCGTATAACAGGGGTCGCAGTGGCTGTAATATCCCACATTTCCCATTTCATCCTGGGCCATCCGAAATTCCGCATGCCGGTTGACCTCCCGTGCAAGCCCATATAAGACCACGGGAAAAAACGGCAGCCCCTTTTCCCGCACCCCGCACAACAGTTTTGTGACATCCAGCGCCACCGTCATACTGTATGTGCAGGGCACCGCTTCGGTATAATGCTCATATCTCTTTTTCCGTTCCCACGCCTGCATGTCGATTTTATGAAACGTCACAGCCATCCTCCTGTTCTCTGTACCGTCTTCTTCAGCGCACATGAACAGCGCGCGTTATCCCACGCTCCGGCCGTGCGGCCCGTCCCGCCCCGTCAAAGCCGGCGGCCTGCCGCCGCGCAGGGTCACCGGAACCGCTCCGCGCCCCACCAGTGCGGCATCAGCTCCCGCAAACGCACCGTTTTCCCGGTTTCGGCGTCCGCCAGTATTTCAAGGCCGGGGCTGTCCTTATCCAGCTGCATCATGAATTCCCTGCACGCGCCGCAGGGCATTCCCACGCGCCCGTCCCCCATCACGCACACCAGCCGCACAATGCGGCTCTCCCCGTTCGTGATCATATTGGCGATGGCGCTGCGCTCCGCGCACATGCCCAGCGTACAGGCGGTGTCGATGCACACCCCGGTGTAAACATTTCCCGCCGCGGTGAGAATGGCGGCGGCCACGCCGCCGGCCTCGATGAACGGCGAGACCGCGCGGGGGGCCAGCTTCTCCGCGGCTTTGTCATAAAGCTCTTTCCATTGCATGGTATGACCCTCTCTTTTCTTTTTACAGGCCGCCCTTGCGCCGCCTCCCAATATTCCCGCGGGCCGCGGCCGGGCGCGCGGCGCGTCACTGCCCGTTCAGCTCCCGCACAAACGCCTCGGGCTTTGCCGTCAGTTCGGCCCAGGCAGGCACAAAGCCGCATTTCACGGCGTTGCGCACCGATTTGATGTTTGACCACGCGGCGCAGTAAAACGGCACCTTTCCCCGGGCAAGCGTTTCGGCCGCAAGGCGGGACGTCAGCGCGGCGGCAACGCCCCGGCGGCGGTATCCGGGCAGCACGTCCACGCCGATCTGCCACATGCTTTCACAATCCGCCGAACAGCCGGCCAGGCCCACCAGCCTTGCACCGTCGTACGCGCCCACGGCCAGCACGTCCAATTCCCTCCGTTTTTCGCACAGAGCGTTGCTCCATTCCGGCCGGTACAGGCCCGCGAAGTCCGCAGGCCCCAGCACCTTCAGCGCATACCCGCAATCCCACTGCCGCATGCGGGAAACATCCGGAAGAAAATATTCCGCCATGAAGCATATCCGCATGCCGAAGGGACGCAGCGCGTCCGCCAGCACGTTCATGTTCGGCGTTTCAAAGCAATGCTCGGGCGCATACCGCTCCACATAGGCCCGCACGGCTGCCTCGGCCTCGGGCGCGACGGAAGCCACCACGTTGCCGCCGTAGGAGACAAGGTCGCAGAAAAAGGGCAGCGACAGATATTTCCGCGCCCCGGCATGGGGCGCGGAACGCACCACCACGCTGTGCTCCCGGCCGAAGTCCTCCGGGCTGCAATTCAAATCAACGGCGGACTGCCGCAGCGCGGCGGCCCATATTTCCTCTTTTGTCATATACGTCATCCCTTCCGGCTCCGGCCGCGCTCCGCCCGCACCGTCCCGCCGCGCGAAAACAGCCTGCCGTTGGCCAGCGCAAGCAATGCTTCGGCCGCGGGGTAGCGGATGATGCCGCTGGTGTTGAGCACCAGGTTTTTAAACGGCAAATCGCGCACCGTCATCTCGCACACCCGGCGGTTCACCGCCGGGTTGTTGGAAAAATGCATGCCCAGCCGCGCCGCGCACAAAGCCAGCGCGTGCAGCGCGCGCCCCGTGCGGCTGTCCAGCATGTCGCCCAGCACCGTCGTCTGGGTGTATTCGCCGCGGACGGGCTTTTGGTTGCGTGGCAGCGGCCGCGTGTGGATGGCGGCAAACGCCGCGTCCGGGAACGTGTTGTCCGCAAACGAGCCGTACGGCCCCCCGGCGCTGTGGGCGGGCGGCAGCGCCACCGTTTCGCCCCGCGCCGTAAAAGCGGCGTGCAGCAGCAAACAGCGGCTGTGCCGCCCCACGGACACCTCATAACGGCCCGCCTCCACCACGAACGCATGGCGCGCCACATCATAAAACTCCAGCGCGCTGGGCGGCAGCGTCACACAGACCGTTTTGCGCTCGCCCGGCTTCAGCGCCACACGGGCAAAGCCCGCCAGCGTGCGCACGGGCTGGTGCGCGGCGGAATTCCGGTGGGCCACGTACACCTGCGCGGTCTCCACGCCCGCCATCGTGCCCGTATTTTCCACCGTGAAAAGCACCTCGATGGCCTTGCCCGGCGCCAGCACCTTGCGGGAAAGCGTAAGGCCCGAATACGCAAAGGACGTATAGCTCAGCCCGTAGCCGAAGGGAAAGCGCACGTCCACATGCGCTTTGTCGTAATAGCGGTAGCCCACATAAATGCTTTCGTTGTAGGTAACGGCGTCCGGCCCCATGGGCCAGTGGCGCGCGGCGGGCGTGTCCTCCAGCCTTTTGGGCCACGTCTCCGCCAGCCTGCCCGCCGGGCACGCCCTGCCGTACAAAAGCTGGAACACGGCTTCGCCCACGCCCTCGCCGCCCAGCGCCGTGTACAGCACGGCCTTCGCCCTGGGCAGCCACGGCGTTTCCACGGGGCTGCCGCCCGCCAGCACCACCACCACGTCTTTTCCCGCCCCGGCCAGGCGGTCCAGCAGGTGCAGCTGGTTGAACGGCAGGCGCATGTGGGCGCGGTCGTAGCCTTCGGTCTCGAACAGGTCCGTCAGGCCCAGGAACAGCAGCACCGTGTCCGCGCCCCGGGCGGCGTTCAGCGCCTTTTCCTCCAGCTTTGCGTCCACGCATTCGCTGTCCGGGTCATAGCCGGGCGCATACGCGGCGTCTCTGCAGCCGCCGCGCACCAGCGCGTGCAGGAAATCCGGCCTGCCGTGGGCGTTGATGAGGCTGGAGCCCGCGCCCTGATACCGGCAGCGCCTGCCCGCCAGCGCGCCGACGACCGCCACCTTCGCGTCCGGCGCCAGCGGCAGCACGCGGCCTTCATTCTTCAGCAGCACGGCGCTCTCCCGCGCGGCGCGCACGGCCAGCGCGTGGTGCCTGTCCAGCATGCGGCGCACCGCCGCCACATTGTGCACGGGCGCGGGATACGCCTTTTTGCGCTGCGGCGCATGGGCCAGCGCCAGGCGCAGCACCCGGGCGCACAGCGCGTCCAGCGCCGCCTCGTCCAGCCTGCCCGCGCGCACGGCCCGCACGATCTCTCGGTCCGTCACGCCGCCGGAGGAGGGCATTTCCAGGTCCAGCCCCGCGGCCACGCCCGCCGGGCGGCGGTATACCGCGCCCCAGTCGCTCATCACAAGGCCGTCAAAGCCCCACTGCTCCCGCAGGATGCGGGTGAGCAGCATGCGGTTCTCACTGGCATAAACGCCGTTGATGCGGTTGTAGCTGCACATCACGGTGGAGGGCGCGCCCTCCTTCACCGCTATTTCAAACGGCCGGAGATAAAGCTCGTGCAGCGCCCGCTCGTCCACCTCGGCGGAGACGCTCATGCGCAGCGTCTCCTGATTGTTCACGGCAAAATGCTTGAGGCTGGTGCCCACGCCCTCGCCCTCGGCCCCGCGGATGAACCCGGCGGCCAGCTTGCCCGCCAGCAGCGGGTCCTCGGAATAGTATTCAAAGTTGCGCCCGCACAGCGGGCTGCGCTTGATGTTGACGCCCGGCCCCAAAACAACGGCCACGCCGTGGGCCCTGCACTCCCGGCCGATGGCCGCGCCCACCCTGCGCGCCAGCGCGGGGCTCCACGCGCAGGCCAGCGCCGACGCAGTGGGAAAGCACGTTGCTTTCACGCTGTGGCCGCCGTTCTCACGGATGTGCAGACGGTCCTCCTTGCGCAGGCCGTGCGGGCCGTCCGCCAGCCATATGGAAGGCACGCCTTTGGCCGGGATGTCCTGCGTCTCCCAAAAGCTCTTTCCGCTGGCCAGGGATGCTTTTTCCTCCAGCGTCAGCGAAGCGATGATGTTCCCGATCCGATCATTTGTCATGGATTTCCCTCCGGCGCGGCATGCGCCCTAAAATTCAGGGCAATACCGCACAATTCTAAGAGCCGAAGCGCGCCGACCGGTTTTTTGGCATGTCAAACAAAAAGCGCGGCGAATACTTTGTGTATTCGCGAGCATTTTTGTGACAGTTGCCGGAAAATCTGCAAGCGAGGCGACGCTTCAGGCGTCAGCCGTGAATTGTGCGGCGTTGCCTTAGGTCATACAGCCGTGCCCTCCGGCGTGCTGATGTAAGAAAACACGCCTTTGTGCCGCGGCCGCTGCGGTGCCGGTCGCCCGGCGCTCAATCATAAAACGAGAGACGCGGCGAAAAACTTTCCGCCCCCAGCCTGCAGAAAAAGGTTAAAAACCCGTTTGTCCGCCCAGACATGCGCCGGGCGGGCAAATACCTCTACAGTACAAAAGGGCAATTTTGTGTGCGGAGTGCGCGAAATTGCCCTTTTGTGCGCCGGAAAGGAGAACTGAGGGAAACCGGAAACCGGCTGCGCAGCACAAAGCGTCCGGTGTCCCTCAGAGGTTGGCGGCAAAACCGCCTGGGACGCTTTTATAAAGGCCGGCTGCGCTTTCGCACAAAGCTCAGTCCTCGTACTCTTCGCTTTCCTCGTAGGATTCGGTGGGCGTGTCTGAATAAACCAGCCCAAAAATCTGTTTGAGGTTGTCCATAAAAGAAGTGATCGAAGTCGTCATAAATTCCACACGCCCTTTCCGCATATTTTCCGTCGGCTGCGCCTTTGGCGCCGCCGTCCACGCTTCAATCCGGGACACTGCTTTTTGTGCCCTCTGCTTAGTATACGACGCAGAGGGCCAAAATGTTGCAGTTTTCAGGAAAAATATTTGTAAATTTAAGGGTTTTGCGGGAAAGAATGGCAAACTGTAATTTTTTTGTAAGAATCCAGCGAAAAAGCCGAATAAATGGAAACAAAGTCAACCTGTTTTTTCGCGCTTACTTCACCAGGCGGCGGGCGTTTTCGGCAATGTTCTCCGCTGTCAGGCCGTAGTCTGCAAACAGCTCCGCGGGCGTGCCGGACTGGCCGAACCGGTCCTCGATGCCCACGCGCGCGAATTTGGCGCCGGACCTGCCCGCCAGCACCTCGGCCACCGCGGAGCCCAGCCCGCCGATGACGGAATGCTCCTCGGCCGTCACAACGGCGCCGCATTTTTCAGCCACGGACAAAACCGCATCCTCGTCCAGCGGCTTCACCGTGTGCATGTTCACCACAGTGGCCCGGATGCCCTCCGCCGCCAGCAGGTCGGCGGCCTTCAGCGCCTCGGCCACCATCAGGCCCATGGCGATGATGGCCACGTCGCCGCCCTCGCGCATGATGTTCGCCTTTCCGGGCACAAAGGGCGTGCTCTCGTCGGTGAAGCATTCGCACACCGGGCGCGCCACGCGGATATACACCGGGCCTTCGATGGCCGCGGCCGCGCGCACGGCCTTGCGCACCTCAACGGCGTCGCAGGGCACGAAGATCGTCATATTGGGCATCACGCGCATCAGGGCGATGTCCTCTATGCTCTGGTGGCTGCCGCCGTCCTCGCCCACGCACAGCCCGGAATGGGAAAAGCCGAACTTCACATTGGCGTTCACATACGCGATGGAATTGCGGATCTGCTCGTAAGCGCGGCCCGCGCCGAACAGCGCGAACGTGCTGATGAAGGGGATCAGCCCCTCGTGGGCAAAGCCCGCGGCCGCGCAGGCCATGTTGGCCTCGGCGATGCCGAAATCAAAAAAGCGGTCCGGATACACCGCGGAAAAGCGGTTGGTCATGGTGGCGTTGGAAAGGTCCGCGTCCAGCACGACGATCTTGTCGTTCTCCGCGCCCAGCTCGGCCAGCGCCTCGCCGTAGGCAATACGCAGGGATTTGCTCTCAGCCATTGTCGGATACCCCCAGTTCTTTCATCGCTTGCTCATACTGCTCCTTGTTCGGCGCCTTGCCGTGCCAGCCCACCTGGTCTTCCATGAAGGACACGCCGTGGCCCTTGTGCGTTTCGCAGCAGACAAACAGCGGCTTGCCCGGGTGCGGCGTGTTCACCGCCTCCACAACGGCGCCGATGTCGTGGCCGTCCACTTTTACGCACGCGAAGCCGAAAGCCTCGTATTTGGCCATCATATCGCCCACGCCCATCACTTCGTCATTGGTGCCGTCGATCTGCAGGCCGTTGTGGTCCAACAGAACGGTAAGGTTGTCCAGCTTATAGTGGGCGGCGGACATGGCGGCCTCCCACACCAGGCCCTCCTGGCTCTCGCCGTCGCCGGTGATGACGAACACGCGGTGGCTCTCGCCTTTATACTTTGCGGCAAGCGCCATGCCGCCGGCAATGGAAACGCCCTGGCCCAGCGAGCCGGTGTTGGCGTCCACACCCGGGGTCTTGCGCATATCGGGATGGCCCTGCAGATGGCTGTGGAACTTGCGCAGCGTCCAGAGGTCCTCCCGCGGGAAATACCCCTTGTCCGCCAGAACGGCATACAGCGCGGGGCAGGCATGGCCCTTACTGAGCACGAAGCGGTCCCGTTCTTCCCAGCCCGGGTTGGAGGGGTCCACCTTCATTATATTATAATAGAGCGCCATCAGCATCTCCACGCAAGACAGCGAGCCGCCCGGATGGCCGGATTTTGCGAGATACGTCATCTTCACGATGTCGGCCCGCAGTTGCTTTGCTTTTTCCTGTTGCAATGCAAGTTCCATTTTCTGATCCTCCGTTCTTTATTTTCACACGGTTCCGCCTAACAGTTTATCGCGTCACGGCCCATGCCGTCAAGCGGTTGAAGATTTTTTCATGAAATATGCTTTTTCTTCAAAAATACCCTTGACAACTCCGGTCGTCTTATTGTAAAATATCCAAGCAGTGTCCCGATCGTGGCTTACATTTGCGCCCATAGCTCAGGTGGATAGAGCAACTGCCTTCTAAGCAGTGGGCCAGGGGTTCGAGTCCCTTTGGGCGCACCAAATATGGTGGGTGTAGTTCAGTTGGTAGAGCGCCAGATTGTGGTTCTGGTTGTCGTGGGTTCGAGTCCCATCTCCCACCCCATTTAAAATCAGGAACGGCAAATTCGCATGCGGATTTGCCGTTCTGCAATAATGGGCCATCGCCAAGTGGTAAGGCACGGGACTTTGACTCCCGCATTCCGCTGGTTCGAATCCAGCTGGCCCAACCAGCCAAAAGACCGCAAAGAATCAACATTCTTTGGCGGTCTTTTGGCATTGGCGGCTCATACGCCCGCTGCGCCGCCTTCTTGTTTTTTCATCCGCCAAGGCGGCCCGGCTTTTCCAAGGCGCGCCTTGGCGCGCGGCGCCTCCTTGTAAGCACAACCGGCAAAAAATTTTCGTGTCGAAGGCTTTACATTCCTGCAAACAACTGCTATACTGAAACCAGTTCTTATACCATACCAAGAACTGTTATGGTTGCTATGATAAGGTCTTAGCACCGTAAAGCTCTGACGCCTCGCTTTCAGCGGGGCGTCATCTTTTTTGCCCAAAAAACACGGATATTTTTATCCACTGTGCTGATTGACGGCTGCAACGTAATTCGGTCATGATATAAATGGAAGCGTAAAAAGCAGGACCTTTTCATGCAAATGCTGGTGAAAGAGGCGGTAATATGAAAAACACATTGTATGGCATCGGGCTGGACATCGGCGTGGCGTCTGTCGGCTGGGCCGTCGTCGGTTTGAACGGCACGGGTGAACCTGTTGGACTGCACCGTCTGGGTGTACGCATTTTCGACAAGGCCGAGCAGCCCAAGACGGGCGAAAGCCTTGCCGCGCCGCGGCGCATGGCGCGCGGGATGCGCCGCCGTCTGCGCCGCAAGGCGCTGCGCCGTGCGGACGTTTACGCCCTGCTGGAACGCAGCGGCCTTTCCACCCGGGAAGCGCTCGCGCAAATGTTTGAAGCGGGCGGCCTGGAAGACATCTATGCGCTGCGCACGCGCGCGTTGGACGAGCCCGTCGGCAAGGCCGAATTTTCGCGCATTTTGCTGCACCTTGCCCAGCGCCGCGGGTTTAAAAGCAACCGCCGAACCGCCTCGGACGGCGAGGATGGGCGGCTTCTGGCCGCTGTGAACGAAAACCGCCGGCGCATGGCCCAGGGCGGCTGGCGCACCGTGGGCGAAATGCTGTACCGGCACGAGGCTTTCGCGCTTCACAAGCGCAATAAGGCTGACGATTACCTTTCCACCGTCGGGCGGGATATGGTGGCAGAGGAGGCCTCCATCCTGTTCGAGCGCCAGCGTGCAATGGGCTGCAGCTGGGCCGCACCGGAGCTGCAGGCGGAATATCTTTCCATTCTTCTGCGCCAGCGTTCGTTTGACGAGGGGCCGGGCGGCAACAGCCCCTACGGAGGCAACCAGGTGGAAAAAATGGTGGGCCGCTGCACATTCGAGCCGGATGAGCCGCGCGCGGCAAAAGCCGCCTATTCGTTTGAATATTTTTCGCTGCTGCAAAAGCTCAACCACATCCGCCTTGCGGAAAACGGCGAAACGCGCCCACTGACGCAGCCGCAGCGGCAACAGCTTCTCTCGCTGGCGCACAAAACCCCGGACATAAGCCTCGCCCGCATTCGCAAGGAGCTGGCGCTCCCGGAAACGGTGCAATTCAACGGCGTGCGCTGCCGGGCAAACGAAACGCTTGAAGAGAGCGAAAAAAAGGAAAAGTTCGCCTGCCTGCCCGCATACCACAAAATGCGCAAGGCGCTGGACGGCGTTGTAAAGGGCCGTATTTCCTCCCTGAGCATTTCCCAACGCAACGCGGCCGCCACCGCGCTTTCCCTTTACAAAAACGAGGATACGCTGCGCGCAAAGCTGACGGAGGCCGGTTTCCAAGCACCCGAGATCGACGCGCTGGCGGGCCTTACGGGCTTTTCAAAATTCGGCCACCTTTCACTGAAGGCCTGCAGAAAATTGATCCCGCATCTGGAGCAGGGGCTGAACTACGACCAGGCCTGCACCGCCGCCGGGTACGATTTCAAGGGCCACGGCGCAGGTGAGCGCGCCTTTACATTGCCTGCCGCCGCCCCGGAAATGGAGCAGATCACAAGCCCTGTGGTACGCCGCGCCGTTGCGCAGACGATCAAAGTGGTGAACGGCATCATCCGCGAGATGGACGCAAGCCCCGCATGGGTGCGCATTGAGCTTGCGCGCGAGCTGAGCAAAACTTTCGGCGAACGGCAGGAGATGGACCGCTCCATGCGCGAAAACGCCGCGCAGAACGAACGCCTGATGCAGGAGCTGCGCGATACGTTCCACCTGCTCTCCCCCACCGGGCAGGACCTTGTGAAATACCGCCTCTGGAAAGAGCAGGACGGCGTGTGCGCCTATTCGCTCCGGCGGCTGGACGTGGAACGGCTGTTTGAGCCGGGCTATGTGGACGTAGACCACATTGTACCGTACAGCCTCAGCTTTGACGACCGGCGCAGCAACAAGGTGCTGGTGCTTTCCTCCGAAAACCGGCAAAAGGGCAACCGCCTGCCGCTGCAATACCTGCAGGGCAAACGGCGCGAAGACTTTATCGTCTGGACAAACAGCAGCGTGCGCGACTACCGCAAGCGCCAGAACCTTTTGCGCGAAAAGCTCTCCGGGGACGAAGCCGAGGGCTTCCGGCAGCGCAATCTGCAGGACACGCAGCACATGGCGCGCTTTTTGTACAACTACATTTCCGACCATCTTGCATTTGCGCAGTCCGAAGCGCTTGGCAAAAAGCGCGTTTTCGCCGTCAGCGGTGCGGTAACGTCGCATCTGCGCAAACGCTGGGGGCTTTCAAAGGTGCGCGCGGACGGCGATTTGCACCACGCGCTGGACGCCGCCGTCATCGCCTGCACAACAGACGGCATGATCCGCCGGATCTCCGGCTATTACGGGCACATTGAGGGCGAATATCTTCAGGACGCCGACGGCGCCGGTTCGCAGCACGCCCGCACAAAGGAGCGCTTTCCCGCGCCCTGGCCGCGCTTCCGCGACGAGCTGATCGTACGGCTCTCCGAGCAGCCCGGCGAACATCTTCTGGATATCAACCCGGGATTTTACTGCGAATATGGCACAGAGCATATCCGCCCGGTGTTTGTTTCCCGCATGCCGCGCCGCAAGGTGACCGGCCCGGGCCACAAGGAAACCATCAAGGGCGCCGCCGCGGCAGACGAAGGCCTCTTGACGGTGCGCAAGGCCCTGACAGAGCTGAAACTGGACAAAGACGGAGAAATCAAAGACTACTATATGCCCTCCAGCGATACGCTGCTGTACGAAGCGATCAAGGCGCAGCTGCGCCGCTTTGGCGGCGACGGCAAAAAGGCCTTTGCGGAACCGTTTTACAAGCCGAAAGCGGACGGCACGCCCGGCCCGCTGGTGCGCAAGGTGAAGACAACCGAAAAAGCCACGCTCACCGTACCTGTGCACGGCGGCGCGGCCAGCAACGACACGATGGTGCGCGTCGATGTGTTCCTTGTACCCGGGGACGGGTATTACTGGGTGCCGGTGTATGTAGCGGACACGCTGAAACCGGAGTTGCCCAATCGGGCGGTAGTGCAAGGCAAGCCGTACAGCGAGTGGAAAGAAATGCGCGAGGAGGATTTTATTTTTTCGCTGTATCCAAATGACCTTGTGTATGTGGAGCATAAAAGCGGGCTGAAGTTTACTTTGCAGAATGCGGACAGCACGCTGGAGAAAACGCGGACGCAAACGAGCGCGTTTGCATATTTTGTGAGCGGAAGCATTTCTACAGCTTCTATCACCATCCGCACGCACGACAATGCCTATGGCATCCCAAGCCTTGGCGTCAAAACACTGAAAACTTTCCACAAATACCAGGTAGATGTTCTGGGCAACGTCTTCCCCGTTCACAAGGAAACGCGGCAGAAATTCCGCTGATTCATCAAAAAAGGAGGCGGTTATGTCCTACCGATGCGTGATCGTCAGCAACCCCGCGCACATCAGCACGCGCAGCGAACAGCTTGTTGTGGAAACGGACGAGCGCCACACCGTGCCCATCGAGGACATCAGCGCGCTGATGCTGGAAAGCCGCCGCGCCACGCTTTCGGCTGCCGCGCTTTCCGCTTTGGCGCAAAACGGAACGGCGGTGTTCGTGTGCGACGAAAAGCATTTACCCTGCGGCGTGCTGCTGCCATACGCGCAGCACAGCCGCCAGCTTGCCGCGGCACGCGCGCAGCTTTCGCTGACGCTGCCCGCCAAAAAACGCTTCTGGCAGCAGCTCGTCACCGCCAAAATCGACAACCAGGCGGAATGTCTGGCGCTGTGCGGCAAAACACAAGAAGCGGCCTTTTTGCATTCCCGCGCACGCGCCGTGACAAGCGGCGATAAGGACAATCTGGAGGCAGCCGCCGCCGCATATTACTTCCCCGCCCTGTTCGGCACAGGCTTTACCCGCAGCGCCGACGATGGCCGCAACGCCGCGCTCAATTACGGCTATGCCATTCTGCGCGGCTATGCCGCCCGCTGCGCCGCAGTTTACGGGCTTTTGCCGTGGGAGGGGCTGCACCATTGCAGCCAGCTGAACCAATACAATCTGGCGGACGACCTTATGGAGCCGTTCCGCCCGGTTGTGGATTTGTATGTAGCCGCCAATGTGGACGAGGCAAGCACGCTCGCCCCCGCGCTCAAGCACGCGCTGTTCGGGCTGATGAACGCTGACACTCTTTCCGGCGGACAGCACCACAGCGTGGCTTACGCCATGGAACGGCTGGTGCAAAGCCTGCGCACCGGCATGGAAAAGGGCGGCGCTTTGGCGCTGCCGAAGCTGCTGGCATGGCAGCCCCACGGTTATGAGTAGATTTATGAGAATGCTTGTATTTTTTGACCTGCCCGTCCAAACAAAAAAGCAGCGGCGGGAAGCCACTGCTTTTCGCAACTTTTTGATAAAGGATGGGTATCACATGCTTCAATACTCGGTTTACGCCCGCGTATGCAACGGCAACGATGCCGTGACAAAACACCGGGCGCGGCTGACAGGGCAGCTGCCGGCCAATGGCGCTGTGCGCCTGTTGGTGGTAACGGAAAAGCAGTATCAGTCGATTGAGATATTGCTCGGCCCATTTTCCCCGGCGGACACACCCTTTGCATGTGAACAGCTTACGCTGTTTTGATTTTTCGGAAAGAACAAAAAGCGCTTCAGGCCGCAGCCTGAAGCGCTTTTTGCAACAGTCTATTATACCATACCAAGAACTGTTAGGGAACTACAACCAACCATCTACCCTTGCGCCGAGTACGCATATTATACCATACCAAGAACTGTTAGGGAACTACAACTTTTTGGCTGTTGGGCAATTATTGGAGGTTATTATACCATACCAAGAACTGTTAGGGAACTACAACGTCTAATCTCGTGTATCGTCTCGTTGTAAGATTATACCATACCAAGAACTGTTAGGGAACTACAACTACTGCACCCGACGCCTTCAGAGACACCACATTATACCATACCAAGAACTGTTAGGGAACTACAACAGTACAGCCCGTGCAGCATCGTGTCCCGCCATTATACCATACCAAGAACTGTTAGGGAACTACAACCCATTGCAGCGCCAGCGCCTCACCGCGACGATTATACCATACCAAGAACTGTTAGGGAACTACAACAAATATGTAACGGGGTCTATTAACTTTCGGATTATACCATACCAAGAACTGTTAGGGAACTACAACCTCCCTTGTCCACAACCTCCGGCGGCTCACATTATACCATACCAAGAACTGTTAGGGAACTACAACCATGGCCACGGGCGGGGGACGAATCAACCCATTATACCATACCAAGAACTGTTAGGGAACTACAACCATTGGAGCGAATGGGTCTAGCAACTGCCCATTATACCATACCAAGAACTGTTAGGGAACTACAACTCTGTCGCGCAGCGCTTAACGGCAACATGAATTATACCATACCAAGAACTGTTAGGGAACTACAACGCAGCGGCTGCAAACCAAAACGAGATATCTATTATACCATACCAAGAACTGTTAGGGAACTACAACATTTTGGGGGAGAGGGAAGGAGTGACGTTATTATACCATACCAAGAACTGTTAGGGAACTACAACGATGAATGGAGGCGCAGCAATGGCGACCGAATTATACCATACCAAGAACTGTTAGGGAACTACAACGTGGAAATTGAGGACAGTAGCGAAAGAGAAATTATACCATACCAAGAACTGTTAGGGAACTACAACCTTTTTCTTTGATACAATCCATGCTGTCAGATTATACCATACCAAGAACTGTTAGGGAACTACAACACCGGATGCATCAGAAGGGCAAATCTTCGTATTATACCATACCAAGAACTGTTAGGGAACTACAACATGCAGCGGAGGGCACCCTGAGTGGCATTTATTATACCATACCAAGAACTGTTAGGGAACTACAACTAGCCAGTATCTGATGTGCTTTGAGATGTTATTATACCATACCAAGAACTGTTAGGGAACTACAACTTTGTGGGTAATATCGACCTCCACCATTACATTATACCATACCAGGAACTGCCGGGCGTCTACCAAAGAGGCAAAACTCCTGCAACATACCCCTTTTTCCAAAACAAAATGCGTGCCCTTTTCAGCGCTTTCTCTTTATTTTTTGCGTGCACATAGCCAAAACGGCCATACTGCTTTGTATCGTTTAAAATTTCCCAAGCAATAAACACCATTGTTTCTCACTCCAGCCGCAGCGCTCTGAATGTTTTCTGTAATCCAATTCTACCCAAAACAAGTGGGAATTTCAACTACAAACAGGCTGGAAAGGAAAAAAATCCGGCACCGCCCCTCCCGGAACTCCGGCAGAACGCTCCGCAGCCCCGGTTGTTCCGCGCCGTCCCGCACCGGTGCTGCCCCTGCGCAGCGCTCCTTTTGAATTTTTCCTCTGCGCGCCAGGCCCGATCCATTCATAAAACGGACAGCCCCGCCGTACACTTCACTGGAAGCCTGCGGCGGGCTGCAATATTCTTAAGGCAGCACCGCACAATTCACGGCTGAAGCCTTAAGCGTCGCCTCGCTTGCAGATTTTCCGGCAACTGTCACAAAAATGCTCGCGAATACACAAAGTATTCGCTGCGCTTTTTGTTTAACCTGCCAAAAAACCGGCCGGCGCGATTCGACTCTTAGAATTGTGCGGTATTGCCTTAACATTCATTACCAATTCGTTACAATCGCGGCAAAATGCAAGAATCCGTCTTTTGAAAACGTATTGTGTTTCAAACGGGAAAGAGCTGTTTCCCGCGCGCCGCAGGCGTGCCGGAGCATTTAACGATCCAAGGAAAGAAGGCAGTGGAATGAAAGTGAAGCTTCCCGAACGCAGGGCCGTTTCCGGCCCCGGCAGGCAGGACGGCGGCGCTCCGGCCGCAGCGCCCCTCAAAACGCGCGGCGGCAAAACCGCACGGCGCGTTCTGCGCCGCATCGGGTATATCGCGGCGTGCTGCTGCTGCGTGGGCGTGATGCTGGCGAGCGTGGCCGCCGTGGTATTTGCCTCGTATCTGGCCCGCCTGTCCGGCACGGACGCCGACATGCCCGACCTCTATGTGCTGAAGATGGCGGAAAACTCCATCGTATATGCAGCGGACCCGACCGGCGGCGATTGGACGGAATATGCTGTTTTTACCGGCGAAAACGACCGCGTCTGGACGCCGCTGGAGCAGTTCCCTCAAACGCTGCGGGACGCTGTCGTCAGTGTGGAGGACCGCAATTTCTGGAACCAGCGCTTCGGCATCAATCCGGGGCGCATCCTCGGCGCGGCCGTCAACGAGCTGACGGGCCACCGCCTGTACGGCAGCCGCCAGGGCGCGTCCACACTGGAACAGCAGCTTATCGAAAACCTCACCGGCGACAGCGCCCAGAGCATTTCCGGCAAATTCAAAGAGATCTCACGCGCCATCGTAATGGCCGGGCGCTACTCCAAGGATATGATCCTGGAGGCCTACTTAAACATCGCGCCGCTCACGGGCACGCTCTCCGGCATGCAGGCCGGCGCACAGCAGTATTTCGGCAAAGACGCCTCCCAGCTCACGCTGGCCGAATCCGCCACGCTGGCCTCCATCCCCCGCAGCCCGGTGGCGTACAGCCCTTACTCCAACCCGGAAAAGCTGCTGGAACGGCGCAACTGGGTGCTGGGGCTGATGCTGGACCAGAAGCGCATCTCCCAGGCCGACTACGACGCGGCGGCGGCCGCTCCGCTGGGCGTGCGCAGCCGCGAGGAGGCCGCTGCCGCCTCTCCCAGGGGAAAGGTGAACTCTTATTTCACCGACGCTGTGTTTGAACGGCTGGCGGACGATATCATGGAAAAAGAGAACTGCGGGCGTGCCGCCGCCGTCACCCGCATCCGAACCGGGGGCCTGCGCATCTTTTCCACCGTGGACCTGCGCCTGCAGCGCATGCTGGAAGCTTTCATGGAAAACGACGGCGAGGACGGCTACTTCCCCGCTCTGTGGCGGCAGGAAGAAGCCGACACAGGCATTCCCTTCGACAGCGCCGACGCCGTTTCCTACGGAGACGACGGCCTGCCGCTGAACGCACAGGGCGAGCCGGTGTTCAGGCCGGACGACACGCCCGTCTATGAGCAGGACGGCACAACGCCGCTCCGCGGCTCCAGCGCGCAGCCCAATGCCGACGGCGTCCACACACTGGTATTTTACAGGAACATCCGCACGCAGGCCGCCGTGGCCACGATGGACTATGAAGGCCACGTGCTGGCGCTTGTGGGCGGCGTGGGCGAAAAACGGTACGACCTTTCGCTGAACCGCGCCGCCGACGTGCCCCGTCAGATCGGCTCCACAATGAAGCCCCTCGCCGCGTATGCGCTGGGCATTGAAAACGGCGTCATCAACTATTCCTCCCTCATTGCGGACGCGCCGCTCTACACCCAGCAGGACCACCGCATGCTGAACACGGAATACTGCCGCAAGCTGGGCCTTTCGCTGGACCCGGGCGACCCCGCCAACCAGGCGCGGGACGACGTTTGGCGCGCCTGGCCCACCAATTACAACGGGCCCGGCACAGGGCGGCCCGTAGTGGTTGCGGATGCGCTTGCGCAGTCGCTGAATACCGTCCCGGTGCAGATCGGCGACATGCTGGGCAAGCGCAGGCTGTTCGACTTTGCGTACGGCAGCCTGGGCCTCACCCATCTGGACCCGGAGCGGGACAACGATCTCGGCCCTTTGGTGCTGGGCAGCCAGACCCACGGCGTTACGCCCGTGCAGCTTGCCAACGCATATTCCGTTTTCCGCGACGGCGTGTACCGTCCCGCGCTCTATTACACCAAAGTCACGCTGGCGGACGGCTCCACTTATCTGGACCCCGCGCAGGACAGCTATGCCGTGCAGGCCGTCAGCCCGCAGACGGCTTATATCATGAACCGGCTGCTGCGGGGCGTACTCACCGCGCCGGGCGGCACCGCCCGGGGCATGGCGCCCGCCGGGGAGATGGAAGCCGCCGCCAAAACGGGCACTACGACGGATTACCGCGACTTCACCTTTGTGGGCCTGACGCCTTATTACGTCACGGCGGGCTGGTGGGGCTACGACGTCCCGGCCGACCTGTCCCAGCAGGGCGTGCGCACGGGCAAACCGCTGCAGACGCTCTGGCGGGATTATATGCAGCAGGCACAGGAAGGGCTGCCCTATCTGGAATTTCCCGTGCCGGAGGGCGTCGTTGCACGCCGCTACGACCCCGCCACCGGATGCCTTGTCCCCTCGGGCGGCGCTGTGGGATACTACACCGAGGACAACCTGCCGCCGGAGCAGCCCGCCCTGCCATAGCGCCGTGCCCCGCGCCGTAAGACAGGGCTTGACTTCGCTCTCTTGTTTTAGTATAATGTCAACTGCTCACTCGGAGGGCAGATCATTCACTTGGAAATGATGGGCCGGATAAGGTGACAGGCTGAGACGCCTGTTTCTTTATCCGGCTTTTTTGATGCCCGCGGGGTGTGCAAAACAACGGGAGGGATCTCAATGGATCTGCTGAAAGGAAACGTCAGGCAAATTTATTTCAGGTATCTGGGCGCGGCGTTCGGCAGCGCGCTCATCAGCTCCATCTACGGCCTGGTGGATTCGGCCATGGTGGGGCAGTACCAGGGGCCGGAGGGCACGGCCGCGCTGGCCATCGTCGCGCCGGTGTGGAACATCATTTACAGCCTGGGGCTGCTGACAGGCATCGGCGGCTCGGTTCTGCTAAGCGCGGCGCGGGGCGCGGGCAGGCAGAAAGAAGGCAACGAGTATTTTACCGCCGCGCTGGCGGGCACCGTGTTCTTTGCCGCCGTGAGCTGGCTCGCCATCGCATTTTTCGACGCGCCGCTGCTGCGCCTGTTCGGCGCGCGGGACGCGCTGCTGCCGCTGGCGCAGCAATATCTGCTCCCCGTCAAATTCGTGGTGCCGCTGTTCCTGTTCAACCAGATGCTGGCGGCGTTCCTGCGCAACGACGGCGCGCCGGGGCTTGCCACGGCGGCGGTGCTGGCGGGCGGCGTCTTCAATGTGTTCGGCGATTACTTTTTTGTGTTCACCTGTGACATGGGCGTATTCGGCGCGGGGCTGGCAACAGCCATCGGCTCGGGCATCACCTTCACGGTGATGCTGTCCCACTTTTTCTCCCGGCGCTGCACGCTGCGGCCCGTCCGCTTCCGAAATGCCGGAACCAAGCTGCGGCAGATTCTGACCACCGGCTTTTCCACGTTCTTTCTCGACATCGCCATGGGCATCCTGACCATGCTGTTCAACCGCCAGATCCTGCAGGGACTGGGCACGGACGCACTGGCCGTGTACGGTGTGATCGTGAACGTGAGCACCATGGTCCAGTGCTGTGCATACAGCGTGGGCCAGGCCGCCCAGCCCATCCTTTCGGCCAGCTTCGGCGCGGGCAAATGGGGACGCATCCGCGCGGCGCTGAAGTACGCGCTGATGGCCGCCGCCTTTTTCAGCGCGGTGTGGACGCTGCTCGTCTTTCTGTTTCCCAACGGGTTCATCCGCATTTTCATGTCCCCCACCGGGGACATCCTGCGCATCGCACCCGCCATTCTGCGCGGCTACGGCGTTTCGTTCCTGCTGCTGCCGCTCAATATTTTCTCCACCTACTATTTCCAGTCCCTGATGAAGCCCCGCGCCTCGTTTTCTGTTTCGGTCCTGCGCGGGCTGGTGCTCAGCGGCGCGCTGATTTATGCGCTGCCGGCCCTGCTCGGGCCCGGCGCCGTCTGGTTCGCCATGCCCGTCACCGAGGCCGTCACCGCCGTGGGCGTGTGCGTGCTGATCGTCCGGTATACCCGTCCGGCGCCGCAAACGCCGGAATAATGCACAGCGCACAAGGCCCCGGCTTCTCTGTCGGGAAGCCGGGGCTGTACAGCTTGTCGAAAAAGCTTCGCTTTTGCGCCAAGCTGCCTACGAACAGGGCCTGCGGCCCCGTTCGCCGCGCAC
>OFMJ01000923.1_pt1 | contig 25465 bp, 20 predicted proteins | sample 1541801 | NCBI WGS metagenome assembly OFMJ01 (sample SAMN04209234, study PRJEB22552) | human gut metagenome | biome: gut; material: feces | host: Homo sapiens | place: USA: Oklahoma
GGGATTGCCGGCCCGAACCCGCCGAAGATCAGAACCGGGAAACGGGTGGCAGTCATCGGCTCCGGCCCGGCCGGTTTAGCGGCGGCGGACCAGTTAAATAAGCGGGGCCACAGCGTGACGGTATTCGAGCGGGAAGACCGCGTCGGAGGCCTGCTGATGTACGGTATCCCCAATATGAAGCTGGAAAAATGGGTGATCGACCGCAAGGTGGATGTAATGAAAGAGGAAGGAATCTCTTTTGTCACGGGAGCCGATGTGGGGAAGAACCACAAGGCAAAGGACATCTTAAAGGATTTTGACCGCGTGATACTGGCCTGCGGCGCGTCCAATCCCCGCGACATTCAGGTGCCGGGAAGAGATTCGGAGGGAATTTATTTTGCAGTGGATTTCCTTAAATCCACCACGAAGAGCCTGCTGAATTCCAACTTAAAGGATCAGTCATACCTGTCGGCCAAAGGAAAGCACGTGATCGTCATCGGAGGCGGCGATACGGGAAATGACTGTGTGGGAACCGCCATCCGCCATGGCTGCGCATCGGTTCTTCAGCTGGAAATGATGCCGAAGCTTCCGGAAAAAAGGACGCCCGACAACAGCTGGCCGGAATGGCCCCGTGTCGCAAAGACGGATTACGGCCAGGAGGAGGCCATCGCCGTGTTTGGCACCGATCCGAGAATGTATCAGGCGACAGTGAAGGAGTTCGTTAAGGATAAGAACGGCAGAGTGGCAAAAGCCGTGCTCCTGTCACTGGAGCCGAAAAAGGATGAAAAGTCGGGCCGGATCATAATGGAACCGGTAGCCGGAAGCGAGAAGGAGGTAGCTGCCGATCTGGTACTGATTGCCGCCGGATTTTTGGGGAGTCAGAGCTATGTGGCGGATGCCTTCGGCGTGAAGCTGAATGCAGGGACCAATGTGGAGACTGAGGCCGGAACGTATAAGACGAACGCCCGGCACGTGTTTACCGCGGGAGATATGCGGAGAGGCCAGTCGCTGGTGGTCTGGGCGATCCGGGAAGGGAGAGAAGCAGCGAAGGAGGTTGATGAGAGCTTAATGGGGTATACGCTGCTGGAGTAAATGGCGAGGGGGGATTACCAGGTGGCGCGGTGGAGTTTGGCTGGATCCCAGGGAGCGGCTTTTTCGGGTGAGGTGGCTGAGGGCGCAGGGTGACCAAGGGCTATGACGGTGATGGGGGATACCTTGGGTGGGAGGTTTAGGGCCTGTGTCAGCAGCTTTTGCCATGGGGAGTGGGGGAGAACTCCGCACCAGACTGCGCCAAGGGCCAGGCTGTGGGCGCAGAGAAGAATGTTCTGGGTGGCGGCGGCACAGGCTTCACAGAGGAAATCGTTAGTTCCTTCTATATTATGGTCGCCGCAGACGACGATTCCACAGGCGGCTCCCGCCAGCATGCGGGCGTTGGGATTGGCGGCGGAGAGTTCGGTGAGGAGGCTCCGGTCTTCCAGGAGAAGGAAGTGCCAGGGCCTTTTGTTTTTTGCGCTGGGCGCGCACATTCCGGCGTACAGGAGTGTGTTAAGGGCATCAGAGGTTATGGGAGCATCCGTATAATGACGTACGCTTGTACGGGTTTTAACTGCGGTGATGGTGTCCATGGCGCATGGGGAAAGTGAAGGGCTGGGAGCGGCCGGGCTGCCGGAGGACTGGGCCGGGGCGTCGAGGGACATTGTGACAGAGACGGGCAGGGGAAGGCCGCAAAAACCGAGGGATTTTTGCAGGACTTTGTCGATAAGCATAATGTAACAGCCGCTGCCGCGGGAGAGGAGCCTGCTCCGGTAAGGGATTCCGTTTATGGTTCCCTGTACGTAAATGGTGCCTTTAGGCTGATGGAAAATCTCTCTGGCAGAGAACGGCAGGGGCAGATAAGTGAGTCTGCCGGCGGTGTCTTTGAGGATTTCTGCAGGGAAGGTTTGCATAATGTTCTCCTTATTAAAAGTATCCGGCTTTTGCCTGGCAAAAACCGGATAGGTGAAATGGTTATTTTATTGGTTCAGGGCGTGGCAGGCGCGGAGCAGGGCTTCAGGACTGCCGCCGCGGATTGCCGGGATGAGCTGTTTAAGCTGGTCGTGAGGTAAATCCCACCAGCGGACCGCCTCCAGCTGGGTGATGATGTCCTGGCTGTAACGCTTCCTGATTGGCTTTGCCGGGATCCCGCCTGCGATGGTATAGGGTTCCACGTCTTTTGTTACGACGGCTCTCGCTCCGATGATCGCTCCGTCGCCGATTTTGACGCCGGACATGATGACAGCCTCGTAACCGATCCAGACATCATTTCCAATGACGATATCGCCCTTGTTGTCCCATGATTCTGCGATTTCCGAGATGGGAGTGCCCCATTCCTCGAAGAATAAGGGGAACGGATACGTGGACAGGGACGTCATCGTGTGGTTCGCACTTGTAAATATAAATCTGGCTCCGCAGGCAATGGAACAGAATTTTCCGATGACCAGGCGGTCTCTGTTGATCGGGTAATGGTAGAGTACGCTGTTCTTTTCGAAATCGACAGGGTCGTTTACGAAATCGTTGTACATTGTATAGGCACCGACGGAAATATTGGGATCTTTGACGACCGCGTTTAAATAGACGGTCTGCCGGTCTCCTGTTCTTGGATATATGGTTTGTGCCGGAATAGACATTGTGATTCCTCCTTTATGGATCTGGTGTTTTGGTGTCCCTCTGCTATTCCGGCCGCTGCAATGCATCGTTTCATCTGTGTGGACAGCCTCCTTTTCTTTTGCAGCCTGCTCTGGCGTCAGGCAATGCTTTCCTTTATTTTAAGCGATGGGGGGTGATCTGTCAAATCCATGTTGGGGGAAAATAATAGCGGGAAATCTTTAGCTTTCTAAAGATTTCCCGCTATTATTTTCCGGCCTTTATGCCGGGAACCGCGGTCTGCGGTATGAAACGAGTGGAGCTTATACGTTGAAACGGAACAGGACAACGTCCCCGTCTTTTACGACGTATTCTTTTCCTTCCATTCTGACAAGGCCTTTTTCTTTGGCGGCCGTATAGGTACCGCAGTCGAGAAGATCCTGGTAGTTTACAACCTCGGCCTTGATGAAGCCGCGCTCGAAGTCGGAGTGAATCTTGCCGGCGGCCTGAGGCGCCTTGGTTCCTACTTTGATGGTCCAGGCTCTCGTCTCTGTGGGGCCTGCTGTTAAATAGCTGATGAGGCCTAAGAGGTGGTAGCTGGCGGCGATCAGTTTTTCGAGACCGGACTCTGTGAGGCCTAAATCCTCCAAGAACATCTTGCGCTCGTCTTCCTCCAGTTCGGCGATCTCCTGCTCGATCTGGGCACAGATGACGAAGACTTCGCTGCCGTTTTCTGCGGCGAAGCTGCGGACTTCCTTTACGTATTCATTGGAAGCGCCGTCGTCGGCCAAGTCGTCTTCGCTTACGTTGGCGGCGAAGATCACCGGCTTGTAGGTGAGAAGATTTAAGGAGGAAACGAATTCCTGAGCATCGTCATCTTCAAACTCCATGCTGCGGGCCAGCTTGCCATCCTCTAAGTGAGCCTTCACTGCTTTTAAGATCTCCAGCTCTTTGGCGAGAGATTTGTCGTTAAAGGCACTCTTTGCCGTCTTGGAGATTCGTCTCTCCAGAATCTCTAAATCGGAGAAGATAAGCTCTAAATCGATAGTTTCAATATCTCTTAAAGGATTCACGCTGCCATCCACATGGATGACATTGCCGTCCTCAAAGCAGCGGACAACGTGCACGATGGCGTCCACTTCTCTGATGTTGGAAAGGAACTGGTTACCAAGACCTTCACCCTTGGAAGCGCCTTTCACGAGTCCTGCGATGTCTACGAATTCAATGACTGCGGGCGTGATCTTTGCTGAGTCATAGAGCGCAGCCAGCTTTCCGAGACGTACATCCGGCACGGGAACCACGCCTACGTTTGGATCAATCGTACAGAACGGATAGTTGGCCGATTCTGCGCCGGCCTTTGTAAGAGAGTTGAATAATGTGCTTTTACCCACATTCGGCAGTCCGACAATACCTAATTTCATAATTCATTACCTTCCTCTATTTTATTAAACATTTTTAAGGTTGATTTTTTCCTGCAACTAATATAGAATAGCATATTATCCATAAAAATAAAAGAGTCAAACTGAACTCGCGCCTGTTTTTGTCGAATTATGGTCGAATATGTCGGGCGAATATGTTTGATTTTTGGCATATCACGGGGTAAAATAAAGAAAACATGAAAGGAGAAAACAATGGCAAATACGGCAGATATTAGTTTTGTGCATTTGGGTATTACGATTGACCATTTGCAGAACAGTATCTCGATATTTGGATTCCGCATAGCGTTTTACGGGATTATCATAGGAATTGGAATACTGGCTGGTCTCTGGGTTGCGACGAGCGACGCGAAAAGGAGGGGACAGGACCCGGATATTTATCTGGATTTTGCTCTGTATGGAATTATCTTTTCTATTATAGGAGCTCGTATCTATTATGTCATTTTTGACTGGGAGAATTACAGGGACAACCTGATTTCAATTTTAAACTTAAGGGCAGGCGGACTGGCCATATACGGCGGCGTGATTGCTGCGGTCATAACGCTGACTGTTTATACAAGGAAGAAAAAGCTTTCTTTCTTTTCAATGGCTGACAGCGGCTGCCTTGGACTGATAACCGGACAGATTATAGGAAGATGGGGAAACTTCTTTAACTGTGAGGCGTTTGGCGGATACACGGACAGCCTTTTTGCCATGAGAATCAGAAGAGCGCTGGTCAACGAGAGCATGATATCTCAGGACCTATTAAACCACCTGATTGTGAAGGACGGTGTCGAGTATATACAGGTGCATCCGACCTTTCTCTATGAATCAGTCTGGAATTTAGGCGTGTTAGTATTCATGCTATGGTATCGCAAACATAAGAAGTTTAATGGGGAAATGCTTCTTATTTACCTGCTGGGATATGGTCTGGGGAGAGTCTGGATCGAAGGACTCAGGACGGACCAGCTTATATTCTTTAACACAGGAATTGCAGTATCTCAGGCATTGTCATTGGTATTAGTAGTGATATCAGCTTTGGTGCTCATCTGGAAACACAGACAGATACGATTAAAGAGCAAAGGAGAAGACTGATATGATTTCAAAAGAAGAGTTGATCTACAAGATTGAAGAGGCAAGAGATAAATTAAACAGAAGTATAGACACCGAGCAGGACAGCAGCACTGTTTATAAGAGAAGTGTAGAGCTGGATCAACTGATAGAGCAATATATAGTAGCCGGGTATTAGAAACACGGCATATTGAAAGACGGTAACGTAATCATTCGTTATCGTCTTATTTTTTTTGAATTTTTTTAGAAAATTACCTTGCTATTTCCTTACAAATGTACTAAAATTAATCTACAAGTGGTGGAAAGTGGTACAAAGTGGTAGAGAATGGAGGAAGAGTGGTGTAAGCTCTCTCTCTGACGTACAAGCAGGTGATTAGTATGTTCATGGGCGAATACAATCATACAGTCGATGCAAAAGGGCGCTTGATCGTCCCATCGAAGTTCAGAGAACAGCTTGGTGAAGAGTTCGTCGTGACGAAGGGCTTGGATGGCTGTTTATTTGTGTATGATAACGAAGAATGGAAAGCCCTCGAAGAAAAATTGAAAAGCCTGCCGCTGACCAACACAAACGCCAGAAAGTTTAACAGATTCTTTCTGGCAGGTGCATCTTCCTGTGAAGTGGACAAACAGGGAAGAATTCTTCTTCCGGCTGTGCTCCGTGAATTCGCAGGCATCGAAAAAGATGCAGTGCTTGTGGGTGTAGGAAGCCGCATTGAAATCTGGAGCAAGGATGCGTGGACAGCAGCCAATACATACGATGATATGGAAGAAATCGCTGAGAATATGGAAGGACTTGGAATATGATGTTTGAACACAAGTCAGTGCTGCTTTACGAAACCATTGACAGCCTGAATGTAAAACCAGATGGAATTTATGTGGATGGAACGCTTGGGGGCGGCGGACATGCTCTGGAAGTATGCAGACGCCTCGGGGAATACGGAAGATTAATCGGAATTGACCAGGATGCAGACGCCATCGCGGCGGCATCGGAACGGCTTCGTGACTATGAAGACAGAGTTACGATCGTGAGAAGCAATTACGAAGAGATACAATCGGTACTAAAGGATTTAGGAATCGAAAAGGCAGACGGTATTTATCTGGACCTTGGAGTATCCTCCTATCAGCTGGATACACCGGAACGGGGATTCACCTACCGGGAGGACGACGCTCCGCTGGATATGAGGATGGATCAGAGAAACACACAGACGGCCGCCGATATTGTGAATACGTACAGTGAGTTTGATTTATACAGAATTATCCGTGACTACGGAGAGGACAAGTTCGCAAAGAATATCGCAAAGCATATCGTGAGGGCCAGAGAGACAAAACGGATTGAGACAACAGGAGAATTGACAGAGATTATTAAGGAAGCGGTTCCTGCGAAAGTTCGTGCAGTGGGCGGCCATCCTTCGAAGAAGACGTTCCAGGCGATTCGGATTGAACTGAATCAGGAGCTGGAGGTCTTAAATAATTCTATTGATACGATGATCGACTTATTGAAACCGGGTGGAAGGCTGGCTGTTATCACCTTTCATTCGCTGGAGGACCGGATCGTAAAGATTCGCTTCCGCAATAATGAGAATCCCTGTACCTGTCCGCCGGATTTTCCAGTCTGTGTCTGCGGCAAAGTCAGCAAAGGCCGGGTAATTACCAGAAAACCGGTTCTACCGTCAGAAGAAGAGATTGAAGGGAACAAGAGATCGAAGAGTTCGAAGCTTCGAGTATTTGAGCGGATTTAAAAAGGGAGGAAAAGAGCATGGCTGCTAGAAAGAATGTGCATTCTTACCGTAGTGCTGCCTACGTACAGGGGAATACTGTCCGTAAGCTGGAACCTGCACGCGTACCGGTAAGACGTTCACCAGATGAAGTACGCCGTCCGGCAGTGAACCATAAAGTCAGACGGAATCGTGAAAAAGCCTTACAGATGGATTTGCCTTATGTTATTATGCTGACCATCGCAGCAGTCTGTACGCTCTGTTTATGTGTAAATTATCTCCATCTTCAGTCTTCCATCACGACGAGAATTCATACGATCGAGAGCCTGGAGTCGGAGCTGGAAACGTTAAAGACTGAAAACGATGCCCTGCAGACGAATATTAATACTTCCGTTGATTTGGATCATGTGTACAAGGTTGCTACAGAGGAACTTGGCATGGTCTACGCTAATAAGAATCAGATTCTTCAGTATGATAAGACGGAAAGTGAGTATGTAAGGCAGAATGAAGACATCCCGAAACACTAACAGGCAGAAAAATAGAAAAACCAAGATATTTCCAAGATACATGCAGGAAAAGCTGGCGATTACCGTCCTGGTAGTTACGCTGGCTTTGTTTGCATTGGTTATGGTCCTGTACGATTTAATGACCAATAAAAAGGACGATTTTAATCAGATTGTGCTGTCGCAGCAGGAGTACGACAGCCGTACCATACCATTCCGGCGGGGCGATATTCTGGACCGCAACGGAACGTATCTGGCGACGAGTGAGAAAGTGTATAATCTGATCCTGGATCCCAAGCAGATTATGTCGGATTCCAACGCCTACTTAGAGGCCTCTGTGAACGCTCTGGTAGACTGTTTCGGTTATGACCGGACGGAGATGATGAATCTGATCAACGAGAAAAAGGACAAGTACTATATCCGTTACGCCAAGCAGCTGACTTACGACCAGAAAGAAAACTTCGAGAATTATAAGGAAGAAAAACGGGAAGAGTTTAAGAAGGCTGGAGAGGGAAAGGGCATCCGCGGCATCTGGTTCGAGGATGAGTATAAGAGAATTTATCCGTATAACTCCGTGGGCTGTAATGTGATCGGCTTTGCCAGAGACGACGGCATGGATGGAAGCGGCGGCATTGAGCAGTACTATAACTCCACGCTGATGGGAACCAACGGCAGGGAGTATGGCTATTTAAATGACGACTCCAACCTGGAGCGTGTGATCAAGCCGGCATCCAACGGCAATACGGTCGTATCCACCATCGATACAAACGTTCAGAAGATCGTTGAGAAATATATCACGGAGTGGGAGCAGGAGGTCGGAAGCAAGCGGGTGGGCGTCATCGTCATGGATCCCAATAATGGCGAGGTCCTGGCCATGGCCAATGATAAGACCTTTGATTTAAACAATCCGAGGCAGCTCCGCCCGGAGTACACCGATGATGTGGTGAAGCAGCTGGGCATTCAGGAAGCCATAGACGACTACCACAGAAAGAATAAGGACGCGGAGCCTCTGACGGAGGCCAACGTTTACGCCCACTATTCCAATGATGAGATCATGTCCTTCGGAAAACAGGTGGCGTGGAATCAGACATGGCGTAATTTCTGCATCAGCGACGGCTTCGAGCCTGGTTCTACCGCCAAGATATTCACCGTGGCGGCGGGCCTGGAGGAAGGCTCCATCACCGGTAATGAGACGTATACGTGTAACGGAAAGCTGGAGATCGGCGGATGGCCGATCAGCTGTGTAAACCGGTACGGTCACGGCGATCTGACGGTGGAGCAGGGCCTTATGAAATCGTGCAACGTCGTTATGATGCACATTGCCCAGAAAGTAGGAAAACAGAAATTCTATAAATACCAGCAGCAGTTTGGCTTCGGTTCCAAAACCGGAATCGATCTTCCTGGCGAGGCGGACAACAAGACGCTTATGTACAACGCGGAGACAGCCGATCCGGCTTCCCTCGCAACCAATGCCTTTGGTCAGAACTTTAACTGTTCCATGATCCAGATGGCGGCGGCGTACTGCTCCGTCATAAACGGCGGCTCCTACTACGAGCCCCATGTGGTGAAACAGATCTTAAACGAGCAGGGATCTATTGTGAAGAAGATGGATCCGGTTCTGGTCCGCGAGACTGTTTCGGAATCTACCACGAAGTTTATCAACGAAGCGCTCTATAAGACGGTAAACGCCCAGGGCGGTACCGGATCTGCCGCTAAGGTAGAGGGTTATAAAATCGCGGGTAAAACAGGAACGGCCGAGAAGGTCGGACGTGACAAGAAAAACTACGTCGTATCCTTCTGCGGCTATGCGCCCGCCGATAATCCACAGGTTCTCGTATATGTGGTAGTGGACGAGCCGCACGTAGAGGAACAGGCTCACAGTACGTATGCAAGCAAAATCTTCCAGAAGATTATGACTGAGATTCTTCCTTATTTAAATATATTCCCGGATACAGATATCACGCCGTCACTTCCGGAAGGCGGACAGGCAGAACTGCCTTCAGAGGAAGGGATCAGCAGCTCCACAGAGGGTTCCACGGAAGAAGGAACAGAAGAGAGCACGGAAGTGGGTACACTGGAAAATGGAGAGACAATTCCGCCGGAGGCTCTCGATCCTTCGGAAGAAGCGGTAATCGGTCCGAGCGAGGAGGAAGGCTACGGTCTGCCGGGCGCGCTGCCTGGACAGACGAATCCGGCACGGATCCCGACGACCGCCTCCTCGTCCGCAGAAGCTTCCGAAACGGAGACAAAGGAAGAATAAAAGCGCAGGAATTTCATATACTGTAACAATGATGACGGTGGAGCAGCGTATGAATTCTAATAAAACACATCACAGAGAGAAGATAGCCATCCTGTTTTTCCTGTTATTTCTTGCCATGACAGGACTAATGGGGCGGCTGTTTTTTCTTATGATTTTCCGATCCGCCCATTACAGTGCCATGGCGGAGGACTTGCATGAAAGAGAGAGAACAATCAAAGCGGCCAGAGGCAATATCGTTGATGCCAATGGAACCGTCATCGCCACCAACAGGACCGTCTGCACCATTTCGGTCATCCACAATCAGATAGAGGAACCGGATCAGGTGGTGGCAGTTTTAAGCAAAGAACTGGGAATCGAGGAAGATTCTGTCAGAAAAAAGGTAGAAAAATACAGTTCCAGGGAGATTATTAAGACCAATGTGGACAAAGCCCTGGGGGACCAGATCAGGACGTACCATCTGGCCGGGGTGAAGGTGGATGAGGACTACAAGCGGTACTATCCCTACGACAGCCTGGCATCCAAGGTGCTGGGATTTACAGGAGGGGATAACCAGGGAATCATAGGTCTGGAGGTCAAGTACGAGGATTACTTAAAGGGGATGAACGGGAAGATTCTGACCATGTCTGACGCGGCGGGTATTGAGATTGAAAATGCAGCGGAGGATCGGATCGAGCCCATCGCCGGACAGGATCTGCATGTGAGTCTGGACGTAAATATCCAGAAGTACTGTGAGCAGGCTGCGTACCAGGTGATGGAGAAGAAAGGCGCGAAGCGGGTCTCCATCATTGTCATGAACCCGCAGAACGGAGAGATCATGGCTATGGTAAGCGCTCCGGAATTCAACCTAAACGACCCGTTCACGCTTCCAGAGGATCCGGGAGATGTGAGCGCCAAGGAGAAGCAGGAGCTGTTAAACCAGATGTGGCGTAATCCCTGCATCAACGATACTTACGAGCCAGGCTCCACGTTTAAGATCGTGACGGCCGCCGCGGGGCTGGAAGCGGGAGTGGTGAATCTGGAAGACCATTTCTCCTGTCCCGGCTTCCGGATCGTGGAGGACAGAAAGATCCGGTGTCACAAGGTGGGGGGCCATGGTTCCGAGACATTTCTGCAGGGAATGATGAACTCCTGCAACCCGGTTCTGATCGATGTGGGCCAGCGCCTGGGAGTGGATAATTACTACAAGTATTTTGAACAGTTTGGCCTGAAGGGAAAGACGGGAATCGATCTGCCCGGCGAGGCCGCCACCATCATGCATAAGAAAGAGAATATGGGGCTGGTGGAGCTGGCCACGGTCTCCTTCGGCCAGTCCTTCCAGATTACCCCCATGCAGCTGATTACTACGGCTTCAGCCATCGTAAACGGCGGCAACCGGGTGACGCCCCACTTTGGCGTGGGAGCCGTCAGCGCCGACGGCGAGGTGATTCACAACTTTACCTACCCGGTGAAGGAAGGGATCGTCTCTGCGGAAACGAGCGAAACCATGCGCTATATTCTGGAAAAGGTCGTCTCCGAGGGCAGCGGAAAAAAGGCGTATCTGGAGGGGTACCGCATCGGCGGAAAAACGGCCACTTCGGAAAAACTTCCGAGAAGCTTAAAGAAGTACATTTCGTCTTTTATCGGCTTTGCACCGGCGGATAATCCGTCTGTAATCGCCCTGATTACCATCGATGAACCGCAGGGAATCTACTACGGCGGAACCATCGCGGCGCCTGTCATTGCCGACATTTTTAAGAATATTCTGCCTTATCTGGGAATTGAAGCAACAGAGGAAAAAACTGTTTCCTCGTTTCGATTCTATAGTTGATTATTCAGGAAAAAAGACGTATACTACTAACTGTGTTACTTTCCGCCGAACGAAGTGAGGGGGATTAACCGCTGCTCTGAAAGTACGAATACATAAAATATTGAGGTGTGACATGATTAACGAGACGATACTGGCGATTATCATAGCGTTTGCCATAAGCGCGATACTGTGCCCTATAGTAATACCATTTCTCCACAGATTAAAATTTGGTCAGCAGGTCCGGGAAGAGGGACCGGAAAGCCATTTGAAAAAGCAGGGCACTCCCACTATGGGCGGTCTGATCATATTGACCAGCATTATCATTACTTCTCTGTTCTACGTGAAGGATTATCCGAAGATCATACCGATTCTGTTCATGACCGTTGGTTTTGGTATCGTAGGTTTTCTGGATGATTATATTAAGATCGTCATGAAGCGCTCCGAAGGGCTTAAGCCTTTACAGAAGATAATCGGACAGTTTATCATTACGGGCGTCTTTGCATACTACCTTCTCAACTCCAAGGCAGTGGGAACGAGCATGCTGATTCCATTTACCGGAGGCTTCGAAAATGGCCTCTATATCGACCTCGGGATCTTCTTCGTGCCGTTTCTGTTCTTTGTTGTGCTGGGAACCGACAACGGTGTGAACTTCACCGACGGTCTCGATGGACTCTGCACCAGCGTGACGATCCTGGTGGCCACCTTCTTAACCGTGGTGGCCCTGGGGGAGAGAGCGGGGATCAGCCCGATCACAGGCGCGGTCGTAGGCAGCCTCCTGGGCTTCCTGCTGTTTAACGTCTACCCGGCCAGAGTGTTTATGGGAGACACCGGTTCCCTGGCGCTCGGCGGTTTCGTGGCGTCCAGCGCCTACATGATGCAGATGCCCATATTTATCGCGATCATTGGATTTATTTATCTGGTGGAAGTTCTGTCAGATATTATACAAATTACGTATTTTAGAAAAACAGGCGGAAAGAGATTCTTTAAGATGGCGCCGATCCATCACCATTTTGAGATGTGCGGCTGGTCCGAGACCAGGGTTGTTGCCGTTTTCTCTATTGTGACGGCGATTCTCTGCCTGCTGGCATACCTTGGACTGTAAAGAAGGAGAGTAACCTATGAGTCAGAAAATATTAGTTGCAGGGAGCGGAAAGAGTGGAATTGCCGCTTCCAGAATGGCACTCGATACAGAACACGAAGTGATTCTCTACGACAGCAATGAGGCGCTTGACGCGGAGGCGGTCCGGGGACAGTTTAAAGAGGACGAGACAATTGAAGTGCTCCTTGGAGAGCTGACGAAGGAGGCGCTTAAGGACGTGGAGCTCTGCGTTATCAGTCCTGGTATCCCGCTTGATGCCCCGTTTGTCGAGGTGCTGAAGGCCTGCGAGGTCCCGATCTGGAGTGAGATCCAGCTTGCATACCATTATGCCAGGGGAAAGCTGGCAGCCATAACGGGGACAAACGGAAAGACGACGACGACCTCTCTGGTCGGGGAGATCATGAGCGCGTACTATAAAGAGGTGTTTGTAGTAGGAAATATCGGAACACCGTATACGTCCACCGCGCTCCGCACGACAGACCAGTCTTATACGGTCGCGGAGATCAGCAGCTTTCAGCTGGAGACCATCACGGATTTTAAACCCGACGTGAGCGCGATCCTGAATATTACGCCGGACCATTTAAACCGCCATAAGACGATGGACTGCTACATAGATGTAAAGAAAGGGATTGCAAAGAATCAGACGAAGGAGGATGCCTGCATCCTCAATTACGACGATCCGGTTCTGCGGCGATTCGGAGAGACTGTGACCCCGCGCGTCATCTATTTCAGCAGCAGGGAGCTTCTCTCTGAGGGCATCTGCCTGGATGGCGATATGATTGTAAGGAACCACGACGGCGTGCGCATGGAGATCATAAATATCCATGACATGAATCTGCTGGGCCGCCACAACCACGAAAACGTCATGGCGGCGGCTGCCATAACCATGGAGCTGGGAGTGCCGCTTGAGACGATACAGAGCGTGATCAGGGACTTTAAGGCGGTGGAACACCGGATCGAGTTCGTGGCAGAGAAGGCGGGGGTGAAGTACTATAACGATTCCAAGGGAACGAATCCCGACGCGGCGATCCAGGCGGTTAATGCCATGCCTGGCCCCACGATCTTAATCGCGGGAGGCTACGATAAGAATTCCGAGTATGACGAATGGATCAGATCCTTCGGCAAAAAGGTGAGATACATGGTCCTTTTAGGCCAGACGAGAGAGAAAATCGCCGAGTGTGCCGCAAGACACGGCTTTACCAATGTCATGTATGCGGAAGACATGCAGGAGGCGGTCAGAGTTTGCGCATCCTATGCGAATGCCGGAGAATACGTGTTGTTGTCACCCGCCTGCGCCAGCTGGGGGATGTTTAACAATTACGAGGAACGGGGTGATGTTTTCAAGGAGTGCGTGCGCAGTCTGTAACAGGATGCGGCTATCGCTCACTAAAGTTTTGGCGAGGAGGAATGAGATGGCGGAAAACAGGCCTAACAAGAAGAAAAACAAACCGCGCCGTTTTTATGATTACAGCCTGCTGTTTACGGTGATATTTTTGACCGTGTTCGGTCTGGTTATGATATACAGTTCCAGCTCCTACGCTGCCCAGATAAAGTATGATGATGCGGCCTATTTTATGATGAGACAGGCGAAGATTGCACTGGCCGGATTTGTCATCATGCTGATTATCTCCAAGATGGATTACCACTGGTACGCAAGATTTGCCGTTCTGGCCTACGTCCTTTCCTATGTGCTGATGATTGCCACAGCACTGTTCGGTATCGAGAGAAACGGTAAGAAGCGCTGGCTCGGAGTGGGCGGTGCCTCAATTCAGCCAACAGAGTTTGTAAAGATCGCCCTGATCGTCATGCTGGCATCCATGATCGTGCAGATGGGCAAGAATATCAACGAAAAGAGAGGCGTGCTGCTGGTGATTGTCACCACGCTGCCTATCGCCGGAATAGTAGCAGCCAACAACTTAAGTTCCGGTATTATCATTGCAGGAATCGCGTTTGTCATGCTGTTTGTGGCATGTAAGAAAAAATGGCCGTTTTTTGCCTGCGGATTCGCGGGCGTGGGGGTGCTGGCGTTTGCCGGTCCCATTGCGACCGCCCTGGAGAAGATCGGTCTGTTAAAGGAGTATCAGTTAAGCCGTATCTTCGTCTGGCTGGAGCCGGAGAAATACCCGTCCACCGGCGGCTATCAGGTGCTTCAGGGGTTATACGCCATCGGTTCCGGAGGACTGGTGGGAAGAGGCTTAGGGGAGAGTATCCAGAAGATGGGATTCGTACCCGAGGCGCAGAATGATATGATTTTCTCCATCATCTGTGAGGAACTGGGGCTCTTTGGAGCCGTGTCGGTGATCCTGATCTTTCTGTTCATGATCTACCGGTTTATGCTGATTGCAGACAACGCGCCGGATTTATTCGGTGCCCTGCTGGTCGTAGGTGTCATGGGGCACATTGCGATCCAGGTTATCTTAAATATCGCCGTAGTGACCAACACCATTCCCAACACCGGAATCACGCTTCCCTTTATCAGCTATGGAGGTACGTCGGTTTTGTTCCTGATGATGGAAATGGGCATGGTTTTGAGCGTTTCCAATCAGATACGTCTGGAAAAATGATAACCTTTTTCCCGCTTTTTACATAGGATAGTATATAAGAAGCCACGGGAGGTATCGGATTGTCGGTCATAGAAGTCCAGGGGCTTACGCCCTTAGAAGGTGAGATAAAGATCCAGGGTTCCAAGAATGCCGTTCTGCCCATGATGGCGGCGGCAATTCTTCATAAAGGCACGACAGTGATAGAAAATGTCCCCAGGATACAGGATGTGTTCTGTATGCTGGGGATACTTGACAGTATCGGCTGTAAATGCCGTTTGGAAGGAAACCGGCTGAAGATTGATGCATCCGTAGTTACAGAGACGGAAATACCGAAAGAGTTTGTGAAGAGTATGCGCTCCTCGATCATTGTTTCAGGGCCGCTGTTAGGACGGATGAAGAGAGCCGTTACCAGTTTTCCCGGCGGCTGCTCTATCGGGGAAAGGCCCATTGACCTGCATTTGACGGCGCTTGACGCGCTGGGGGCCCGGGTGGAAGAGGACGGAGAGGAGCTTTTAGTCACTGCCAATGAGCTGACGGGAGCCGACATCTACTTCCCGTTTCCCAGCGTGGGAGCGACCGAGAACGCCCTCATGGCCGCCGTGCTGGCGGATGGCGTGACCGTGATTCACGGCGCCGCCAGAGAGCCTGAGATCGAAGAGCTGTGCCTGTTTTTAATCGGCATGGGAGCCAGGATCCACGGGGTGGGAAGTTCAAAACTGGTCATTGAAGGGGTACTTAGCCTGCATGATTCCATATTTACCGTAACCGGCGACAGGATTGTGGCCGGCACTTATCTTTGTGCGGTCATGGCCGCGGAGGGCTGTGTGACCCTGACGGGAATCCGGCCATCCCATATGGAGGCGGTGCTGCGCTGCGCGGAGGAGATGGGAGCCGCCATACGGAGGTATGACGACCGCATTTCCGTGACCATGACAGGGCGCCCGGCGGATTATTCGGTTGTGACGGGTCCTTATCCGCAGTTTCCGACGGATTTACAGTCGCCGATGATGGCAGTGATGGCCGCCGCTGAGGGAACCGGCCGTATGGAAGAAACTGTATTTGAGGGAAGATTTGGCACTGTAAAAGAATTGCAGAAACTTGGCGCAGATATTATAATAGAGGATAACAGGGCAGAGATCCGCGGGCTGTACCCTTTAACGGGCGCAGTCGTGAGGGCCAGGGATTTACGCGGCGGCGCCGCACTGGTGGTCGCGGGTCTGGCCTCCCGTGGTGTGACACAGATAACAGACTGCAGCCACATCGAGCGGGGTTATGAAGATATCTGCCGAGACTTAAAGAGCCTTGGCGCTGTGATTAGAGGAATGGAATGATAAGACCAGAAAAAAGCAAACGAAGAATCGTAATCGGAATTGTGGCGGCGGTTATCGTCTTACTGGCGGTAATCTTAATGTCCATCCGGATTACAGAGATTACAGTAACGGGGAATAAACAGTATACCGCCGATGAACTGCGCGGTCTGCTGTTTAAGGATAAGTGGGACCGGAATACGATTTACTGCTTTTACAAGGATCATTTTAAGAAACATGAACAGATTCCGTTTGTAGAAGACTATAAAATCGTATTCCAGAGCCCGACGAGGGTGGAAATCATCGTTTACGAGAAGAGCGTGGTCGGATACGTCTCCTATATGGGAAGTTATATGTATTTCGACAAGGATGGTATCATCGTGGAGAGCTCCAGCAATAAGCTGGAGGGAATTCCATGGGTAACAGGACTGAAGTTCGGCCATATCGCCCTGCATCAGCCCCTTCCCGTGGAAAACACCAGGATCTTCGATGAGATCCTGAATCTGACGCAGCTGCTGTCGACGCATGAGATTACGGTGGACAGGATCCAGTACGATACTCACGGCAACGCCAGTTTAATTCTGGGGGACATCACCGTCTATCTCGGAAGCAACGACCAGATGAGCGGCAAGATTTCCGAGCTGAAGGATCAGCTTCCCGTGCTGACAGGCCTTTCTGGGACGCTGTATCTCGATACATATGACGAGGCTGAGACGGCCACATCGTACCGGTTTGTAAAAAATAAATAAAATTTCCATTCAGAACTTATAATTTTGTTGAAAAAGTGGTTGATATTTTCGGTAAAATCAAATATTATATTAGATAGGTCTATAGAGTAAGCTGTTTATGGTTAAAGGAGGATATAATCTTGTTAGAGATTAAGATAAATGAGGCGGATAATGCTGCAAGAATTCTGGTAATCGGTGTGGGCGGTGCCGGAAACAACGCAGTAAACCGTATGATTGATGAGAGTATCGCCGGTGTAGAATTCATCGGAATTAATACAGACAAGCAGGCACTTCAGTTTTGCAAGGCCCCTACGGCTATGCAGATCGGAGAGAAACTGACAAAGGGACTCGGAGCAGGCGCTAAGCCTGAGATCGGTGAGAAGGCTGCCGAAGAGAGCTCTGAGGAACTGGCTCAGGCCATGAAGGGCGCGGATATGGTGTTCGTTACCTGTGGTATGGGCGGCGGAACAGGAACCGGTGCGGCTCCCGTTGTTGCCAAGATTGCAAAAGATATGGGGATTCTGACAGTCGGTGTTGTCACAAAGCCGTTCCGCTTTGAGGCAAAGACACGTATGTCGAATGCGATCGCAGGTATCGAGCGCTTAAAAGAGAGCGTTGATACCTTAATTGTGATTCCTAACGACCGTCTGCTTGAGATTGTGGACAGGCGTACCACCATGCCGGATGCGTTAAAGAAGGCGGATGAAGTCCTTCAGCAGGCAGTACAGGGCATTACAGACTTAATCAACGTTCCAGGCCTGATTAACCTGGATTTTGCCGATGTTCAGACCGTCATGACGGACAAGGGCATCGCACATATCGGTATCGGCAAGGCGAAGGGCGACGAGAAGGCTCTCGATGCCGTGAAACAGGCCGTATCCAGCCCGCTGCTGGAGACCACCATCGAGGGTGCCTCCCACGTTATTATCAATATTTCCGGCGATATCAGCCTGATCGAGGCCAACGAAGCGGCCAGCTACGTTCAGGAGATGGCAGGAGACGAAGCCAACATCATCTTTGGCGCCATGTATGACGAGACGGCTCAGGATGAAGCCAGTATTACCGTTATTGCCACCGGCCTCGATATGGGGAATGAGACTCCTGTCGGCAAGGTCATGACAAGCTTCGGCGGCAGCGCAACCGGCTATACGAGACCGCAGAAACCGGCGGCACAGCCGGCGCAGAACCAGAATCCTAACCCGAATCAGGAAGCTGCGGCAACCGCACCTGCTTACAATCCGAATTATAACCCGAACTACGGCAATCCAAACTATGGAAACCAGGGATACAATCCAAACTACAACAAGCCGAATTATGGCGGACAGGCCGGTGCACCAGGTGCTTCCCAGGGTGCCGGACAGCCTTACAGACCAACCGTAAACAGAGAAGTTCAGATCAATATTCCGGATTTCTTAAAGAACAAGAGATAAGATGCTGTGCTGCGCCGCGTCGTAACACAGGATTGAATAATGGGGGGTGCTGCAGATGGCCTTAGCAAAGCGCTAGGACTACCTGCAGCACCCCTTGTTTTAAACGGAGGAGATACTTTATGTCGGAAGAAAAGAAAAACCAGGGTGAAGACTGGGAGATGTCGGAAGAGTATTATAAGAGCGGGGAAGGGGAGAAAGAGCTGTCCCTGGAAGATTTTATTACCGAAGAGGATTTACAGACAGATGGGATGAAGCTTCAGTCCAATCACGACGAGCTCTTAAAGAAGACGGCGGAGGATGTGCACCGTGTGATGGAGCTGACTTTGCAGGGAAACAACATCGAGAAGATTTCGGAAATGACAGGGCTGGATAGTCAGTATGTATACAATATCCTGGTCTGCGCGCAGGGCTTTCGCGAGGATGATGAGATCGCGGTGGCTCATCTCGTACTTGGATAAGGTGCTGTGAGCTTTATAATACGACGGAGAAAGAGGGGGAAAGTGCGATGATAAAGAAGATGTGCCCGGTCTGTGACCTACCTGTAAACGCGGGGAATTACTGTCCGCGCTGCAGAAGGGTGATCAGGAATCCCTATACGCAGAACGTGGATTACTATCTCAATGAGAGACATCCGGAGCATGAGATGGAGTGCGGCTTCCATAATCCATATCTGGAGGCGGATCACCACGGAGAAAGCGGTAATCCTGCCAGCCCGGCTTATGGCAGTTCGGCTGGCCGTCCGGTTCAAGGCCGTTCGGTTCAAGGCCACCCGCCAGGGACAGGCAGTATAAACGGATCATACAGGAATCCTGCAGAAGGTTCCGGGGCGTACCGTACAGCCACAGGCGGTTATGGAGCGGGAAGCCGTCCGACAGGAACCGGAAATATGAAGCCGGAGGGGAAGAAAAGCAACGCAGGAAAAACCGTTCTGATTATGGCTGCTGTCGGCCTTGTCACCATTGCCATGGTTGCCTTTACAAACTTGGAAGGCTACTTAAGCGATTACCTCAAAGGAGCAGCGGAGACGACGGAGGCATATAATTATGATTATGAATCCGACTTTACGAGGCTGAATGATGAGGACGTGATAGAAGCGGGCGAACCGTGTATGGCTTACTACCATTTTCCGGCGGATGGCGTTTATGTGAGTGAGCAGCTGCTGGCTGCTGTCGAGAGTTCTGACTTTGGCTATAAGCTTGATTCCGACGAACTCTATACAGATAATTACTTATACGACGATACGTCTTATTTTGAAAGCATCAGAAGCCTCTATCTGGAGGATAACCTGAGTGAGACGCGGGACGACGAGTACACAGACCAGTATATCGATGTGAACTATGACACTGCGACCAATGAACTTCATGAATATGCGACCAGATTTTACAGCAGCGAAGCCTCACTAACCTTTCTGGAGCGTTTTCTGACTGCGACAGAGGAGAGCAGTGGAATTGCGGCGGAAGACCGGAAGGCCGATGAGATTATGGAGGAAGCCAGAGATATTGTGAAGCAGGAGCAGAGCAGCTATATCTATGAAGGGCTGTTTGTCATTGAAATTTACAGATATGAGGGGGATGAAGCCCTTTATGTCTATGCATCGTATAATGATCCTGAGTTGGGCTCAGAGTTGTAGGTCAGCGGGCTCGGAGTTGGGAAGATATGGTGTCAGGAATCATATGATATTTTCTTGACAATGTAACCGGATTGTGATATAGTATCATCAATCGTAAGAGGGAGTAGCTTCCAGCCCCGGGGTTGGATAAGATTGCGTCAGAACGATAAAGGAACCTTTATCCGCATACTTATGAAATGTGCAAGACTTTTATTGATAACCAGATGGCTGTCAGTAAAGGTCTTTTTTTATTACATAGGAAAGCTTGCTTTATGGGATTTCATAGTCTGCATAAAGGAAACGCGGCCGCGTTTTCCGTGCCCTTTACGAGAGAAACCAGAAAAACGACAGAAAGAAAGGCGGAGAAAATATGGAAACATTTGATCCCAGCAAGAAACCAAAGTTGAATAAGATAACAGGTCTGCTCAAGAAATCAGGAGTGATAGCGGTGTTGGTGATAGCGATTCCTGTCATAGGGATTGGCTCTGTTTATAACATTCAGGAACAGGAGCAGGCGGTGCTGACAACCCTCGGATCGGCGAAGACGGTTGCGGAGCCCGGGCTGCATTTTAAGATTCCGTTTATTCAGCGGGTACAGAAGGTGAATACCACCATACAGGGTGTGGCGATCGGTTACGATCCTTCGGATAACCAGTCGGAGGAAGCGGACTCTCTGATGATTACCAGTGATTACAATTTTGTAAATGTGGACTTCTTCGTGGAGTATAAGGTGGTGGATCCGGTGAAGGCCGTGTATGCGTCTCAGGACCCCTTCACCATTTTGCAGAATATCAGCAGAAGCTGTATCCGTACCGTCATCGGAAGCTACGATGTGGATTCGGTGCTGACGACCGGGAAAAATGAGATACAGTCCAGGGTGAAAGAGATGGTTATGAATAAGCTGGAACAGCATGACGTGGGACTTTCCGTGGTGAACGTCACGATCCAGGATTCCGAACCGCCGACAGCGGAGGTGATGGAGGCGTTTAAGGCCGTGGAGACCGCCAAACAGGGCAAGGAAACGGCGATCAACAATGCAAACAAGTACCGTAATGAAAAGCTTCCGGAGGCTACGGCACAGACGGATAAGATTCTGCAGGAGGCAGAGTCTTCAAAGGTGCAGCGAGTCAACGAGGCTAACGCGGAGGTGGCGAAGTTCAATGCCATGTACGAGGAATACAGCAAAAATCCGGAAGTGACAAGAAAGCGTATGTTCTATGAGGCTATGGAGGACGTGCTGCCGGGAATGAAGGTGATCATCGACGGTACCGGCAAGACGGATACGATCCTGCCCTTAGACAGCTTTACAGGCGCAGCGGGAGCTGCAGCGTCCCAGGATGCAGGAAATAACGCGACGGGACAGAATTCGCTGGGAAACAGTTCAGGAGAGCGTACAGGAAATGATGGAAAAAGCGGCATGAAGCAGAGCGGATCGGGAACTCAGAGCACAGGAAGTCAGACGGATCATGGGGCAGAGGAGGCAGCAGAATGAAAAAAACATTGAAAAAAGTGACTGGAACTATTGCAGGACTGGCCGTCATTATAGTATTATTAGGTTCAGTTGTAGTAACAAATGAAAATGAGTATAAGCTGATCCGGCAGTTCGGCCGGGTGGAGCGGATCATCGATACCGCGGGAGTTACACTGAAGCTTCCATTTATTCAGACAGCGGACACGCTGCCGAAGCAGATCCTCTTGTACGATCTGGCGGCGTCTGACGTGATTACCATGGATAAGAAGACCATGTTAAGCGACAGCTATGTGCTGTGGCGCATTACGGATCCCCTCAAGTTTGCGCAGACGCTGAATTCTTCCGTAGCGAACGCGGAGGGGAGAATCGATACCGTGGTTTATAACTCCGTTAAAAATGTGATCAGCAGCATGAGCCAGAATGAGGTAATCAGCGGCCGGGATGGAGAACTGTCCCAGGCCATTATGACAAACGTCGGCGACAGCATGGCTGAATACGGAATCCAGCTTCTGGCCGTAGAGACAAAGCGGCTGGACCTGCCTGCCGATAATAAGGCGGCGGTTTATGAGCGTATGATTTCAGAGCGCGACAAGATCGCAGCGACCTATACCGCAGAAGGCCAGGCTGAGGCTCAGAAGATCAGAAATACAACAGACCGCGAAATCGCCATCAGCATTTCCGATGCGAAAGCACAGGCGGCGGCCATTACGGCGGATGGTGAGGCCGAGTACATGAGAATTATGGCGGAGGCGTACCGCGATCCGCAGAAGGCTGATTTTTATTCCTACACCAGGTCGCTGGAAGCGGCGCGGGCCTCTCTAAAGGGAGACAGCAATACGCTGATTCTGCCCGCAGATTCGCCGATCGCCCGGATTTTTATGGGGCAGTAAGGGCGGATATTACGAAAGACAGGAGATTTACGATATGAAGATCAAAGACATACTGGGGCAGGGAAAGCCCACGTTATCCTTCGAGGTGTTTCCTCCGAAGACGGAAGATAAGTACGAGTCCGTAGAAAAGGCGGCGGCTGAGATTGCAAAGCTGAATCCGGCCTTTATGAGTGTGACGTACGGAGCAGGAGGCGGTACGAGCCAGTATACGGTGGACATCGCCTCCACCCTGCATCATGAGTACCAGGTGACGGCGCTGGCCCACCTTACGTGTGTCTCCTCCACAAGAGTAAAGGTGCACGAGGTGCTGGAAGAGTTAAAGGCCGCGGGAATTGAGAATGTCCTTGCTCTGCGCGGTGATATCCCGAAGGAAGGGCCTGTGGCATCGGATTACCGTTTTGCCTCGGAGCTGATCCGGGAGATCAAGGCCTGCGGCGATTTCTGCATCGGAGCGGCCTGTTATCCGGAGGGCCATGTGGAATCGGTCAGCAAAACCATCGATATGGACTATCTGAAGCAGAAGGTGGAAGCCGGATGTGACTTTGTGACTACCCAGATGTTCTTTGACAATAATATTTTATATAATTATCTGTACCGGATCCGGGAGAAAGGGATTACGGTGCCTGTCGTGGCGGGAATTATGCCAGTGACGAATGTAAAGCAGATCATCCGCAGCTGCCAGCTCTCAGGAACGTATTTGCCGTCACGGTTTAAAGCGATTGTGGACCGGTTCGGAGATAATCCGGCGGCCATGAAACAGGCGGGGATCGCCTATGCCACGGAGCAGATTATCGATCTCATTGCCAATGGAGTGGACGCGATTCACGTGTATTCCATGAATAAGCCGGATGTGGCGGCAAAAATAAAGGAGAACCTGTCGGAAATTCTGTAATGGATTTAAAGCGGGTCCCGGTGAGAAGTGGAGTGATATGCATGGAAATTAACCGGAGAGAGATTCGAAGGTATCTGGGATATGGCAGACAGGAAGCGGATGAAAAGGTTTCGAAGCTGATTGAAGAATGTGTGGAGGAGCTGGAGGCCGCGGCGTCGCCGAAAAGCATATACAGAGTATACCCTTTCGTGCCTTTGCCGGAGGAAGAGCTGGATTTTACGGTGTTTCGGACGAAGAGCCGGAGTCTCAGCCGTAATCTGAAGGACTGCGAACAGGTCATTTTATTTGCCGCTACCCTTGGAACAGAGGCAGATTCCCTGATCCGTAAGTATACAAAGCTCCAGATGAGCAAGGCAGTGACCATGCAGGCCGCAGCCACCGCCATGATTGAATCGTACTGTGACGAGGTGAATACGGCACTGAAAGAGTCCTTTGAGAAAAAAGGGCTCTATCTGCGGCCCAGGTTCAGCCCCGGATACGGAGATTTTCCCCTGGAATGCCAGAGGGATATCACCTCCGTTTTAGAGACGGCCAAGAGGATCGGAATTATGCTTACAGACAGCCTTTTGATGACTCCTTCCAAATCCGTGACCGCGGTGATGGGAGTGAGCCCGAAGCCTCACCGCTGTGAGGTGAGGGGCTGTGAATTATGTTCGAAAACAGACTGCGCGTACAGGAGAGGATAAGGGATATGACAGAGTTAATGGAAGAAATCAGGAAGAGAATCGTATTTTTCGACGGCGGCACGGGAAGCCTTCTGCAGGCAAATGGACTGAAGCCCGGAGAACTGCCGGAGACGTGGAATATCCTTCATCCGGAGATTGTGACAAAGCTGCATTACGATTATCTGGAGGCGGGAGCCGACATCATCAAGACGAATACCTTTGGAGCCAACGGGCTGAAATTTAACGATTCCAGTGAATATGGGCTGGACGGGATTGTGACAGCAGCCATGGAAAATGCGAAGAATGCTGTCGGGAAAGCCGGAAAAAAGGGCTTTATCGCTCTTGATATCGGACCTACGGGAAAGCTTTTGAAGCCGCTTGGTGATTTGGGGTTCGAGGAGGCGTACGGGCTGTTCTCTGACGCCGTTAAAATCGGTGCGCGCGAGGGCGCTGATCTTGTTTTGATAGAAACTATGAGCGACAGCTATGAGGTAAAGGCGGCAGTTCTGGCTGCTAAGGAAAACTGTGATCTTCCTGTCTTCGCTACGATGATTTTTGACAGCAGGGGCAAGCTTCTAACGGGAGGAACCGTGGAATCCACAGTGGCGCTGCTGGAGGGCCTGGGCGTGGACGCTCTGGGAATCAACTGTGGTCTGGGTCCGGTTCAGATGAAGGGGATCCTGGCGGATATCATGAAGGCGGCCTCAGTTCCGGTCATTGTAAATCCAAACGCCGGACTTCCGAGGAGCGAAGGCGGAAAGACGGTCTATGATATCGATGCGGATGAGTTTGCCAGGACCATGAGAGAGATCGTGGAGATGGGAGCCTGTGTGGTGGGCGGCTGCTGCGGAACAACTCCAGAGCATATAAAAAAGACCATTGAACTCTGTAAGGACCACCCGGCCCGCATGCCGGAGAAAAAGGACTATACCGTAATTTCTTCCTATGCGCAGGCGGTCGTTATCGATCAGAATCCCGTGCTTATCGGCGAACGCATCAATCCGACGGGAAAATCGAAGTTTAAACAGGCGCTCCGGGACCACAATCTGGAGTATATTCTGCGCGAGGGTGTCACTCAGCAGGATAACGGAGCACACGTGCTGGATGTGAATGTGGGCCTGCCAGAGATCGATGAGGCGGCGATGATGGAGGAAGTGGTGAGGGAGCTGCAGAGCATCATCGATCTTCCTCTCCAGATCGATACCTCCAATATCCAGGCCATGGAACGGGCGCTGCGTGCCTACAACGGCAAGCCGTTACTTAACTCCGTCAATGGAAAGCAGGAAGTGATGGAGGAGGTATTTCCTCTGGTGAAGCGGTATGGCGGCGTTGTGGTTGCGCTGGCGCTTGACGAAGACGGAATTCCAGAGACTGCCGACGGGCGTCTGAGAGTGGCGGAAAAGATCTATGCGAAGGCGGCAGAATATGGGATTGAGAAAAAAGATATCATCATCGATGCACTCTGCATGACGGTCAGCTC
>OFMJ01000931.1_pt1 | contig 25353 bp, 26 predicted proteins | sample 1541801 | NCBI WGS metagenome assembly OFMJ01 (sample SAMN04209234, study PRJEB22552) | human gut metagenome | biome: gut; material: feces | host: Homo sapiens | place: USA: Oklahoma
TTGCAAGCAGGTAAACACAGGTTATTTCTTAATATCCTTTTGTTTGGGAAACTCCTGATTCCCATCCATACTTTGAAGAATATCCGAGCACTTCCCCAGTCCATCCATGACCTACACGATGATGCACAATTCCTCTGATCTTCATCTCCTGATCGATCCGATCACTCATCTCCTGAGCAATTTCTGTATTGAACGGTTCTTTTTCTGCATATGGATTAAATTCATGTTCATACCATCTCTTAAAGAATGAGTATGGATTTTCAAACTGGATAAAGAACGTATTCATTCCAATCTTCGGAAGCCAGTCGATAAAATCTCTCAGATTCTCATAAGAATCTGCTCCTTCAATGCAGACTCCTCTGTGTCGGAAACTTGCTGTCTCCTCAATAGAGATTTCCTTTTCTGCCCAGTCGTTTTCGGAAAGAACTTGGAAAAATTCATTCTTTCTGCCCGGACGAAGATATCTCACGCCAAATTCATGGAAAAGACGATACACGGCAATCAGTACTCCCACTTGAGAATCTGCCTGAATCTTTCCCTTTCCTCCGTGGAGTTCGATACAGATATGGTCCATATCTGTATCTTCTTTTTCCACGATCACTTTCAGATCTGCATCTTGCTCAGATGCTTTTTCTGCCTGCATTTGTAATACTGCCTCAAAATAATGCTGCATCTCTGCATGCAGAAATTCCTGCTCTTCTGTCTGATACCAAATTTTTATACTCATTAGTTTGCACCTTCTTTTTCTTTCAATAAGTTTCTCTTATCTGCCGCTTTGAAGAACGGGTAATAGATAACAAAGGACACAATCACAAGCACGATCTGTAATACCGCACCTCTCCAGCTTCCTGTCGCTAAAAATCCTCCGATGATCGGTGGTGTTGTCCAAGGAAGTGTTACACCTGTTGTATAAGGAACAAGGTTTGTCAGCATTGCTACATATGTAATTACTGCATTGATAACTGGTGTCAGTACAAACGGAATCAACATGATTGGGTTTAATACTGTTGGGAAGGTAAATAAAATTGCTGTGTTAATATTAAATAATGCTGGAATACCAGATACTTTTCCAAGTGTTTTGTATTCTTTGCTCTTGCTGAAAAACATCAGGCAAAGTGCCAGACCGATTGTCGCACCGCCCCCTCCAATATACACAAACAGATCCATAAACGGCGCTGTTACGATATTTGGAAGAACTTCTCCTGCTGCCTGAGCGATACGGTTTGCATCTGCATACTGGATCCAAAGAGGATTCATAACTGCTCCGACTACCTGTCCACCATTGACACCACAGAACCAGAACAGAGAATTTAATAATACTGCAACGAATGTTCCCGGCAATGTACTTGCAATCAATCCTAATGGTTTTCCTACTACAATAGAAAGAATTGCATTTAAACTTCCAAGTCCTGTCGCTTCAATTACTTTTAATACAACTGCAAAAAATGTTAAAATTACGATTCCCGGAATCAATGCAGAAAATGATTTACTTACTACATCCGGAACACCTGCCGGCATTTTAATCGCAATATTCTTTTGGATAAACCAGCGATAAATTTCCGCTGAGATCATAGCTACAACAATTGCTGCAAAAATTCCTTTTCCACCTAACATTCCATAAGGAATTCCAACTGCTCCGTCTTCTGCTGCCAGTGGCGGTGTCATCAGAAGAAATGCTCCCAACGAAATTACACCTGCTGACGGACCGTCAGTTCCATACGATTCTGACAGACGATACGCGATTCCAAATGCTGTTACAAGCGCCATCAAGCCGAATGAGTTATTTGCCATTGTGTTTAAAAGAACATCCAGATTCCAATGAGAATGCAGCCATGCAGTCCATGCCTGTATCGGGAAATCTTTTATCAAAACAAAGAATGATCCCAATAATACCAATGGCATTGCCATCATAATTCCCTCTCTCAGAGCTTTTAAATGTCTCTGTTTTCCAATCCGCTCTCCGAGCGGAGCGAGTTTTCCCTCTAAAAATGCTAAAATACGATTCATAGCAACCTCCGTTTTTATTTATTTTTTATAAATATATATTATACTATTCGACAGCATTTGTAAAGTTTTATTTTATTTTTTATAAATAAAATTCTTTTTTTGTCTAATTTACCACGAAATTAGCATTTTTATCCGCTCTTTTTTAGATTACAATGATTTCTTATGGCAAAAACTTCCTTTGCGTGATAAAATAGAAACAAATCACATCGATATGACAGTCATTTTATCTTACTTATTTATTTTCGATAAAGAAAGGATTGTATTTTATTTATGTATAAAAAGAAATCAGATGTTTACAGTCAGCATGTCTCTTCTGTTTTGGAATTTATTTACCGAAAACAGAAAACCTCACGAATCGAAATCGCTAACGCAACCGGTCTGACTCCCGCGTTGATGACAGAGATTACCGGAGACCTTAAAAGCCAGAATTTAATCGTCGAAATCGGTGACGAGATCAGCAACGCACCCGGCTCCGGCAGAAAGCGGAAGCTTCTTACTTTAAATGCTTCTGCAGGATATCTGATCGGGATTGAACTAAATATGAGAGGAATCTTTTTCGTGATAACAGATCTCTCTGGAAAGGTGATCACAGAAGCTTGCGAAACTTTTTCGTCCTACGATGTCAATAATATCAATTCAGAAATTGTTCTACAGTTGAATCTGCTGCTCAAAAAAGTGGATCCTTCGAAAATATTCGGAGCGGGGATTGCCATTCCGGGACATTTCGATTATGACTCACAGACGATCATCTCCAACAATCCTCTTTGGAAAGCGTTTAATTTAAAAGAAATTTCAGTATATTTTCCATTTCCATTCATCGTCAACAACAATGTAGAATGTATGTCTCTTGGAGAATATCTGTTTCAAGCCAAAAATTCTCCGGACAAGTTTTTGTTCTATCATATCGGTCATGGTCTGTTTTGTTCCTTTTTCAATGCAGAGCAGTTGGGGGTAAAAAATAACTATTATATTGGTGAAGTCGGTCACACGGTTGTAGATATCAATGGCCCTCTCTGTGAATGCGGCAAACGCGGATGCCTTCAGACTTATATTTCCGAATCATGGCTGATCAAAAATGCGAGATTTCTGTTTCACCAGTCTTCTTCCAGCATTTTCAGAAGCCTTGTAGATAACGCAGAGGCAATCGACATCGATACAGTGATCAAAGCCTATGAACTCGGCGATCCTTATTTTAACACGCAGATCGACCTCGGTATCCGCCTTTTAAGTGTATCCGTCGCAAACACTCTGATCATTCAAGACATCGATAAAATATACTTAAACAGCAGGCTGTTCCGGCACGATTCCTTCCAAAATCAGCTGACCGCTCTGATTCAGGAACAATTAAATTTTATCCCGACCAAACGGAATATCGAAATTGAAATCACTCAATTCGATGATTATCGCGGAGCAATCGGCGCCTGCGCACTTGCTTCTTTTGCATTTTTGATCAAGAATAAACATTTTGATATTTAAAAACTTCTTTTCACAAAATAGAGGAAGCTATCCCTATCCGGTATTTTTATCCCGAACGGATCCGCTTCCTCCATAGAAATTGCTTCCACTATAAACTTATATCTTTTATCAGAAAAAGTTCCATCGGCTGTGCATACTTCGGAATATCAATGACAAACCCTCCACAATCTTTATATCCCATTTTTCTATAAAAATGCTGTGCCGTCTCATCAACTTGCGTGGAAGTCAGCAGCATTTCATATCCTTGCATCCGCATTTCATTTTCCCAATATGTTAAAAGCTGTTTTCCATAACCATTCCCCTGATATTTCTCTGCGATAAAAAGCATCGTGCAAAATGGTGTATTATCCCAAAAAAGGTTGTAACGGAGTAATCCCACCGGCTTTTCATTCACTAAAAGAACATATCCTCTTCTTGTACGCACTTTATTCTCAAATTCTTCTTGCGTCAAATGCCCATCCAGCTGATACCAGAACTCCCAATCTGCACTCTCTACAGGTCTGATCCGAATCATATCGTCCCTCCTCTCCTATCTTAGCTATATTATAGCACATTCCCCTAAAAGAAACCGGAAGAATTTTTCTGCTTCGATTTCAAAAAACCGATTGTAGCAGATCTAAAATGTATGATACGATAATAGAAAACGAAAACAAATCTATCCTCTGTTTTTACCGTAGAAATCAGAAAGAAAGGAATCTTAGCTATGAGAACAAAAGAAGAAAACATATGTCTCATCCAGGCACTGAGCAATGCAAACGGCGTATCTGGCTTTGAGGATGAAGTTGCAGCACTTGGCCGAAAAGAGACCGAGGCATACTGCAATGTAACAATCGACTCCTTAAGAAATACTTACATGAGCCTGAAAAATAACCGTAAGCAACCTTGTAAGGTCTGGATCGATGCACACAGCGATGAAGTCGGATATATCGTGCAGGCGTTCAAACCCAATGGTACTATGAATTTCCTCACAATCGGAGGAAGTGATATTTCCAGTCTCCCATCAAATAAAGTACGCGTGCAGACTGCCAAAGGAGAGTATATTCCCGGGATCATTACAAGCAAACCTCCTCATTTTGTCAGTGCTGCAGAGAAAAATCAAGGGCGGATACTTTCAGATCTCGCTATCGATGTCGGTGCTGTAAGCGCGCAGGATTTGAAAGAAAACTTTCAGATCCGTATGGCTGCTCCGGTTGTCCCGGACGTGACATGCACCTATGATGAAACGCACGATTTATTTATGGGAAAAGCGTTTGACTGCCGGATTGGATGCGCCGCTCTGATTGAAACACTGAACCAGTTAAGTACGGAAATGCTGGATGTAGATGTAGAGGCAACTCTGACCGTGCAAGAGGAGGTGGGAGAAAGAGGCTCTATGGCTGCTGTCGATAACATCGATGCCGACGTGTGCATTGTATTTGAGGGATGTCCGGCAGATGATACCTTTTCTCCTGACTATCTGATCCAGGCAGCACTCCGAAAAGGTCCAATGCTTCGCCACTTTGATTGTTCAATGATCACAAATCCTCGTTTCCAGCGGTTTGCTCTGGATCTTGGGGAGGAACTCGGTATTCCAGTGCAGGAATCTGTCCGCAGCGGCGGCGGTACAAACGGAAAATACATCCATGCTTCCCGCCACGGTGTCCCAACCATCGTGATTGGCATTCCTGTCCGTTATATCCACAGTCATCATGGAATCTGCACACTGGAAGATTACGAAAATGCGGTAAAACTCGCCGTGGAAATTGTCAAACGGCTCAACGAAGAAACAATCAGAAGTTTTTAATCCAAAACAAAAAGAGAACTTAGAAGGAGTCCCCTCAGACTCTCCCTTCCAGTTCTCTTTTTTCATAACATTATTTGATATGCATTGCGTAGACTCTTTATGCAACTACTCTTACAAGATTTCCAGCATTTTCTCCGGATCTTCTGCTGCTTTCACCTTATCATTTGCCCGAATGATCACGCCTTCTTCATCAATAAGATACGTTGTTCTGACCACTCCCATGGAAACTTTTCCATAATTCTTTTTTTCTTTCCACACATCATAAGCTTTTATAGCTTCTAATTCGGTATCTGACAAAATCGTAAATGTTAACCCTTGTTTTTCTTCAAATCGCTTATGCGATGCAATGCTGTCCTTGCTGATTCCAAGCACAACTGCGCCTTTTTCTTCAAACTGCGGATATCGTTCACTATAGCCACATGCCTGTTTTGTGCAGCCAGGTGTATTATCTCTTGGGTAAAAATACAAAATAACCTTTTTCCCTCTATACTCTTTTAAACTATGCATCTCTCCATTTTGATCTGGAAGTGTAAATTCTGGTGCCTGAATACCTGTTTCTAACATAATAGTTCTCCTTTTCTAACATTTTTGCTTTATCTCCCAAAAGAAACTTAACGGAAACTATACATCTATTTCCCATTTGGATTATCCGCTGTCAAGAGTTCTCTTGTTTACACTTAACTTTACTTTTGTTTTCCCATAAGATGTTGTTCTAGTGAGAATATATGGATATGTCTCACTTGCCCCTTCAGTCTGTGCTTTTCTTTCTACAACAAATTCATCTAAGACTTCTTCTGTGACTTTATCTTTAACAACTGCCAATTTTTTTCTATCTGTTTTGCTATATTCCACAATAACATTCTCAGGATTATAAGCCTTTGTTTCAAATTTAATTACTAATGGAGTATCTATATTATCGTTCAGTAAAACTAGAAAACAACATACACATACATAACAGCATACCAAACATTTTCTTAAAGTTCTGTTTTTTCATCATAACTTCTTCCTACTTTTCAATATAATAACAATGTCAATACCTCTATCAGTTTAGACATAGCTAGATATATTGTGGCTGAAACTATAACACTACCTAAAATAATTGATAACGAAATCAAAATGTCACCTTTTGAAATTTTATTATTCATGCTTTTCCCCCTTTTAGTTTTCATAATACAGAATTAACTTTTGCAATAAATTATTCAACCATTGGCATTACTCCAGTCTTTACTTTTTCTCGTACTTTTCTATAGCTTTACAATATCACATTATAAGTATTTTTCAACTTCTTTTTTTATTTTCATATATTTTTCTAAACATAAATCCATATTCTATTTTTCGTCTTTATATATAAGAATTACCTCTAAAATATATTCTTTAATTTCCCATAATATATAGACATAATACCATTCATAAATATTTTTTCTACTTATTCTCATTTATCACATCATTTTTTCACTTTTGATATATTGCATAACTCTACTTCCTTCAAACCATCCGTAAATAAAAATTCTCAAAAAATCAGAGGGCATATTGCACTTACACAATACACCCTCATAATACTGCTCTACAAGACAATTTATATCATACTTTTTGTACTCCCATAAGGATTTTCTGTATTCCCTTTGTACTCCCAATTTTGCGATACAGCCCGATATTTGACATCATTTTACGATACTTTGACTTTTCAACAAACCCTTTAAAATTCCGCATTAAAATGGTGTCCCCATCAGATCATACGGTGTAATCTGGTACACATAATAATTCAACCAGTTTGTATACAGATCATTGGCATGTGACCGCCAGGATAACACCGGTCTTCTCTCACAGTCATCTTCCGGATAATAATTTTTAGGAAGCGCTATCGGAAGACCCTTTTCTTTATCTCTCATATACTCTGTGTGGAGCGTCATCCGATCATATTCGGGATGTCCCATCACAAAAATCTGTCGGCCATCCTCTGCCATCACAAGGAAAACTCCCGCCTCCTCAGACTCTGCCAAAATCGTAAGGCGCTCATCCGATTCAATTTGATCTTTTGGGATAGTCGTATGTCGGGAATGCGGAGCCATAAAATAATCATCGAACCCTCTCACAAGCGGAATTTTTCGATTTTTCACGCGATGTTCAAAAATCCCGAATAGTTTTTGCTCCAGCTGCACCTTCTCCAATCCATAATGATAATAAAGTCCCGCCTGCGCTCCCCAACAAATATGAAACGTAGATGTCACATGTGTTTTCGTCCACTCCATAATGTCTTTTAATTCTTCCCAGTAATCCACTTCCTCAAATTCAATCTGTTCTACCGGCGCTCCCGTAATGATAAAGCCGTCAAATTTTTTCTCCTTGATTTCTTCAAACGGAACGTAGAACTGATTTAGATGACTGGTGGCGGTATTTTTTGATTCATGGCTGGAAACATTGACAAATGTCACATCAACCTGAAGCGGTGTATTGGACATAGAGCGAAGGATCTGAAGTTCTGTGTCTTGCTTCAGCGGCATCAGATTCAAAAGTCCAATTTGGATCGGACGGATGTCCTGATGTACCGCCCGATATTCATCCATAACAAATATATTTTCCCGCTCCAATATTTCCTTGGCAGGAAGTTCATTTTGTACCCGAATCGGCATCTTTACTTTTCCTCCTCTTTTTCACAATCTTCTTTTCCTCGCACCTGTGCTTCTCCGATATTCTGCTCATCGTTGTTTCCATGGATAAACTCTCCGGATTCTGCATCTACATAGCTAGTATCATCGTAGACAGCAGAGTCTGTCGGCAAATGCTTTTTCTCCAGATTCTGGTTGATAAACATTTGGAACAGATAATAGATCACTGCAAATGTTGGCACTCCCATAATCATACCGGCAAATCCGAACAGTCCTCCTCCAAGTAAAATCGAAAAGACTACCCAGAACGCAGACAGTCCGGTAGAATCTCCAAGAATCTTCGGCCCGATGATATTTCCATCCAACTGCTGCAAGAAGATAATGAACACTAAAAAGTAAAGTCCTTTGATCGGATCTGTCAACAAAAGCAGTATCGCACTTGGAATCGCACCGATGTACGGTCCAAAAAACGGAATCACATTTGTCACACCGACGATCACACTGACCAAAAGAGTATACGGCATATCAAGAATGCTTAATCCTATGAAACACAGCACCCCGATAATTGCAGAATCAATGATCTTTCCAATGATAAATCCACCGAAGATCTCATTTGATTTTCTCGTAATATGTAATACCAGATTTGCCTTTTCTGGTTTGAGCACTGCATATACTACTTTCCGTGACTGTCCTGCAAATGTTTCTTTGCTAAACAATACATACACAGAAACAATGATTCCGATCACGATATTCATCAGTTCATTGACAACGCTGATGACTCCTTCAGTCAGACCGGAAATCCATATATTGATCTGTCTTAGGAGATCACTTCGAATCCAGTTTTCAAAAAACGCGGTTGTTTCTGTGAGCACATTTTTTGTGATCAGCGCAAGGGTAGAATCGTCAAATTCCATCTCACTTAACCGTTCCATCCATTCATTGAGCTGTTCCGGCACAGTGTAAACCATATTTCGAATGCTTCGATATAACTCCGGCAAAATCATATTGCATAACGCAACAATCAATGCCCCTGCAAAAAGCAGTGCGGTAAAAATCCCCACACCTCTCGCAAACTTTTTCAATCTCTCCTCTTTTTTTATCTTTCCCTTTAACAGCTTCACAATAAAATTTTCTACCATCTTCATAAGTGGATTCAACAAATATGCCAAAACAAACCCATAGATGATTGGTTTCAAAATCTGAAAGATTTTTCCAAGAACACCGGAAATATGACCAAATCTTAAAAATGCAAAATAAAACACAATGCTGGCCGCAACGACGAGGAATGCTGTCATCCCCCTGTTTAAATGTTGCTGCAATTTAGAAGTGGTTCTCTTTGTCAACCGTGGTTGCTTATGATAAGGACTGTTATCTGTTCTCTCTTCCCGGGAATCCTGCTTTTTTTCCTGTTCTTCCATTTTCCCGCTCCTTTCCTTTTTTCATATGAAATCATTATACCCTCTGCCATACCACGCGTCAATACGCCCACACTATGAAAAGGCACCGCCAGATCGCTTGTATCTGACGATGCCTTTTCTTCCTATTTTTTCACTCTATTCGCAGACAGCACAGAACGTAGCACATTCTGTCTCCTGACAGTGGCATGCATTGCTTCCTTCCACACTGATCTTTCCGGCATGACATTTGCAGGATTCATTATACTGACAGTCTGTCGCCTTACAGTCGATCGTGCTTGTCGGAGAAGCGGTCCCCGTCACATTGGAATAACTGTCTCCTTTTCTTTCCTGAAAGCTGTCGCAGCAAGTCTCCTCTGAGCGCTTTGCTTTGTTTCCGCCTACTTCAATCTTATCCAGATTACATAAAAATTGCTGATTGTGTACACAAGTCTGTACGGTACATTTTAATTCTGGCATGTTGCTACCTCCTTGTTTGATTACTGTTCACAAACATAGTGTTTCCGCCAAAAACATTCCTATACTTCTTTTCTGATTTTTTTACAGACTTTGTGTGCTCTCGCAGATTTATTTTCCTTCTTCCAATTCTACTTTCCGAATTGTTCTGTTCTTAATCTCCTCTGTGATCTCCGCAATAAATGTATCCAGGCTTCTCTGTCCTTCATCTCCAAGGAAACGGCTTCTGACAGATACCACTCCTTCTTCTTGCTCTTTCGCTCCGACAACGAGCATGTACGGAATCTTATTCAGACGCGCATCACGGATCTTATATCCGATTTTTTCTGAACGTTCATCTACAGAGCAACGGATCTTTGCTTCTTTGAGTTTTGCCGCAACCTCATTTGCATACTCATGATATTTTTCGGAGATCGGAAGTACTTTTACCTGTTCCGGTGCAAGCCATGTCGGGAATGCTCCAGCAAAATGCTCGATCAGAATACCAATGAAACGTTCGATAGATCCAAATACCACACGGTGTACCATGATCGGTCTGTGTTTCTCGCCATCTGCTGCAATATATTCCATCTCAAAACGAAGCGGAAGCTGGAAGTCTAACTGGATTGTTCCACACTGCCATGTTCTTCCAAGTGTATCTTCCAGATGGAAATCAATCTTCGGTCCGTAGAATGCCCCATCTCCTTCATTGATCACATATGGAAGCTGCAGCTCATCCAGTGCAGAGCGGAGCGCATCTGTTGCGATATCCCAGTCTTCCTGGCTTCCCATGCTGTCTTCTGGTTTTGTAGATAATTCTACATGGTATTTAAATCCGAACAGACTATATACTTCATCAATCAGTCTTGCAACCCCTTTGATCTCATCTTTGATCTGCTCTCTTGTCATGAAAATATGTGCATCATCCTGTGTGAAGCTTCTAACTCTCATCAGACCGTGGAGTGCACCTGATTTTTCATGGCGGTGTACTGTTCCAAGTTCTCCCATACGGAGTGGAAGATCTCTGTAAGAGTGTGGTTCTGTCTTATAAACAAGGATTCCTCCCGGACAGTTCATTGGTTTGATTGCAAAATCTTCCTCATCGATCACTGTTGTATACATATTTTCTTTGTAATGTGCCCAATGTCCAGATGTCTCCCAAAGTTGTCTATTTAACATGATCGGTGTAGAAATCTCTACATAACCTGCACGTGTATGCACTTCTCTCCAGTAATCGATCAGTGTATTTTTTAAGATCATTCCCTTCGGAAGGAAAATAGGGAATCCCGGTCCTTCCTCTAAGATTGTAAACAGTCCCAGTTCTTTTCCTAATTTTCTGTGGTCGCGCTTCTTTGCTTCCTCAATTTTTGCAAGATACTCATCAAGATCTGCTTTTTTTGTAAAAGATGTTCCGTAAATTCTTGTGAGCATCTTATTTTTCTCGCTTCCTCTCCAGTAAGCACCAGCAAGACTTGTCAGCTTAAATGCCTTGACAGATTTTGTGCTGAGTAAGTGTGGTCCTGCACAGAGATCTGTAAATTCTCCCTGCTTGTAGAAAGAAATCACTGCATCTTCCGGCAGATCTTCAATCAGCTCCACCTTATACGGCTCTTCTTTTTCTTTCATTAATGCAATCGCCTCTTCCCTCGGAAGTGTAAACTGCTCAATTTTCAGATCTTCTTTGACAATTTTCTTCATCTCTTTTTCGATTGTTTCCAGATCTTCTGTTGTAAACGGAACTTCTCTGTCAAAATCATAGTAGAAACCGTCATCAATTGCCGGTCCGATTGCAAGTTTTGTATCCGGGAACAGTCTTTTTACTGCCTGTGCAAGAATATGAGATGTTGTGTGGCGGAACGCATGTGCTCCCTCCGGACTCTGGAATGTATGAATTGTCAGTTCACAATCCTGGTCGATCTTTGTGCGAAGATCGATCACTTCTCCGTCCACTTCTCCTGCTGTCGCCATTCTTGCAAGCCCTTCACTGATATCTGCTGCAATCTCATATACAGACTTTGCTTCACTGTATTCTTTGACAGAACCATCTTTTAATGTAATTTTCATTGTTTCTTCTCCTTTTCTATTTTTATTGTTTTTGTTTCTCCTATTGATCGTGTTTTCCGTTCTTCTGCCAAACAGAAAAATCCCTTGCAGCACAGATCTTGATACTGCAAGGGACGAGTATTTACTCGCGGTTCCACCCTGATTGAACTGGCTTTTGCCAGAACCACTTTCTTGATGATAACGGAATCACCGGGCTGTTTTCAGCCACTCCGAGGTAGTTTTCAGATGCTTCTGTAATAAGAAGTTTCCAGCACAAGACTTCTCTCTCTGTAATCTTCCACATCCTACTCGTCTCATCTACGTATTCTCTCTATTCTTTTGTAAGATACATTCGCATCACTGCGAAAAACTCTCTCACCATATAGTTTAAAAATAAAATTGGATTACATCCTGCTGCAATTCCATACAATCTTGTATAGCCAATCTGTCTTCCAAGCAACAGCGACCGATAAATATGAAAATTGTTGGATACAATTCCGATCCGGTCGTCCATACTGTCTACAAGCAGCGCACTGTATTTCAGGTTTTCATAAGTATTTCTCGACTTTTCCTCCAGAGAGATCTGTTCCTCAGCAATACCGTGTGAAACAAGATACTGTGCCATCGCAAACGCTTCTGTCACATCTTCTCCCTTCCCCTGACCACCAGATACGACCACTCGTGTCTCCGGATTCTCTTTCAAATATTCTATTCCTCTATCCAGTCGTCTCTTCAAAGAATTGGTAATCTTCTTTCCTCTCACCTGTGCGCCCAGCACAATGATCACATCCAGCTTCTTAGGCGGCAGTGTAAGCATTGCAGAGCAGATGATCACCTGTACTGCAAAGAATACAAAATAGGCGATAAAATTCAATGTAAGCAATATGTACTGAAGCCATCTCGGGCTAAAATGTACAATTGCTGCCAATAGGAAATTGAACACCGCAAACACTATCCAGAATGCAGCAAATGTAGAATTCCATTTTCTTGTATAATAGCAGATAAAAAGATAATAGACAATCGCTAAAATTCCTATGACGATAAATCCTGTATGCATCTTCTCACCTCTTTACCCAAGCTGTTATTTTCCACAGCACTTTTTATACTTCTTACCACTTCCGCATGGACATGGATCATTTCTTCCGATCTTCTTCTCTCTGCGAATAGTACCGGATGCTTTTTGTTCTCTGTAAAGCTCCTTTTGTTTCTCTTTTGTGAAGATCTCGTCCCACTGTGGAAGTTCATATAACCAGTCTGCTTTTGCATCGACCATGTTCTTATATAATTTTTCTTTATCAAAGTTTAAGTTCACGATCGTATCTTCTTCCATTGTCTCGATCGGGTTTTCTACTTTCAGACTTTCATTGATTCCATCTAAGAATCCTACCATAGTAAATACTTCTACCTGATATTTCTCTGCAAGTTCCTTTACAGTTCCTCTGACTTCCTCATCTGGATTAGAGAGAAGCTGCTCATAGATTCCTCTCTCAATCTGAAAATATGTCGTCCAAAACTTCTGTAACTGTGTCTTATCCATCTCCTGCGAATACGCAGTAGCTCTCCATTGTTCTAATAAACTCATTTCTACCAATACTCCTTTGTATGTGATTTCGTACGTCCTATTATATACTATTTCTTTTCTCTTTTCAAACATTTTTCGATATTTGCCTGCTTTTCCTCTTACTTGTCAAATTCACAGAAAATACTTTCTTATGCTTATTTCTTTTCTTCATTTGCTTTTTCGTGTGTTTTCCTATATAATAGAGCAAATATCTTGTTTAGAAACGGAGTGTCCTACTATGAAAAAATTCAAACGGATCTTTGCATTGGCAGGTGTGATCTTGCTCTGTGCGCTCTATGCGAGCACACTGCTCTTCGCTTTCATTGATCGTTCTCAGTCTCTTGATCTCTTAAAGGCATCCATTGCAGCTACAATCATACTCCCTGTATTTTTATATGCCGCAATGCTCTTTCATCGTCTTTCCAAAAAAGATGATGATCACGATCAAGAAGAAAAATAAAAACCTACTATCTTATATATAAAGCTCTGCCAGCATCAGTGCAGAGCCTTTTTCTATCACGCTTTGCGGATTGTGCTTTCCTCTTTCTTCCTGTTCCCTGATCTGCTGACGTTTGCTCAAATATTCTTCGATTGAAATCACTTCCTGTGGATTCTGTCTTCGCTTTGTCAACATTTTACATACCTCCTTTTTGCTTCTTTTTCGTTTCTGACTACTTCTCTCTTATTCTTTCTGTCAACTTTATTATTCTATTCCACGCTCCCGGAAAATATGTCTTTTTTTATTGTTTTTCTCAAGTTTTCACTTGATAACTTTATTATAAATCGAAATTGTGACATCCCTATGACAGATCTCTAAACCCTTTCTAATCTAATTATTAAGATTTTCTAATGTATTTTCTAAGTTTTTCTGCATTTTCCTTGACATTTTTCCTGAGTATCCCTACACTAAATCTCATCAACAAAGCAAACATAAAATTTTGACAGAAAGGTTATGGTATCATGGAACAATTTATTTTGCCTGAAGGCTATCACTCTCCACTCACAATCCGGGAAACGGAAGTTGCGATCAAGGAAGTCAAAGATCATTTTGAGCGCGCGCTTGCCAAATCCTTACATCTCACCCGTGTTTCTGCTCCTCTTTTTGTAAAACCAGAAAGTGGTCTGAATGATAATCTCAACGGAACCGAACGTCCGGTTTCTTTTGGAATCCGGGAACAGAACGATGCTCCTGTGGAGATCGTACACTCTCTCGCCAAGTGGAAACGATATGCTTTGAAGCGCTATGATTTCCACTCCGGCGAGGGACTCTATACTGATATGAGTGCAATCCGCCGCGACGAAGACACCGACAACCTGCATTCTCTGTATGTAGACCAATGGGACTGGGAAAAGATCATCTCCAAAGAAGAACGGAACACAGAAACACTTCGCTACACAGTCCGGAAAGTCTATGCTGCCTTAAAAGAAACTGAGGAATTTATTTCCCGCAGATACAATTACATCGAACCGCTCCTCCCGGAAGACATTACTTTTATCACTGCTCAGGAACTAGAAGACCTATATCCCAAGCTTTCTCCAAAAGAACGAGAATACAAAATTGCAAGAGAGAAAAAAGCGGTCTTCCTTTCACAGATTGGTAAGACTCTTGTCTCCGGGAAGCCGCACGATGGACGTGCTCCTGATTATGATGACTGGGAATTGAATGGTGATATTCTCGTGTATTACCCGGTACTTGACGTAGCGCTGGAACTTTCCTCCATGGGGATCCGTGTTGACGAAGCCGCTTTAAAGCGGCAGCTGAAAATCGCCGGCTGCGAAGACCGTGCCGAACTGGATTTTCAAAAATCTCTTCTCAACGGGGAGCTTCCCTACACAGTCGGTGGAGGAATCGGTCAATCTCGGATCTGCATGTTCTACCTCCGAAAAGCCCACATCGGTGAGGTGCAGTCTTCCATTTGGACCGAAGATACCCTTCGTTTGGCAGACGAACACCAGATTCAACTTCTCTAAAATAACTTCCCTGTAAAACAACAAAACATGCCGGAATATTTTACCATTTCCTATTGGAAATCAGCTTTTTCCGGCATGTTTTTTCTAAAATTCTATTCTAAGTTTGTATCATTGTTTTCCGGTAAACATCCACGCCAGCCTTCTTAGCGGTAGATGATCTCATCTCTTCCCGGTCCGTTAGAAACCATCGTAATCGGATAACCGATCTTCTCCTCAATAAATTCGATATATCTACGACAGTTTTCTGGAAGATCTTCATAGCGTTTAATTCCCCGGATATCGCATTTCCATCCTGGAAGTGTCTCTAGAACCGGTTTTGCACGCTCCAGCAAATAGGTCGGCGGGAAGTCCGTTGTAATCTCCCCGTCAATGTCGTAGGCAACACATACTGGAATCTCATCGAGATATCCAAGTACATCTAAGACAGTAAATGCAACATCTGTTGTTCCCTGAAGTCTGCATCCATACTTGGAGGCAACCACGTCAAACCATCCCATACGTCTTGGACGTCCGGTCGTTGCACCAAATTCTCCTCCATCTCCGCCTCTTCTTCGAAGCTCATCTGCCTCTTCGCCAAAAATCTCACTGACAAACGCTCCTGCTCCAACAGCACTTGAATATGCCTTACAGACAGTGATGATCTGCTTGATCTCATACGGTGGGATTCCTGCTCCGATCGCACCATATGCCGCAAGTGTTGAGGAAGAGGTAACCATTGGATAAATTCCATGATCTGGATCTTTCAGAGAACCTAACTGTCCTTCCAGAAGAATTTCTTTTCCTTCCTTGATCGCATTGTGCAGATACAGGGACACATCGCATACATATGGAGCAACCATCTTTTTATAGCTCTGCAATTCTTCGTAAAGATCTTCTGGACGAAGTGCCGGTTTCTTATATAAATGCTCTAAAATAACATTCTTCTGTTCACAGACACGAACAACTTTTTCTTTTAACAATTCATCGTCAAATAACTCACTAACCTGAAATCCGATCTTTGCATACTTGTCTGAATAAAACGGAGCAATTCCTGATTTTGTAGAACCAAAGGATTTTCCACCCAATCGTTCCTCCTCATACTGGTCAAACAGGATGTGATAAGACATGACAATCTGTGCTCTGTCAGATACTAAGATCTTCGGTGCCGGAACTCCTCTGTCAATGATGGACTGAATCTCCCCAAAGAGCACAGGAATATTAAGTGCAACCCCATTTCCGATAATACTTGTCGTGTGATCATAAAAAACTCCTGACGGCAATGTGTGAAGTGCAAACTTTCCATAGTCATTGATGATCGTATGTCCCGCGTTTGCTCCGCCCTGAAAACGAACGATAATGTCCGCTTTCTCTCCAAGCATATCTGTGATCTTTCCTTTTCCTTCATCGCCCCAGTTTGCTCCTACTACTGCTTTTACCATGTCTTATCCTCCTAATCGATAAATGTCTTATTTTATCTTCTTATAAACATTTACAAGCTCTGCTTATTTACTACGCCAACGATTATACTATACTTTTTTCTTGATGTAAAATATTTTTTTGAAAACTTTTCAAAAACTTTTTAAAAAACCTTTATACAAAGTTTCATACAAAATCTGTTCACAATCTCCTACATCAATGGAGCAATCAGACGCAGCACTCTTCCTGCTACCGTCATCACTGTTCCTCTTGTCCGAAGATCCATCACACTTACTTTCTGACATTTTTTCAATGTCTCCTGAAAATCTTTTTCAATATTCCAGACAACCGGATTGTTGTAAATAAAGGTTCCACACTCAAAATGAAGATACAGACTCCGATAGTCCAGATTGATGGTGCCGACCGTCGCCGTGTCATCATCAGAAACAAAAACTTTTGCATGGACAAATCCCGGTGTGTACTCATAAATCTGTACTCCTGCCTCGATCAGCTCTTCATAGTATGTCTTTGCTACTGCAAATGCATACCACTTATCCGGAATGTGCGGCATAATGATGATGACTTCAATTCCACTTTTTGCGGCATACGTCAGATTCGTCACCATCTCATTATCCAGGATCAGATACGGTGTCATAATGTGCACATATTTCTTTGCATGATTTAAAATGTGAAGGTAAACTTGCTCTCCAATGTTTTCATTGTCGAACGGACTATCTCCATAAGGCAGTACATACCCCAGTTCTCTGCGCAGTTCCTCCTGAACCGGAGTCAGATATTTTTCATAATCTTCTTTCTGATGTTCTGTGACATTCCACATCTGCAAAAACATGATTGTAAAATTCTGTACCGCATCTCCCTTGATCATGACCGCTGTATCTTTCCAATGTCCAAACCGTTCTTTCTGATTAATATATTCATCTGCCAGATTGATTCCGCCTGTAAATGCCGTATGTCCATCGATCACGCAGATTTTCCGATGATCTCTGTTATTCTGGTGCGTGGAAAGAATTGGTTTGATCGGACTAAACATCTTGCATTTGATTCCTTTTTCCTGAAGTGTCTCCGGATAATGATACGGCAGAAGCGCGATACAGCACATCCCATCATACATAAATCGGACTTCCACCCCTTCTTTCACCTTTTCTTCCAGGATTTCCAGGATGCTATCCCACATAATTCCCTGTTCTACGATAAAGTATTCCATGAAAATGAATTTCTTTGCCTGTCGAAGTTCCGTTTTCAACTGCTCAAACTTATCTTCCCCCAGCGGGAAATATTTGACACTTGTGTTCCGCTTAATCGGATATCCTGCCTGCCGTGACATATAATGTGCCAAATTTGCGTTGGCTGGTTTGGATACTCTAAGATCTTCTATGATCTCCTCATCCTGCTCCATATATGGCTTTGTCTCAAGTGAGAGATCCTGGAGCCTTTTCCCGATAAACCGTGTTCCAATCTGCACACGGGTAAACAGATAAAATAACATTCCTACGATCGGAATCGCCATTACAAACAAAATCCAGGACATTTTAAATGCCGGATTTTCCTTTCGATTGATAATATAGATCACGACGGCACTGCCGAGTATCAGTAGTAAAAGATACATTACCGGCGCATATTTCACGAGACTTGTAAACATCTCAAACAGCAGTACCACCTGAAAAATAAGAAGCAGAAATACAAGTGCAGTCCTGCTAAATACGATATGAAAAATCCCTTTCTTCGTTTTCTTCTTTACTTCCATCCGATTTTCTCTTTTCCCTTCTCTTTTATCATTTGCCTTTTCCAATTGACAAAAGGAGGCTGCCACAGTAAGCCTCCCCCTTTTTGTCATTCCAATAATTTTTCTGCCAGAAGCGCTGCCCCTGCCCGGATTTCTTCTTCCGGTAAGTTTGCGAATCCAAGGAGGATCGTACAACTTCTCTGCATCTTCTGCGTCTCAAATGTCGACAATCCATAAATCCGTATTCCACCCTGCTTCGCTTTTTTGACGGCATCCTCTTCGCTTCTCCCATCGTGAAACGTGAAAAGCAAGTGAACTCCTGCATATTCTCCGCTGACATAGCCAATGGAAAGAAGTGGTTTCAGTGCATTTAAAAGCGTATCGTGACGACTTTTATAGAGTGCACGCATTCGATTCAAGTGCCTTTCATAGTACCCTTCTGCCAGAAATCGCTCTACGATTTTTTGATCAATTTTCGACACGGTCGAATTGATAAACCGATATTCCCTCTCATAAACGCAAAGCAAACTCTCTGGAAGAACCATATAGCTCATACGGAGTGCCGGTGCAATCGACCTTGAGAACGTGCCAAGATAAATAACCCGCTCATGAATGTCGTACCCTTGCAGCGCCGGAATCGGTTTCCCTTTGTAGCGAAATTCACTGTCATAATCATCTTCGATAATATAACGCTCTCCTCTGTCTGCCCACTTAAGCAGCTCCAATCTTCGCCGGATTGGCATCACAACCCCCAAAGGGAACTGATGTGACGGCATTACATATGCAACCTGCGCGCCGCTCTTTTCCAGAAGATCTGTCCGCATGCCACTGTGATCCATCGGCACTGTGCACACTTCCTGAGACAAGTTTGCAAACAGGCGGTAAGCCTGTTTATATGTCGGTGTCTCAAAGGCGACTTTCTTGTCTTTTCCAAGAATATTGATCAAAAGCATCAAAAGGTAATCATTCCCCGCCCCGACAATGATCTGTTCCGGGCGGCACCTGACTCCTCGCGCCTGATGCAGATAACTGCTGATCGCACTGCGCAGCCCATACTCACCCTGCGAATCTCCAAGGCGAAAGGTCTCTGCACGATCATCCAGAAGGACTTCGCGGGAAAGTTTTCTCCACACCGCATAAGGAAAGCTTTTCAGATCGATTCCGCTCGGTGAAAAATCATAGCGATACTTTTCTCTCTGCTCTTCCTGGCGCTCTGTTCCCGGTTGCTCTTCCCTTCGGAACTGATATACTCCATCAATCTGTGCGACAAATACGCCTTTTCGAGGCTTTGTCTCAATATATCCCTCAGAGAGTAACTGCTCATATGCAAGTTCTACAGTACTTCTGCTAATCTCCAGATATCTCGCAAGTGACCGTGAAGATGGCAGCTTTACTCCACATGCAAGCCGGCCACTCTGAATATCTTCTTTGACATACTGATAAATCTGCTCATACAGCGGAGTAACCGACTGTGGATCAAGACTGATCGTCAATTCCTTCATTTATATCTCCTATTTCGGCAGTCTGAAAGAGCTCTTCAGCGATACGATACGATTAAATACAAGCGCATCTGGTCTGGAATCTTTTGCATCTACGCAGAAATAACCATTTCTCACAAACTGGAAGCTGTCATAAGCCTGTACACCATCGAAACTTGGTTCCAGATAGCAATCTTTTAAAATCGTAAGTGAATTTGGATTTAAGTTCAAGGAGCCATCCTCTTTGTTATATACTCCCTTTTCTTCATCTACAATATTTTCGTACAGACGAAGTTCTGCCTTTGTCGCATACGGTGCCGGTACCCAGTGGATCGTTCCTTTTACTTTTCTTCCGGTAAATCCGCTTCCACATTTTGTCTCTGGATCATAAGTACAATGTACTTCGATCACATTTCCATTTTCATCCTTTACAAAGCTTTCGCATTTTACAAAATATGCATGCATGAGGCGTACTTCATTGCCCGGGAACAGACGGAAATATTTCTTCGGAGGCTCTTCCATAAAATCTTCCCGTTCAATATAAAGTTCACGGCAGAACGGAACCTTGCGGAATCCAAGCGCTTCATTTTCCAGATTGTTGGCAACATCCAAATATTCTACTTCTCCTTCTGGATAGTTGTCGATGATCAGCTTGATCGGATCCATCACTGCCATCATACGAGGCTTCTTCATTTTCAGATCCTCGCGGATACAGTATTCTAACATCGCATAATCCACAGAGCTGTTGCTCTTTGACACCCCACAGAGCTCCACGAACATTTTAATCGATTCCGGTGTAAATCCTCTTCTTCTGAGCGCTGCGATGGAAACTAATCTTGGATCATCCCATCCATCCACAATTCCATCTTCGACCAGCTTCTTGATATAACGCTTTCCTGTCACAACATTCGTCAGATACAGTTTTGCAAACTCAATCTGTCTCGGTGGATGATCAAACTCACATTCTCTGACTACCCAGTCATAAAGCGGTCTGTGATCTTCAAATTCCAATGTACAGATGGAGTGGGTAATCTTCTCAATAGCATCCTCGATCGGATGTGCGAAATCATACATCGGATAGATACACCATTGATCTCCGGTATTGTGGTGCGTCATGTGTGCTACACGGTAAAGAATCGGATCTCGCATGTTGATATTCGGTGATGCCATATCAATTTTGGCACGGAGCACTCGCTCCCCATCTTCAAATTTTCCGTCACGCATTGCCTCGAACAATTCTAAATTTTCTTCCACAGAGCGATCTCTGTATGGACTGTTTTTTCCCGGTTCTTTTAATGTCCCACGGTATTCTTTGATCTCTTCTGCTGTCAGATCACAGACATATGCCTTGCCTTTTTTGATCAGCTTGACTGCACATTCATACATCGCTTCAAAATAATCAGAGGCAAAGAACAGATTATCTTTCCAATCTGCGCCAAGCCACTTAATGTCTTCTTTGATGGAATCGACGAATTCTACTTTTTCCTTTGTCGGGTTTGTATCGTCAAAACGCATATGGAATGTTCCATTGTATTTCTGTGCAAGACCATAATTTAACAGAATGGACTTTGCATGTCCGATATGTAAATATCCGTTCGGTTCCGGAGGGAATCTTGTGCAGACGGTATCATACACTCCTTCTTTTAAATCTTTGTCTATTTCCTGTTCTATAAAATTTTTAGAAACTACTTCGTTCTCCATTGTCATCCTCCTCGTTTTCATTCATGCTCAATATCTTACCATAAAATAAAATTGATAACAAGGTAGATTTTACCTGCCCGCCGAAATTCTTCCTTCCATTCTGCCCTGCAGTTTTAAAAGTGCCTGCACAAGGATCGCACTGTGATCCACCGCAATCTTCCCTGGCTCCCGCACCCGATAGGAGACTTCCTGGACCAACTGTCCCCTGTAATTTTTCTCTACAACTGCAGTTGTGTCAATCTGTTTCTCTTCATTAAACAACTGAAGCTGATAGACTTGCAGACTTGTGTCTCCATTCCTCTGTTCCTCCACGCAAGACAATTGGATCTTACACCACGCAGCATCAGCCGCATCGTCCCCGGCCTCGATGGAGATTTCTTCTCTGTTCACAAGTGCCATGTACGCAGTTGTGATCACTCTCGTGCGCGGATCCCGGTCCATCGCACCATAAACTGCAATCTGCTCCATGCAGAGTCCGCTGACACCTGTCTCTTCTTGAAGTTCTCTCCTTGCAGTCTCTTCCAAATCTTCTCGGAGATTGATAAATCCTCCCGGAAGCGCCCAGAATCCGATACTTGGATGGTTACTTCTCTTTACAAGGAGTACCTCAAGCGCATTGACATCTCTAATCTGCTCTTCCATTCCTCTGTATGAAAATACTACCGCATCCGTCGTACACGATGGCGTCTCATATCTATACGGCTGATACCCCTCCAGAAATTCTTCCAATGTCTGTCCATCCTTGTTCCGCTCGCCGGTTCCTCTAAATGGCTCAATATTTTCCAAAAACGATGCCATCCTATTTCCCTCCATTTCGTTTCTTTATCCGACCTCTCTGATTGTTCCCGCTCCACGTACTCTATACACAGTTTACCATCAATCAAGTATGAAGTCTATGTAATAAAAAAAGAATAAGAACTTTTAAATCAAAAATTCTTACTCTCTCCTGAAGCTGCCTAGGGGACTTGAACCCCCGACCTCCGCCTTACCAAGGCGACGCGCTACCGACTGCGCCAAGGCAGCATATTTTACTGTCAACATTGATACTATACCGAAAAACACTCTCCTTGTCAAGAGGAGAGTGTTTGATTTTCAATTATTTTTGTATGTTTCCTGGCACATGCACCATGCTTCATTCTTTCTTATGGTTTAAAATTCCTTGTGCCTTGCTTTTAATCCTCTGCAATGCATTATCTACTGCTTTGGGACTTTTCCCGATCAATTTCGCGATCGTCTGGTACTCCGTGCCGAGCAGATGCAAGTATAAGACACGGTTTTCCAGATCACTGAGCTGTTCTTTGAGCATACTTTCTGCCTGCCGGAAATATTCCTTATTCAGGAACAATTCTTCCGGGTTGTTCTCCCTATCCGGCTGGATCGTATCAATCAACGGCGGACGCTTGTTTTCCTCAGACGCATCTCCCTCCTCGTAAAGAGAAACATAAGAATTCAGAGGAATATGTTTTTTTCTCTTTGATGCCTCAATCGCACTGTACATCTGTCTCGAGATGCATAGTTCTGCAAAGCTTGCAAACGAAGTTTCCAGCGCAAGATCATAATCCCGGACCGCTTTAAAAAGTCCGATCATCCCCTCCTGGATCAGGTCATCATTTTCTCCTCCGAGAAGAAACATCGCCTTTGCCTTTTTTCGCACGAGATATTTATATTTTTCCATAATGAAATCCATGATCTCAGACTCTCCTTTCCGGAGAGTCGCGATCAGCTGCTCATCTGTCATTTTCTCATACGTTTCCATCTATCCACGCTGCCTTACGATCTCATACGCCAGCACTCCTGCTGCCACCGATGCATTTAAGGAATCAATATCCCCTTTCATTGGAATGGAAGCAACAAAATCGCACTTCTCCTTCACAAGGCGGCTGACTCCCTCTCCCTCGTTTCCAATCACAAGACCGATCGGACCAGTCAGATTCATCCGGTACATGGACTCTCCGCCCATATCTGCACAGACAAACCAGAGTCCACGCTCTTTTAACTCTTCCATCGTCTTTGCAAGATTTGTAACCTTTGCCACAGGAGTATAATTCAATGCCCCTGCCGAAGTTTTCGCTACCGTCGCTGTAAGTCCTACTGCTCTCCGCTTCGGAATGATCACCCCATGTGCACCGGCAAGATTGGCTGTACGGATGATTGCTCCAAGATTGTGCGGATCCTCGATATTATCAAGCAGAATGAAAAACGGATCTTCCCCTCTCTTTTCTGCAAGCGCAAACATATCTTCAATCTCAGAATATTCATAAGCCGCTGCATGCGCAATGACTCCCTGATGCTTCCCGGTTTCTGACAGCTGATCCAACCTTTCCTTCGAAACGAAATTTAAAATCGTATCGTGCTTTTTTGCCTCACGAACAATCGTGCGGACCGGTCCGTCCTGACATCCATCAAGGACAAATAACTTATCTACCGGTTTTCCCGAACGGAATGCCTCCAGCACTGCATTTCTCCCCTCGATCGTCAGTGACTTGATTTCTATCTTTGTTTCCTTACTCATCTTTGTTCTCCTCTGTATTCAAACTTTCTAATCCCAATCGAATCAACTCAACCATCCGCGTCCAGTTCTTCTCCAGATACAGATACCCCATAAGTGCCTCAAACCCTGTGGCTCTCCGGTAATCTGTCACAGATTGGTTTTTTGCCGGGGAAACTGACTTGGAATTTCTTCCTCTCTTATAAACAGCCAGCTCCTCCTGAGTCAACACTCCCTGAAGTGTCCGCATCATCTTTGACTGCGCAGATGCCTGCACAAGAGCACTCGTCTCTTTGTGCAGTTTCTGTACTTGTTTATTTCCTTCATTGATCACGATCGTTTTGATGATCAGATCATAAATACTGTCCCCGATATATGCCAGTGTCAGTGGAGAGTATTCCCGGATATCTACTTCTTTTAAGGAAAATGTCTCCTGCATACAGGAAAACAGATCTTGTTCTATGCTCTTTTCCATTTTACTCCTTCTCTTGTATCTTCCAAAATAATTCCTTTTTCTAACAACTCGTTACGAATCTCATCTGCTCGCTGGAAATTCTTTGCTTTTCTCGCCGCCTGCCGTTCTTCTATTAATGCTTCGATATCTTCTGCAAGAAGTTCTTCTTCCTTCACTACAATGATTCCGAGAACATCGGACAAATGTACAATGCGTTCCAGAAGCGCACTGTCATATGCCTGAGAAGAAGTTTCATCTGCTGTTGTATTTGCAAATTTTACAAGCTCAAAAATTGCCGCAATGGCATCTGCCGTATTAAAGTCATCTTCCATTGCCTCCTCAAACGCAGTGACAAACTTCTCAGTTTCCTGGATTTGTACTTTCTCGGCATCGGTCATCTCCCCATTCTTTGCGTTTGCCGCAAGATATTTCAGATTCTCTGCCGCCGTAATGATACGCTCCAGTCCATTTTTAGAAGCCGCCATCAGTTCCGCGCTAAAGTTTAGCGGACTTCTGTAATGTGCACTCAGCATAAAGAAACGGAGCACCTGCAGATCATACTGTTCTGCAATCTCACGCACCGTACGGAAATTCCCGAGTGATTTTGACATTTTTCGATTATCGATATTTAAAAATGCATTGTGCATCCAGTATTTTGCAAACTCTTTCCCATTGGCCGCCTCGCTCTGTGCGATCTCATTTTCATGATGAGGAAATACAAGATCCTCTCCTCCCGCATGGATATCGATCTGATCACCCAAATACTTTTTGGACATCACTGAGCACTCAATATGCC
>OFMJ01000935.1_pt1 | contig 25261 bp, 24 predicted proteins | sample 1541801 | NCBI WGS metagenome assembly OFMJ01 (sample SAMN04209234, study PRJEB22552) | human gut metagenome | biome: gut; material: feces | host: Homo sapiens | place: USA: Oklahoma
CGATCGGGAAAAGCTGCTTCTTTGATAAAAAAGGAATCATTTCCGTAAGGCTTCCCGCCAGTCTCACAGAAATCGGGAGCCGCGCCTTCCGAAACTGCATCAACCTGGAACGGGTGGAATTTGCCAGCGGCCGGGTGGCCATTCACAAAGACGCGTTTAAGAACTGCTCCACGCTTCATACCATCCGCCTGGCGGACGGAAGTGAATACGAGCTTACCGGCTTAAGCGGCCAGGATGAAACGGGCGCTCCGTCCATAGTCCGGGAAATCCACGCCCAGGTCCTGGGGAATTTCTCCATCAGCGGGACCACGCTGCTTCGGTATCGCGGAAGCGAGGAACGGGTCGTCGTTCCCGATGGAATTACCGTGATCGGCGAGCGGGCCTTTGCAGGCAATGAAGCCATCGACCGGGTCATCCTTCCGGATTCGGTGGAGATGATCGGGGAGGAAGCATTCGCAGACTGTCTCGTCCTGCAGACCATCCAGTTTCCGGAGGGAGTCAGACATATTGGAAAATCCGCCTTTGAAAACTGCGTAAAACTGATTCGGGCCATCCTTCCAGATTCTCTTATAAGCATCTGTCCATCCGTATTTAACCGGTGCCGTGTATTAAACGAAGTGCGTTTCTCCGCCAGGCTCGAAGAGATCGGAGAGCTGGCCTTCTACGGATGTGAGAAATTAAAAGACATTGTGCTGCCGGAGACAGTGACCGTTCTGGGCGACATGGCCTTTTACAGGTGCCTCTCCCTGCGGGATATCGTGCTGCCGCCTTCCCTGAAGGTGATCGGGCGCAACGTATTTACCCATTCCGGGATTCGAAATGCCCAGGTATTCTGCAATCCGGTTTCCTGCGGAACCGACGTATTTTCCCAGTGCGGGAAGATGAGACGGCTCACATTTGAAGACGGGGTACGGTATGTCGGAGATAAATTTGCATTCCAGTGTGAGAAGCTCGCCGCCGTCATACTGCCGGATTCGATCGAAGCCATTGGAAAACACGCATTTGAAGGCAGCCGCTTTCTAAAGGAGCTTCCAGCCGATAAAACGGTCCGTCACATATTGTTGGACGGCAGCGGATTCTCCGGCGGCGGCGTTCTCGGAGATGAGGTTCGGGCCATTGCGGGAGGCGCTTTTTACGGGAACACGGAGCTCACCTCCATCACCCTACCGAAGACGCTGTCGCAGATTGGGCCATATGCGTTTTGCGGCTGTACCGGGCTCACAGAGGTCCTTCTCCCTCCTGGCGTTAAAATCCTCGAGGAAGGCGTTTTCGCCCGCTGCACGGCCTTACAGACGGTTTCAGCAGCACAGCCTGACGGTCAGCTGACTTCGGTGTCGGCCCGCGCATTTTTAAACTGTCGGGAACTGACAGAGGTTCCTTCTCTGGAACGCTGTACTGTGGTGGGAACCAGTGCGTTTTCCGGTTGTGAAAAGTTAAGAAGGATTGAGGGGGTATTTCTTCAGATCGGAGACTCGGCATTTTCCGGTACACCATTTCTGGAGGAGCAGAAGCGGATGGGAAACGGTCCGCTTCCCGGAGCCGCCATCGTCTCCGGTATTCTGATTGACGGCTCAGGCTTAAGCGGTGACGTGACCATTCCGGAAGGCGTTGCCGGGATCGCGGACTACGCCTTTGCCGGAAATGACCGCCTCCGGTCGCTCTATTTTCCAGTAAGCTTAAAAAGAATTGGCAGCTCTTCCTTTGCAGGATGCCGGAATTTAAAGTCGGTTCATGTTTCAGCCCCGCTTGAGGAGATGGGCAGTTCCGCCTTCGAAAAATGTATCTCCCTGACCGCTTTCTCCTGCCGGATTACAGAAATCGGCGCCAGAGCATTTGCCTGGTGTCAAAGTCTTGAATCAGTCACGTTAGAGGAGACGGTTCTCCTGGGGGACGGCGCGTTCTGCGGCTGTTCGGCTTTAAAAATATGCCGCATGGAAAATCTCCGCCGCATGGGGAGAGAAGCCTTCAGCTGCTGCAAAAGTCTGGAGGCGGTTCACTTCCCTCTGGCCGAACGGATCGGTACACGGGCATTTGAGCGCTGTGACGTATTAAAAAGCATGCTGCTTCCCACGTTGTCCGCCTTGTCCGATCACAGCTTTGAGGACTGTGGACATCTGGAGGAAATCCTACTGCGTGACGGACAGAACATGGATTTTCCGGCCAGCTATGCATTTTCCGGTTGTACCGCCATGCGCAGGGTTATTCTGGAGAACACAGTGTATCAGCTTACGGGATATGAGACTCTGTTTGACCGGAAGCTGCCGGAGGCCGTCAGGCGCATCTATGGAAGTGCCTTGAGCTGTTTTACCATCGATGAAGAGTTCGCATTAACCGAATACAGGAACTGCGGCCGGTTTGTGGCCATACCCGAAGGCGTGAAAACCATCGGGGAAGAGGTGTTTAAGGATCAGGCACGGCTTGAGGCAGTCTCAATCCCGGATTCCGTGGAGTATATCGGTCCGCGGGCATTTGACAAGACCCCCTGGCTGGAACAGCTGCGCGCCGTCAGCGGAACAGATCCTGTTACCGTTAAAAATATAATCATTGACGCGGCCGCCTGCTCCGGCGACGTGGTAATCAGCCCTATCGTCAAACGGGTTTCAGGGTGGGCCTTTGCCAACTGCATCGATTTAACCGGAATCAGATTTTCTTCCTCCCGGACAGTGGTGGAGATACATGCGTTTCGAAACTGTATCCGGCTGAAACGCATTGTTACAGCCGATGGGAGAGAGTACTGCCTGGAGGGCCTTCCTTCGCTGGATCAGGAGCTTCCATCCATGGTAAGACAGATTTTCGAGGACTGCTGTAACTGCTTCAAGACAGACGGAACGGGACTGCTGCTGGAATGTACGGGAAATATAAGCCGCTTAATTCTGCCGGAGGGAATCACGGAAATCGGGCGCGGTGCGTTAAAGGACAGCAACCTTCTCACCAGCATCACGCTGCCGGACTCTGCCGCAGCAGTCGGTGAGTGCGCATTTGAACAGTGTAAATGGCTGGAAACGGTGAGCGGCACCTCCCGCCTCACCCGTATCGGCCGCATGGCTTTTTCCGGCTGCGTCCGTTTGAAACGGATCGAAGAACTGCCCATGCTCCAGTCTCTGGGAGAGCGCGCATTTGAAAACTGCACCTCACTGGAGGAAATCATTTTGCCGGAAGGCATTGAGGAGATTCTTCCAGGAACCTTTTACCGGTGCCATGAGCTGAAACGGGTGGTGCTCCCGTCTACACTGAAGAGAATCGGGAAAGAGGCATTCGCATTCTGCTATAACCTGACGGATATCACGCTGCCGGAGGGGATCGAACAGGTTGGGGAAAGGGCGTTTGCCTGGTGCCGTAATCATGAGGCAGAAAGGGTGATGCCATGAAATACAGAGATCTCGGAACTACCGGTCTGCGCGTATCGGAGATCGGTTTTGGAACCATTCCCATATTAAGCGGCAATGTCCCGGTTCTTCCAGGCTACTACAGCCCTGATACAGAAGGGGCTGTCGCCGTCATGGAGCACGCCTGGAGACTCGGATGCAATTTGTACGATACGGCCATTGTCCCGGAATATGGAGACGCCGAACTGAAACTGGGAGCATTTGCGAAAAAAATCGGCCGCGATAAGATCGTCATCTCTGATAAAGCCCGGTTCTATACCGGCAATGAGATGTATCAGGCTGTTCTTGAATCGACTAAGAACCTGGGAACCGCACCGGACATCTATTTTTCCCATCAGGTGGATTCAGATCACGAAGATCAGGTCTTTGGCCGGTACGGCGCCGCTGATGCTCTGGCTGAACTGAAGGCTGAGGGGAAAATTCGCTTCACAGGCATTGCCTCCCATTACTACGACATCCTCTTAAGAGGAGCAAAGGATGACCGGATCGATGTGCTGCAGGGAAGCGGCAACATTCTGGAACGCGGCATGCTGGAACGCATCGAAAGAGAGCCGCTTTTCAGGCAAAAGGGATTTCTGGTTAATAAGGTTTACGCCGCCGGGATTCTGCCTTCCTTTTTCCCTGTAAAGACACTGATTGAAGGGGTTCTTACTTATCCGGTTTCCTGCGCCCTGATCGGACTAGGGACAGTGGAAGAGGTAAACGCAGCCGCAGCCGGGGATACGGTCCCGGAACGCCCCGATTTTCAAAGGGTGCTCACCGTCCTGGGGAAGCGTTACGAGCCGATTTCCTGCGACAGGTGCCAGCGGTGTACCTGCCCGCATGGAACGGAAATTCATACGGTTTTCCGGCAGTATCACTACTTTTTTCTGGGAAAGGATTACTGGGCCCTCAGAAAGCTCGATCTGGGAATAGAAGAGAGCGCGGCGGCCTGCAGAAGCTGTACCAGTATGTCCTGCATGAAGCAGTGTCCCCATAAGCTTCGAATTCCGGAGATTATGCAGCAGATCGAGAGGCTGACAAAGATACATATCAGAAACTCCGTGATTTAGTGAAAGAAAACAGATTGAGCCATGTAAAAAAAGTACCTGATACCGCAGACCGGTTACACGGTTTCTGCGCATCAGGTACTTTTATTCATTGGTACTCTTATCTTATCTCGTCAAATACTGCTTATATTTCTCCCTGTCGCCTTCCCGGCAGCTGACTGTCAGGCAGACTCCATTTTCCTGAAATTCCCGGCTGTGAACCATGGCGCGGCTGTTTAAGTAGTGGACCACATTACCGTTCTCATAAGGGATCAGGAACTGGGCCTCCTGGTATTCAGAAAAGAGAATCTTCTCCATCATACGCATCAGCTCCGGGATACCGATGCCGTATTTCGCCGACATATAGATCCGGTTATCCGAAATTTTAGGGAGCGTTTCCTCCTCCATAACGGAATCGGCCTTGTTCATAATATAGATCCTTGGAATATCACCGGCCCCCAGTTCTTTCAGCGTTTCCTCTGTTACCTCTATCTGTTCTTTGTAATGCTCATCCGAAAAATCCACTACATGAAGCAGAAGATCCGCATAACGTATCTCATCCAGCGTGGAGCGGAACGCCTTGACCAGGCTGTGGGGAAGGCGGCTGATAAAACCGACCGTATCGGAGAGCAGGAAATCCTGGCTGCCGCTCAGGGATATCTTTCGAACGGTGGTGTCCAGCGTGGCAAACAGCATATCCTTCGCCATAACCATCTTTTCCTCTTTTCCGCTCGACAGTTCCACCAGTTTGTTCAGCAGCGTGGATTTGCCTGCGTTGGTATATCCGACCAGCGCGGCCTGCGGATACGTTCCCTGGGTCCGTTTTCTTCTCTGGACTTCGCGTTCCTGCTCCATCCGTTCCAGTTCGCGCCTCAGTTCGCTGATACGCCCCTCGATTTTTCGCCGGTCCAGCTCAATCTGCTTTTCACCGGATCCCTTGTTGCTCAAGGAACCGCTGGCTCCGCCCTGGCGCCCCAGAGAGTCTCTGAGTCCCATAAGTCTCGGCAGCATATACTGAAGTCTGGCCGATTCCACCTGCATTTTAGCCTCTTTAGTCCGGGCTCTCCGTGAAAATATCTCCAGAATCAGGTAGGTCCGGTCCCATACCGGCACATCGATCTCCCTCTGCAGATTTTTAAGCTGGGAGGGAGATAAGGTATCGTTGAAAATGACATAGTCCACGTAGAGCGTCTCCACGGCTTCCCTGATCTCGCCAACCTTTCCCGAGCCGATATAGTAAGCGGCGTTAATACAGGAGAGATTCTGATCGACTCTGACCACCGGATCCATATCGCAGGCCTTCACCAGATTGTGCAGTTCTTTCATGGATACTTCAAAATCATTGTTTTCGTTTAAATGTACCCCAGCCAGCAGAGCGCGGGGTCTTATGGTTTCATTCTGTTGTTTCATATATTGTTCAGCCTCCTTGCTGCCGTTCCCATTTCTCACCGTCCTGGAAAGGAGAGGGGCGCGGCGCAGCTTCAGGCGGCAAATTTATTTCCGCGGGCAGCGAGCCGGATCGATTTGGCTCTGTGCAGTACGCGGCTGTAACCGCCTGATTATAAACGGGTTATCATCCTGTTATTCACACATTTGAATCGTAACCGAATAAAAAAGCATATCATTCCTGACATCATCGCGTACCTCCTAATCGTGATATTGGTAATTTCAGGTACAAAAAAAGAGATTGTATCCATGCCGGATCGGCAGACTAAGACACAAAAAAACTGTTCCGGTTATAAACATATATAAATAAACCATACAAAACAAGCGTACCTGCGAATGGATACGGTACCGTGCCGCCATGGAATTTATACATGATCTCTTATAACGAACAGTCTTTACTATCTTAATCTAATAAACAATCTCTCAGACCTCTGATTTCTATAATTTTCTTTCTGTTGTTCCTGAAATTACCTAGCTTGATCATAATGGCTTCGCATCATTCTGTCAAGTGTTTTTTATCATATACAGGGAAAATGTGAAAAAGTATAGAATTGGCAGAGGCTGGATGGTATAGTTACAGTGATATTCGGAAGGGTGTGAATATGAATCGTTTATATGATGATATGATCAGTACTGCAGACAGTTTTGCTGTGAATTTTTCAGACAGGGGAACATTCGATTACTCCTTTGACAGCTTAATGCTTGCAGAGGAACTTCTTGATGAAATGGCGGACTATATTTTCGAAGACGACGAGGCGGTTTATAACGCCTCCACCATGATTGGCGCATACGTGTTTGAAACGGTCCGCAGAAATCTGGGCGGCGAATACGTATGGCTCCAGAAGGAAGAGCAGCCGCTTCTCGTGATTGGGCTTCCTGATTTTTCTGTCTCCATTAAAGCCTGGGAAAAGGTAAAGGGGCGCATTATCAATGGGAGCGAAGATAATATTCCCTTCTACGTAGATGGGGTGATACAGTGTGTTGAAAAAGGAAAAATGCAGAAGGGGTATGCAGCTACGGTTGTATAAGTATCAGGCCACAGGGGGATATTCCACTGCGGCCTGATTATTACTGTGATTCTTTTTCTCCATTTTCAATAAAACTGATGGAGGATGCTCCATGCTCATACAAGTTCGCTATCAAAGTCAAAAATTCTTGTGTGGAGAGGTCTTTTCCCCTGCTTAGCCAGAAGCGAAACAACGACAACGCACCAGAGAAACGGTATTCCATCAAATACGGTTTTAGCCCGTCATTCGTCGACCGGTCAAGCTCCGGCATCTCCAGCTTAACCGCTGCCTTTAATCGTTCTAAAAACTGATTGCTGCCATATCTGCCAAACAGAGCATTGATGTAGATGGACTTTGTTTCATACAGCACCACAATGTCTTCGATAAAGGGCGTGCTGCCGGCTCCAGCCTGCCCTCGTTTATCAGAAATATACTTTAAAAATTCATTTTCGACATCGCAGAGCAAATCATTAACATCTAAAAAGTACTGATAAAATGTACTTCGATTGAATCCGGCTTTCCTTGCAATTTCCTGAACAGTTATCTTTTCAAGGGGCTTTTGGCTATATAACAGGCAAAACGCCTCCATAAAAGTCTGCCTCGTTCTATCTGTAATTTCCGGCTGTTTGTTCATAACAATCCGACATCTCCCTGGTATAGTGTTGTTGACTGAAAAGCTGTATATCTGATAATATATCACACAACACGTTGTTGCACAATACAATCATCACCATAATATCAACCATCACAAGGAGGAAATTTTATGTCTCAAATGAATTACACCTTCACCGCCAACGGTGAGGTATGGAAAATCTGCGGCATTGAACCCTTTGGCATGTATGGAACCCCAACGCTGTGCAACGTACGGGTGGTTGACATTTCCGAGCTGGGGCAGCAAATTCGGGCAGACAGAGACCCGGATTATCCTGTATCTATGGCTGGGCGTGCCTATCTAACGGCTGGGGTGACTGAAATCAATACTCCCTATCATCAGTTTAAGCCTGCAGCGGATGGGTTTGAGGCCAAGCTGGCCGTTTACTGGCCTGAAAATACGCCGGATGAAATTGTGAGCGGCCATTCCCTGCATCTGGCCATGGAATTTTACGCGGGATTGCGTATGGCCTGCAGACACTCGTAAAAGGACAGGCGGATTATGAAAATGGCGATACGGTACCAATCACGCGGAGGCAATACCAAGACCGTCGCAGAAGCTATTGGCAAAATCGCAGGCGTCAGAGCGCAGGCCATCGGTGTTCCGCTAGAGGAACCCGTCGATCTGTTGTATGTGGGCGGCGGGGTATATAAATGGGACATCGATCCTGATTTGAAAGAGTATTTGAGAACGCTGGATTCCAATCTGGTAAAATCCATTGCGGCGTTCTCGACTGCCGGCGGAATGGATGGCGCTCGTAAGATCGGCGCGCTTGCAAAAGAAAAGGGGATATGCGTATGTGAGAAAACACTGCCTGTAAAAGTGTTTCTTACGAATCATGCCGCGTTTGGGAGCAAAGGGTATTTTGACTTAAGTGAAAAGCAGCTGCATGAAGTCAGGGAATTTGTCAAAAATACTGCGGGACAGTGACATACGAAAAGTGGGCAGAGTGTCTAATCTCTACCCACTTTTCAATCGATTCTTTTAAATAAAGGACATCTCAGTCCTCACGAAGCCGTACTTTATTCCGCGCACTGCGCCGGCGTTCATCTTCAAGAGCCGCGTAATGCTTTTTCGTCGTATTGACGTCGGCGTGTCCCAGCACATCTGCGACCAGATAGATGTCATTTGTCTCTTTATACAGATTGGTTCCATAGGTGCTGCGCAGCTTATGCGGCGTAATTTTCTTTAAAGGGGTCACGATCCGCGCGTATTTTTTTACCAGATTTTCCACACTGCGCACGGCGAGTCTCCTTCTCTGGAGAGAGAGAAACAGGGCCGATTCGTGGCCTTCCTCGGCAATGATCATTTTCCGTTCTTCCAGATAATCGTTAAGGGCGTCTTCAACCTCAGAGCCGAAATAAACAGTTACTTCCTTTCCGCCTTTTCTGTGAATGCGGATTCCGCCATTTTTAAAGTCTATATCATCGATATCCAGGCCAACGCACTCCGACACACGAATACCAGTCCCCAGCATCAGCGTCAGCAGAGCCAGGTCGCGCAGCTTCGTCTTTTCGTGATAGCTTTTCTGTTTCTCCGTGAGCGCATCTCCCTTTTCTACCTCGTCCAGCAGAAGAGCGACTTCGTCCACGTCGAGACGAATAATCTCTTTTTCGTGAAGCTTGGGAAGCTGTACCAGAGCCGCCGGGTTGTTTACAAGGCGTTCATTCCGGTAATAATAATTATAGAAGCTCTTCAGCGAAGAAATTTTTCGCATGATTCCGCGTTCTTTATTGGTGACTTCCTGATTTTTATCGTTAAAACGGTATTTCAAATACTCCATATATTCTTCCATGTCCACAAGCTTTAAATTGTCGAGATGGTCCAGACTGATGTCTTTCATATCCATTTTCGCAATCACAGGGTTTTCCTTTAAAAGGAAATCGAAGAATACTTTTAAATCATACGCATAGGCAATTCTGGTCCTAGAGGAGGTGCGCGGCTCGATTCCACGAAAGAAATCGGCGCAGAAGGGCGGAAGTTCCCGGATCAGTTCCCTTAAATGTTTTACATTCTCAATATCTCTCTGCTGATGGTAGGAGAGTGTACTCATAATTGATGCCTCCTGATTCGTTCATGATTCCTTCATGATTTATTCATGACTTTTTATAACTTCCGTTGTGGGTTTGCTGAGAATTTCCGGCCAGCCTTCAATATTTCCATCGACAATCGCATGGAAAAGACGATCTTTTACACCCGGATTTTCCCGTTCCAGTGTTTTCGTTAAATTTTTAACATATTCCCGTTTTGTATGGCCGTCCACAGGACACGGATTTTTACATACCGGTAAATCGTATTTGTTCTTAAAGCCAATTACATCGGCTTCCTTAACGTAAATCATCGGGCGAATCACCGTTAATCCGGTACGGTCCAAATACGTACTGGGAGAAAATGCGTAAAACCGGCCTTCATAAATTAATGATAATAACATGGTTTCGATCAGGTCCTCACGATGATGCGCATAAGCAATTTTATTACAGCCCAGTTTTATGGCCGCTTCATTTAAAGCGCCTTTGCGAAGCTTTGCACAGAGGGCGCACGGATTGGATTCCTCGCGTGTGTCGAACAATATTTTTCCGATTTCCGTAGAAACTATCGTATAAGGAACTGAAAATCGCTCACAGAGTTCTTTGACAGGAGATAAGTCAAATTCTCCAAAGCCCAAATCTACTGTAATAGCGGATAATTCAAATTGCTTCGGATAAAATTGTTTTAATCCCTGTAAGGCATATAATAAAGTGAGGCTGTCTTTACCGCCGGATATACCGACAGCGATATGGTCGCCGTCCTCAATCAGATGGTAGTGGTCGATAGCCTGGCGGGTGAGACTGTATAGCCGTTGAAGTTTCATGTAAAATGGCTCCTTTATGTAATTGATGTAAAATGGCGCTTTTTAGCGCTAACTATTCGTTAAAGAAGTGTTTCGCGCATAGTTGAAAATCGCTCTCTTTATCGTACCATGGTTTGGATTGGTTTTCAACTATGCGTGGAAATAATTTTTCACTATCTATAACTCTTTTTTAATCACTGCCGCCATCACCACTTCTGCTGGCTATTACTAAATACGCCCGAGGGTCCCGGTATGTTAAACAGAAATATTCATTATATGGGTATAATGAATATTAGGGAAATTATGATACATGCAGCACTTGGTTCCTATAGCGCTTGTAAGTTCAAATCAAATAAAAACAGAAGGAATCAACCATCGCCGTTTTCCGGCCGAGTCCTCCTGTTTCTTACGATCCTGTATCTACTTAAACGGTGACGGCATGATACTGCTGATCACCTCCGCCATCTCCTCCGGGCTCTCTTCCATTCCATCGTTTATCCAGTGAATCGTGATATTCCAGAACCCGCCTGCCTGATAGATAAGCTCCTGCTTTGATTTGCCCCTATACACGGGATTACTGAGAAACAGATCATTGATCGCAGGCAAATACTCGTCAAATTTCTGCAGCACCAGAAAAAGAAGATTGTTCCGCTTCAGCAGCATGAAAAAATGAGCGTACTGCCGGCATAGCGAAAAGTACGCTTCTGTCACGGAATAGGCTGAAAGCTGCGGCAAATCCTGAAGCATTTGAATATAGAGATCACACAATTCCTGAAGCTGTAAGTATAACACCTCTTCTTTGGAACGGAAATTCCGGTAAAAGGTCTTCCGGTCCAGATCCGCACGGGCCGTCAGCTCTTTGATCGTGATCTTCTCATAATCTTTCTCTTCCATTAATTTCAGCAGCGCTTCTAATATCCACTGTTTCGACTGAACCGTAAGGGGATTCTCTTTTTTCATGTTCATAGGTGTTTCCTGCCACATTTTATGTCATATGGGGAACATGTCTCCCCCTCATTGACTATAGTCTTATTATAATATAAAATCATAAATGCCACAAGTGGGACATTTAAACAGTAAGGAGATAAACAGAATGGACAGCTATCAAAATGACCGGACCTGGTTAAAGGTTCAGGAATATCTGCCGCCTCATAATCGATTGGAGAAAGCGGAACTGCCCGAAGAATATTATTTAACCATAGACACTATGGAGATCCATATTGATCATTATAAAGTTGCTTCCCCAAAAGGAAGAGTCATACTCTTTCATGGAGTCGGCGGAAACGGGCGCATGCTCTCTGCTCTTGCGCTGCCCTTAATGAAAAATGGATTCGAAGTGATCTGTCCGGATCTGCCATTATATGGGTATACCCGCTGTTCAAAGAACGTAACCTGGCAGACATGGGTTTCCGTCGGAACCGAAATTGTAAATCACTATCAAAGTACGAAACAACTCTCCACATTTTTATTCGGACTCAGCGCAGGCGGCATGCTGGCCTATCAAACAGCCACGGAATGCCCCCAGCTTAACGGTCTGATGGCCTCCTGTATTCTCGATCAGAGAGACAAGGAAGTCACGAAGCATTCTGCAAAAAATCCCTATGTGGGAATGGCCGCCAAGCCCGCTCTGGTGCTGCTGCAAAGAGTTGCAGGCCATGTCAGAATTCCAATGAAATGGATTGGCAATATGAAAGCGATTGTCAACAATGAAGAGCTTGCCGCGGTTCTGATGAAAGACAAAAAATCTTCCGGAGCCAGGGTATCTCTGGCCTTCATCCACACCATGCTGAATCCGGTTTTAAAAACAGAACCCGAAGATTTCAAATCCTGTCCCTTTCTTCTGGTTCATCCCGCCGAAGATCATTGGACTGATTTAAAGTATAGTCTTCTCTTCTATCAACGTCTGGCATGCGAAAAGCAAACGGTCATACTGGAAGGCGCTGGGCATTTTCCCATAGAAGAGCCGGGACTGATGCAGCTGGAGCAGGCATGCGCTGCGTTTTTAGAGAGCCATCTATAGCCATCGGTCCAGGGGCTGATATAACTGCGGAATATCAATCGGTATCGCCAACTGTTCATTCCGGATTCCACAGTCTTCTGCCGGTCATCTGCGAACACAATGGCGGTCATCGCGATCTTTTTATCACGATAAATCCTCTTCTTACCCAGTTAAACGTCTCTTCCACAAATACAGTGTCCATATGTGTATCAGTCATTATATTCTATTTTAACACTATGACCATGAAAATGCAATCTGTTTGATCTCACTTCACCCTGGCCTGCTATTTAACAAACTACCTGAAACTCCTGTCCAGGTACCTACAGATCAAAAGCATAACGGATAATCTCGTCTGCAACCAAACAGATATAGTTCTTCTTTTGCTGTTCGGTGCCGACGCAGAAAAAGTATTTTGATGCCGTAAATGCGCCGCTGAAAGGGTTCTACACATTTCACAATTCTGCGCACAGTCCTCTGTGGGAAGAACCTGACCGCTTTATAGAGATTTTAATTCAAGATGTGCTGAATGGAACAAATGAGCATTCAGACTAAGCATGACAGCCTTTCCCTCACCGATAAGATTTACCAGACTTTCATCATATGATTTCCCCCACGGATATCAGAAATACATAAGACTCAACGGGCACCATATACCACACCTCTTCCTCGCCTCCAAAAGAATTTAACCGGACTATTTTGGTGCTCTCCTTTAAATTTTGCTCGAAATAGGCCATATAGCCAGCAAAGACCGGATACTGTGTTTTTAATTTCTCAATCACTTTTGGATTCCTGCTCACCGACTGATGGACATAATACTGGAACCGTTCAAAAGAGCGGTTATACAAGTTCTGTAATTCATCGCAGAATTGCGTATTAGAGAGTACGGCGCACGCTTCTGCCGGATAATCGTAATACACGGGAAAATACTTCTCGAATTCAGTGTTCTTTAAGCATTCGTATTCCATTGCATCCCCATCAAGGGAAATCACCAAGTCTGCGAGCAGCAGGACCGCCGCATATTCCTCCATCTGAAATTCTGTACCATCCGGGCGCCGGAAGCGGCTGAATTCCAGATCCACATACCAGCCGTTCACTCCGTAGAGTTCAACCGGCTCTGAAGAGATAAAGAATTGATTCATCCAGCCCTCAACCTTTTCAAAAAACAGATTCCATTTTTCAGAATTGCTTTGCCCGGTAATTTCTGCCCTGTCCGCTAAAAAGTTCAGCAGGTACTGGCTGAAATCATTGACAAAAAGACACTTTTCCATTTTCTCATACCATTCCATATTTTAAGCTTCCGGCCTTTCTCTAACATCACTTTTGCAGTCATAAAAAGCAGGCACTTATCATACCTGCTTTTCCCTGCATCAATCGATCCCTTTTCTCATGCTCCGAACTACTTAATCCCCTGAAAATATGGTCTTTTCTAATCTAATCTCTCAAATCACCCTCAAAATAACGCCTGCTTTTTCTTTTTCCGTCAACCGCTATTTTGTAATAATAACAGTTTCTATTAAAATGCCAGCAGATACCTGCGACAACGCCAGTCACTTCCGGATGGTTCCTGGGAGAAACCGGTTCTCCGTACAGATGGCCCGGCGCTTCCTCCAACCGCTTAATCTTATCTGCATCTATGGTAAGATTCGTCACAGGCGCAAGAATGGTCACTTTTCCATTTTCATAGTTTGCTGCATCATTGATCTCATACTGTATGACAGTCTGAAACAATCCAGCCTGCACGGTTCCAAAATCGAGACATACGCCCCACATAGTTTCCCCAACTCCTTAACATCGTTCTGAAAAGGCAGTTCCAGCCCTCATCCCAACCCTAATAGCTCCAGCAGCTCCCTGTGAGGCCGGTCGGCATCCGCCTGGAAGATATTAATATGGTTCTGATCGCCGCTCCTGTCCGTAAATGCCGGAAACAGGAAGCCGCATTCCGGTTTTCCCGGCTCATACTCCCCGGTCATCGGGCAGATGGCGCAGATCATGTACTCAAACACTTCCTCCGACTCCCACTGCCGTTCCCCATCACTCCCCTTTGCCGGGATATCGTAGCGGTCATGAAAGACCAGAATCGCGTATGCCGCATTTTTATGGTATTTTTCCATGACCAGGTCGTAAAAGGTGTCCATCAGGGCATCGTTCTTTAAGCCGCACTCATTCATGGCCATAAGCAGCTGCCACATACTTCCCGGCTTTCGCATGTTCTGGGGAAACTCGTACTTCTTCAGATTAACATTTGTCGCAGAAAAAGGGATTTCCTTTGCCAGCTTCAGTTTTTTCGTCCTCTCCGGCGCGGATATTTTCAGAAAATTCGTATTGAAACTCCCCTCAAAATCTCCGTCCCTGTCCACATAACAGCCCGCGATCCTCGTGAAGGATGTTCTTGCAAGGGTCATACGCCTTGTCAGTTCCAGCATATCTTCTCTGTTTATCATGATCTGTCTATTACCTTTCCAATGTCTTTCTGCCGTCTTTCTTCTGTTCTTTCATCTGTTTTTTCATCTGTTTTTTCTTCTGTCACTTTAACACTTCTTCTGAAATAAGAGATTGTTGACTCTCTCTGTAATCCAAATCTCATCGGCCGTGCTTTCCACCTCGTAGCTTCTGATCACTTCGCCGTCAAATCTGTTCACAATCCTTATGCCTTTACCGTAAACAACGGCTCCATTCTTGCCACCAGCCCGGCCATATCGTGGTCCTCATGGACCTTCACCACCTGGTCGATATCCTTATAAGCGTAGGGAGCCTCAGAACGTATGGATTCCTCCCATTTCTTCAGGATATCGCTCCGCCCCTTCAAATCACTCCTGTTTGGATCGATGGGCGTTACAACGTGAAATTTCTTCATAAACTTCTGGAATTCCTCATCGCTGCCATGGATCGCTTCCCCTCTGGACAGCCTTCGGCCCGCCCCATGGCTTGCACTCCACAGCGCATCCGGATTCCCCATGCCTCTGAGGAGATAGCTGGAGCTTCCCATGGAACCGGGAATCATCACCGGTTCCCCGTAATAGGCGAAGGGGGTTCCCTCCATCTCTTCCATGCCTCTGGCCGAACAGGCGCCCTTTCTGTGAATGTAATACTTCCGGCCTTCCGCCTCTCTCTCCCAGATAAAATTATGGGGCGAGTCGTACAGAAGCTTCATCCCAAAGGCGCGCACCGTATTTTCAACGGCATTCTGAAGCATCAGCCCCAGAAACATCCGGTTGGCAAATCCAAAATTAGCGGCATTGCGGGTGGTATCGCGGAAACGGCGCCATTCCCTGTCCATTCCGCCTCTTTCCGGCAGAAGGTAAATCCCATTGTCCGGATGGGGAATGCCTTTCGGGTACAGTCCCTTCGTTATCATCTGGTTGATCCTGCCGCTCTGATGGCCGATCGTCAGAGAACCGGTATGTATCATAATAAGGACCGCGCCTTTCCTGATTCCCCAGGCGTTGGCGGTCTGCCCGTCATAGATCTCTGCCACGCGCTGCATTTCCACGAAATGATTTCCGCCTCCTATGGAACCGATCTGATCATCGTAGGACAGGGAATGGGGATCTCCGGTAAAATCTCCCAAGCCTTCCGTATCTCCGGCCTTCAGACTTCCGCGAAATGCGGTGTACTCCAGTTCCTTTTCCTGCTCCTCCCGGCTGTAAAGCCTCCAGATTCCTTTTCCCGCCGCCTCTCCGGATGTCTCAAGCAGGCCAGTGAGGCCATCTTTCAGCATGGCTTCCCTCTGAATTCCATTCATGGCAATGCCGCGGCCGCCTTCAAAGAAGATACGGCGGACCTCCGGCAGCAGGGAGGACAGCCTGCGCTCCAGTTCTTCCTCCTTCAAATCCGTGGTATACAGCCGCATCCCGCAGTTAATGTCATTGCCCATGGCCTGGGGAATCACAAATCCCTCCGTCATCAGTACCGTGCCGATGGGAATGCCTGCGCCCTTGTGAAAATCCGGCGTCACAGCGGCTCTTCTCACCGAGCTGTCCGGATTCTCAAAAAAGCCTCCCTCCGCCTTCATGCGCTCCACGGTACGTTCCATCTGCATCATACTTCTCAGCTCATCCACGGCTTTTTTATCCGGTTTCGTTCCATCCGGAAGGAAGAGAGACACGCCGCAGGACCGGCTGTCTAATTCTAATTTAAGCTCCATACAATTCGCTTTCTAAACCTGTATTGTTCATGTGGTAAAAGGCACCGGCCATTGCTGACCGATGCCCTGTTAAGTATTCCGTTTCTTCGTTTCTCCTAGCCCAGAAGTGTATCCTTCTTATCCAGAATTGCCTCCGCGGCCGCACAGGCCGGACAATCACAGTACTTTGCTCCGGCTGCTTTGATCTCTCTTGCATGAGCCGCAACCGCCTTCGCCTTATCCGCTCCGAAGACCTGAGCACCGTGCTCGGATTCTGCAAAACCGATCAGGCCGTCAATCGGCATAATATCCGCTTCCAGTTCCTCCACATACTTCCTGGTTTCTTCCGCTTCCAGGTCCGTTCCAACCGCATCGAGCCAGGCCTGGGCCGCTGCCTTTGCCTCGCCGCTGCATGACGGTGCACCCATTAAATCGTTCGTCTTCTCAACAACATAATCCAATACGTTTTTATCCATCATTGACGCCTCTCTTTCTTACAGAATTTTTCTATATTTTACCATAGTCATTCCATCTTTGCAATGTCACTGCTGCATTTCACTGATTTTCTGAATAGCCTGCTCCCTGGAAAGATACTGCTCCCACGCATACCCGTCCCTGGCCTTCGAGGTGTCATAGACTGCATTTAGAGCCTGGCTGTATTCTTCACGGGACATCAGCGTTCCATTCCATTCATACTGGTAGACCACCTCCCCGTTTTTGTCGAATTCAAGCTTTGAATTGTCCTTTGCCCCATAGTAACCGCTGGCAGCCAGCGATAACTGACCGTCTGTCATGGTGTATACCAGGTCATAGTAGCTGTCCATATTCCCCTCAGAATTGCAGAGAAGGTTTCCCTTCTCAATATAACTGAAATACAGCCGGTTCAGCTGGTTATCAACGACAGAGCCGCCGGCGTAGGCGGCAATCATACAGCCCACCGCCTCACTGTTTCCGATCTTTACAAGCTCCGGTATGTCGTCATCATTGAGATAGATCAGCTGATATCCAACCCACTCTTCTCCGTCCTGGGCCTGAAGATAATCGATGTACGCCTGCTTCCATCCGGCTGGCGCTTCATTCTTCTTTCCCGCTCCCAGAAATCCCAGCACGGATTGAACCGTCTTCTCTGCAAGTGCAGAATCGGCTGCCTCCGACAGTCCCTTTTCCAGGGTAAATGCGCCGCTTTCACTTCCGCTGTAGATTCTCACCTCGGAACGGCCGGCCTCTGTCCCGGACATCGGTAAATAGCTGCATATGATTATAATATCGTTGAAACCGTCGCTGTTATAGTCTGGGAAGGACACCGCCTCCACCTTTTGGAACCGTTCCTTTTCACGGTTATTATCCTTATATACGCCGTCCAGAACCGCGACAGTCCGACCGCCGTCCTTCAGCTCGAACCGTGCATCTGCGGTGGAATTTTCCCCTGCCTCCGGTTCATAGGAGACAAATGTCACCTTTCCCAAAGGATTTAAGTTCGCCTCAAACGTCTGGTCCCTGATGATCCTGTATCCATTCTCCCCGGTGCCGGAAGAATCCGCTCCCTGGGTTCCTGCTGCCTGCTGCTCTTTGCTCCCGTTCTCGATCTTAATCTCAGGTTCTCCGCCGCCGTTTTCACCCTCTGACGCTTCCGCTGTGATTCCCGTTTCCTTTGTGATTCCCGTTTCCTTTAAGTCCTGTACCTTTTCCTTCTGTCCACAGGCAGTCAGCACGCCGCAAAGAGCGATACAGGCCACTGCTGCCCTCCATCTGTCAGTCCTTTTTCTCATGTGTTTTCCTCTCAGGCATGTCCTCTTCACACCATCTGTTCTTTCTCTTTAAATTCCCTCTCAAAACGTTCCGCCGCATGCCTTAGAAGCTCTGCCGCATGGGAACCGTCCGCCGGATAGGACACCGTGCAGTATTCTGGATTCACGAATTCCTTTTTACCATTCATGCTCCGCTTCCAGAACAGCTGCAGAACAAACTCCTCGATCATCTCCTCAGCAGCCCCACTCTCCCTGTCTTCAAACAGAGCGATCGCAATAACCTCCTCGCCCAGCCTTGCAGCCAGCGTTCCGGCAGGGAAATTCTCCCCGATGCTCCCGCGGATTCGGCCCAGGTAGGCAAGCACTTCCTCCCTGCTGGCCGCCCCGGACAGCCTGCGGAAATTGGACAGCCGGACATAGAGCACGCAGAGGCTGGTCTGCGGCCTTCTCCCAATCCGGCGGTCAACAAAATTGCAGAAGCCTTCGACGGTATACAGACCGCTGTCCGGCTCCGTATAGCCAGCTTTGTAAAGCTCCCGTTTCTGCTCCGTGATCCGCCACGCAAGCATAGCCAGCGCTATGATGAGAAGCGCAGCCGCACCGCAGCAGACATTAACGGCCACACGCTGTTTTACAGAAAACCAGCCATTCTCCGGTATGATGCTGAGCGTCCATACGGCTGGAAGACTGAACGTAAATTTCACTGCATCGGAAAAATCAATCGACGAGTCGGATACGGCGATTACGTTTTTATTCTCCCCCATGGAATTGACTCTCCACAGCTCATAATCATAGCCGGCCTCCTCCAGAAAACCGAGTCCCATCTGTGAGATCACGTAGTCCCGGTCGAGGGCCGCCGCGATTTCTCCCTTATACTCATTTTCCACAATCATGGGATAAAGAAAAAGAAATACGTCCTTTTGGTTGACTCCCAGCTGCTCCGGTCCCTCGATCACGCCGTCTTTTATCACTTTTGCCAGAGTATAGCTGTAGGAAAACTCCCGAAGCTCTTTTCCCACGACTTCCCCGTATTCCTCCTTCGGATATACTGCCGTCAGCGTATCTCCTTCAAAGTAAGCGATCGCCTCAATGGCGGAATATTCCGCCAGCAGCCTCAGCGATACCTGCTCAAACAGCGTTAGATCCCTGTCAAGGTAAGGATCGGTATAAGACAGCTGCTTCGCATAATTGAGCTTTTCAAAGTTTACCGACAGATTTTCATAGAAGAAGCTGAGCGCCGTCTGCGCCTCCTTCTGCCGTTTCTGAACGGAGGCAGACTGAATCTCACTCCGTACCAGCACAGCAGTACCGATCACAAACACAATCAGGATACCGAATGGAATCCACTTTCTTTTGTCTTTGAAAAACATAGTATTATTCTCCATTCAGGAAAAGGGAGTACGTTCCTTTTCCATGGCGTTTCACATCGTACAGGGCCTTGTCCGCCTTTGAGATCAGGGTCTTTAACGTATCCTTCCGATTCCAGACACACGCTCCCATGCTGCAGTGGACAGGGATCTCCGTCCCGTTTACGGTAATGGAAAAATGCAGCCGTTCGGCAAGCTCGCTCAAAACATCATTCAGCTCTTCCACGCTGTCGATGTCCTTAAGGATCAGAATAAATTCATCACCGCCGTACCTGCCTACAACGCCCTCATATTTCTTTTCATATCCGCGCAGGATAAAGCCGATCTTCTTCAGCGCGGAATCTCCGGCCTCATGGCCGTATGTGTCGTTCAGCAGCTTTAAATCATCCAGATCTACAAAGCAGAGAGACAGTTTGCCGGAAGAATTTCCGTCCCGCAGCAGTTTTTCCAGCTGATTCAGGAAGAATGTCCTGGTCGCAAGACCTGTGAGTTCATCCCGCAGCCCCTTGCTGGACATCTGGAGAATATCCTCATAATCAACGCTCTCCGGTGCGATTGCATTGCTGTACAGCTTTTTCTCCATCTTATGTATCGAGGTCAGAAGATTTTCCATGATCGCCATCTGACCGAAAATATGCTTTTTAACGAACAGATACAGAATCAGTGTAATGAGTATTTGAAACAGCGCAGCCAGCAGAAGGGATGGCAGCTCCGCAGAAAACAGCGACAGGAAATCGACTGTCACCAGAATATCCCAGTTCGTATTCTCGATCGGCCCGAACACGGTATAGCGGGAATTCCCCGCCTTCAGACTCCGGAAAGAGCCGGAATCCCTCGCCAGCAGAAGCGTCTCCAGCTTGTCCGTCGTGAGTCCGATCAGCTTATACTCATGAAGAATCTCCGTGTAGGACGCGCCAAACGCCAGGCCTCCGGTGGACGACATAATCTGGCCCTTGGAACCGATCAGCACGGCCTCCGCCCCGTTGGCCGCCGCGGACTGCTTTAACAGATTGACGGCATCATCGAAATAGATGGAACAGAACAGACTGCCGGTCATGACGTCATCCTGAATCAGAGGCACCGCGACCGTGTAATTCAAAGTCCGGCCGTCCGCCCCTGCGACGAAGCCATCCGTCACCTGAATCTCCCTGGTCGAATAGAGCGTCTGCATATACTCACGGCTGGCCAGGCTCGCGGCTTCCTCTCCCAGAGTATAGACCTCGATGTCCTCATCCACATAGCAGATGAACATATATCCGAAATATTGATTGATCTCATCAAGCTTCGCCGTCTTCGACTCCCATGGGACGTCCGGATCATAAAATTCCGGCAGCGCCGCCAGTGAAGTCAGCAGCTTTATGGACTCCCCTGCCTTCTGCGATATCTGTGCAGAAGCGCTTTGATACGCGGCCTCTGCGGATTGCCTCATCCTTCGGACCGTAAGACATGCGCCGCTGAACAGGACCGCCAGGACACATACGATGCAGAATATGAGAAAGCGTCTGCGGATCGGCGCGAAGGGAAAGAGCTCAGCGTCCTGACTGTTCTTTCGTATGACATCTCTCTTCATGCAGCTATCTCCTAATAATCGTAAGTAAATTGACACATGTCCAGTATAGCACAGAAACCATGGTATGACACTATTTTAATTTCATTGTGCATATCTCCTATATCTCATTGTGCATATTTAGCTGCCTGCGGGCAGGCCTGCCTTTTTCAGCGCATGAAAGCTCTCATTGCTGACCGCGTGCTCCAGTCTGGCAGCATCTGCATGCGCCTGCTCCGGGGAAACGCCGACGGCAATCAGCTTTTCCTCGAAGAAGCAGTGCCTCTCAAACACCTCTTTGGCCTCCGCTCTGCCGCTCTCCGTAAGCTCGATGATCCCGTTCCCATCCTTTGTAATGTAGCCCTGCGCCTGCAGCTGCTTCACCGCCGCACAGACACTGGGTTTTGACAGCTCCATATAATTTGCAATATCAATCGACCGGACCTCCCCGTTCGCCTTCTTCAGGATATAAATAATCTTCAAATAATTTTCACGTGACATCGTCAGTGCCATAGGAACATCTGCCTCCTGTTCAATATTGGTATGGAAAGTAAAATGGTAACTACAAAATAAACTGTCAGCCGCGAAAGAACCGGTCGCGCCTCTGTCTTCGGTCAAAGTCAGCCCCCTCTGCGTCTTCCTGGTACTCAGAGGAGAATTCCTGACTCCGGCGGCAGCGCCGTCTCCGTTCTCCGCCTTCACCGCAGCGTTCCTCCAGATCGTCAATCATGCGGTCTAAATACTCCTTAAATGTACTCTGCTCTTCCTCGGAAAGGCAGCCAAATATATCGTCGGGACCGGGCTGGCTGTTCTCGCTCTCCTCTGCGCCGGCCCCCTTCTCCGTCAAGTGAACGATTATGACGCGTTTATCATTCGGTGACGGCGTCCGCGTGATAAAGCCCTTCTTCTCCAGCTTGGACAGCAGTTCCCCAATGGACTGAGGCCTCATTCCCAGAATCTCCGACAGCTCCTTTTGGGGAATCTCCGGTTTCATCTTTAATACCTTGAGCACCCTTCCCTGCCCGCTGTAGGGAACGCCGCGATCTCTTAAATTCCGGTGAAAATACCGGTTGAGCAGCCACTGCATCCGCATTAACCGCTCCATCAGTTCGTGCGCATTCTGTTTCATCGTCTTTCTCCTCTCATACCCTGTCGTCGTTTGATCAAAGCTCCGCCGCTCCATATTCCGTCTCCCTGCTGACTGCATAGCCCGCGTCCTTGAGTGCAATCCGAAGCGCCGCCTCGTCCACCTCCCGTTTCATATAAACGCTGACCTTTTCATTGAGCAGATTCACCTTTGCCCATACGCCCTCCATGCTGTTTAACGCGTTCTCCACACAGACGGCGCTGTTGCCGGACGACATCCCGGATACTTTTAAACTCGTATGGTATGGATAATGGAACCGATTACGATCCCGAACCTTCACTTTAGGAATGTACGGCTGACCGGACCCGCCGCTGCAGCCCCCTGCCAGACGCAAGGCAGAAAGTCTCAGCGAACAGACCGCCATTGCAGATAAAACCAGACCGATTATTATTGTTGACATGGTACTTCCTCCTTTCAACAGTCAAATACTAAGGTACCTTCTTTTCACATTATAAAGGTACCTTAGTAAAATGTCAAGAAGAAAATGAAGGTACCTTTGTAATTGCCGCAGCAATAGAAAACAGGAGGCCGATTGCCTCCTGTTTTTATAATTTTACTGCATTTTGCTCTCGCAAGAACGGTTTCCTTATGTTACAATACGAGACAGAACTCCTCACGGCCGATGACGCGCCGCGGAGAATATCACTTATTTTATTGGAGGTTCCATATGAAGAAATGGGAAGCAATCCGGGAATTCTTAATTATAACCTTTGCCACCGTCATCGTGGCGGCTGCCGTGTTTTTCTTTCTGATCCCCAGCCACGTGTCGGTAGGAAGCATCTCCGGTCTGGCCATTGTTCTGGGCAACTTTATTCCGCTGAACATATCGGCCATCACTCTTGTCTTAAATATCTTCCTTCTGATCCTGGGATTTCTGTTTATCGGCAGGGAATTCGGCGCAAAGACCGTCTATACCTCGCTTCTGCTTCCTGTAATGCTGGGTGTGTTTGAACTGCTTTTCCCAAACAATCAATCGATTACAAACGATGCGTTTCTGGACATGCTCTGCTACATCTTCGTGGTCAGCATCGGACTCGCCATGCTATTTAACCGAAATGCGTCATCCGGCGGCCTGGATATCGTTGCAAAATTTCTGAATAAATACTTTCACATGGACTTGGGAAAGGCCATGTCCCTTGCCGGCATGTGCGTCGCGCTGTCCTCCGCCCTGGTCTACGATAAGAAGATCGTGGTGCTGAGCGTGCTGGGAACGTATTTAAACGGGATCGCACTGGATCATTTCATCTTCGGCTTCAACTTAAAGAAACGGGTGTGCATTATCTCGAAGCGCGAGGAAGAAATCAGGGACTTCATCCTCCACCATCTCCACAGCGGCGCCACCATCTATGAGGCAATCGGAGCCTACGACAACCAGCCGAAAAAAGAGATCATCACCATCGTCGATAAAAACGAATACGCCATGCTGATGTCCTATATCATGAAAACGGATAAAAATGCATTTGTCACGGTTTACACCGTCAATGAAATCATCTACCGCCCGAAACGCTGAGGCGGAGCGGATATAGTTTTTCAGCCATACTCTATCCCACCGATGCTTCGCCTTCCCGCATTCTTCTGAAGATGCGTGTCAGCATCCACACGGCCGCGATTGCCAGCACAAATTCCGCCGTGAACTGGGCGTACGTCAGGCCGTAAAGCGGGAATAAGTAATTGAGCACATAGAGTGCCGGAATCTCCAGGATAATCTTACGGAGCACGGCGAAGGTAAGCGCCGCTTTTCCCATACCAACCGCCTGAAACACACCGACTGCCAGGAAATCCATACAGAGAAACGGAAGCGCCAGGCAAAAGCCGCGCAGGAACCGCGTTCCATAGGCGATAATGGCCTCATTGTTCATAAATGCCCTGGTCAGGCTGCCCGCCCCGATATAATAGAACACGGACACGCAGAACAGGAAAGGAAGCAGCGTCTTCACCGTAAAGAGGATCGCCTCCTTCATCCGCTTCCTGTTTCCGCTGGCATAGCTGTAGCTGACCAGCGGCATGATGCCCTGGGAAAAGCCGAGGGCGATCTGCACCGGCACCATGTTGATTTTCTGAGCGATTCCCATGGCCGCCACCGCATCGGCCCCAAAGGAAGAGGTGAAATTATTCATAATCGTCATCCCCGTCACATTAAACAGGTTCTGGATAGCCGCCGGGATTCCCACACCGCACACGCCGAGAATAATCGCCTTCTTCAGGCGGAAATTCTTCGGAAGGATGCAGATAAAGGTATTCGATCTGCGCACGTAAAGCAGGACGAAAAAGTAGATGCAGGCCACACAGTTGGATAAAAAGGTGGCAAGCCCCGCTCCGGCCGCCCCCATGTTCAGCCCCCACGGGAGAATAAATATGGGATCGAGGATTATATTTAACAGACATCCGCTCATGGTTCCGATACTGGCATGGAGCGATGCGCCCTCCGATCTCACCAGATATGCCATAACCACATTCAAGATCGCGGGCGCTGCGCCGAAAGACACGGTCCATTTTAAATACTCCGCCGTAGCCTGTGCCGTGTTCGCATCCGCGCCTAAAAGCGTCAGCAGCGGCTGGTGAAACACGGTACAGGCGAAGGACAGCAGGAAGCCGAAAAACAGCGCGCAGTAGAAGCCAAAGGCTGAGCTCTGGCGGACCGTTTCGTAATCCTTTCGTCCCAGAGCGCGGCTCATCATGCTGGAACTGCCGACGCCGAACAGATTGTTGACCGCATTAAATGCCAGCAGCACCGGGGCCGCCAGCGTAACCGCAGCGTTCTGCACCGGATTGTTCATCATTCCGACGAAATACGTGTCCGCCAGGTTGTAAATGACCATAACCAGGGAACTTAAAATAGTCGGAACTGCCAGTTTCATAACCGCCTTCGGCACTGGCATCTGCTCAAATAAAACGGTTTTTTGATTATCTATCACTATCTTCTGCCTCCCAAACTGTCTTTTTCTTAAGTGCCCTCAAAAGGGTCTCCCGAAGCACCGCCAT
>OFMJ01000941.1_pt1 | contig 25157 bp, 22 predicted proteins | sample 1541801 | NCBI WGS metagenome assembly OFMJ01 (sample SAMN04209234, study PRJEB22552) | human gut metagenome | biome: gut; material: feces | host: Homo sapiens | place: USA: Oklahoma
TTTCCGATTGTCGGTTGGGCAACGGAAGGTATGAGTATTCCGGAAATATTCCAGTATACAGCATTGCCAACATTGGCAGCTTCGATTGGCGGTATTGCTACATATTCCCGTTTTATGAGATCGTCAGTCTTGGATGTGCTTGGAGCTGATTATATTCTTCTTGCGAAAGCAAAAGGATGTTCCAAATTTCAGATTATTAAGAGACATGTAATGAGAAATGCTCTTACACCAATCATTTCTATTGTTGCTCCACAGATTGCAGGAATTGTAACAGGATCGTTTGTCATTGAGCGTATTTTTACAATTCCAGGACTTGGACGCTATTATGTAGAGAGTGTAAATGGAAGAGATTATCCGATGATTCTTGCGACAACATTATTTTTCTCAATGATTTTTATCGTTTGTATGGTAGGAATGGATATTTTATATGCTATCGTTGATCCGAGAGTGCGGAAGAGTATTATTGAAGGTAAGTAGAGGAGGAAACATAAGTGCAAGAAATAAAAGCAAATATGACAGAGGAAATGTTTCAGAGAGTAGGTGTAGATGAACAGTCATCAGAGAACATTGTACGTCCAAGTATTTCTTACTGGCAGGATGCTATAAGACGATTGAAAAAGAATAAAGTGGCAATGATCAGTCTCTTTTTCCTTATATTTATGGTTTTGATGTGCATTTTTGCTCCGTATATTTATCCGCATCCGTATAATGAGCAAAATATTGAGATTACAAACCAAGGACCGACATTAGAGCATATTTTTGGACTAGATGATCTTGGAAGAGACATTTTTGCAAGAATTTGGGTAGGAGGAAGAGTATCTCTTACAATTGGAATTGTTGGAGCCCTTATCTCACTTGTAGTTGGTACATTATATGGTGGAATCAGTGGGTTTTGTGGAGGGATTGTAGATGATATTATGATGCGAATTTTGGAAATTCTTGTTGGAATTCCATATATGGTTGTTGTAATCATTGTATCCGTATATTTAGGAAAGGGAATGACGTCGCTCATGATCGCGCTATGTTTGACAAGCTGGACGGGACTTGCAAGGCTTGTGCGAGGTGAGATTATTGAGTTGAAAGAAAGTGAATATGTCATGGCGGCAAGAGCATTGGGAACATCGCCATTTAAAATTATTACAAGACATTTGATTCCAAATACATTGAGTGTCATTATTATCAATACAACATTCGCAATTCCGAGTTTTATCTTTTCTGAAGCATTTTTAAGTTTTCTCGGAATGGGTATTCAGCCACCAGATACAAGTTGGGGAGCAATGGCATCTCTCGGCCAGCAGCAAATGACATATTACCCACATGAGTTGATTTTTCCGGCACTTGCAATTTCAGTTACAATGTTAGCATTTAACTTATTAGGTGATGGACTTAGAGATGCATTTGATCCAAAACTGCGTCAGTAAGAGAAGGAGGAATTAAAAATGAGTGAACATTTGTTAGATATTAAAGATTTGAAAGTCTCCTTCCATACTTATGCAGGGGAGGTTCAGGCAGTCAGAGGAGTTTCTTTTCATGTGAATCCGGGTGAGTGTATGGCCATCGTAGGAGAGTCCGGTTCCGGAAAAACAGTTTCTTCGAAAGCAGTACTTGGGCTGCTTGCAAAACCACAGGCAGAGGTCAAGGAAGGTAGTCAGATATTATTCGAGGGTAGAGACATTCTTAAGTTTTCGGAGAAAGAATGGGAAAATTTCCGCGGAAAAGAGGCGGCCATGATATTTCAGGATCCGATGACGTCGCTCAATCCAACGATGAAAGTCGGAAAACAAATTATGGAGAGTATTCTTCTGCATAATAAAATTAGCAAAAAAGAGGCGAGGGAGTATGCAATAGAACTTCTGCGCAAAGTAAATATTCCGAACCCGGAAGATAGGTTGAACCAATATCCATATGAATTTTCAGGTGGAATGAGACAGCGAGTTGTGATTGCTATCGCTCTTGCATGTAATCCAAAGCTTATGATTGCGGACGAACCGACAACAGCGTTGGATGTGACAATTCAGGCACAGATTATGAAACTTTTGAAAGAAATTCAGGAAAAGAATAATACAGCCATTATCATGATCACTCATGATCTTGGCGTGGTAGCCGGAATGGCAGAATATATTACGGTTATGTACGCAGGAAATATTGTGGAACAGGGAAGAGTAGAAGAGATATTCAGTAACCCACAGCATCCATATACAGCTGCACTTTTAAAAGCAGTTCCAAACATGGAAAATGAAAACAAAGAGGAACTACAGATTATTCCGGGTACACCTCCGGATCTGATTATGCCCCCGAAGGGATGTGGATTTGCAAGCCGCTGCAAATATTGTATGGGAATTTGTAAAGAAATGGCTCCGGAATATACACAGATTTCAGAATCACATAAAGCAGCCTGTTGGCTGCATCACCCTATGGCAAAAAAAGTACTTGGTACGGACGATATAAGGAGGGTGTTAGAAGATGAGTAAAGAAAACAAAGAAGTATTACTTCATGTAGATCATATGAAAAAGTATTTTTCTATTCGGAATAAAGGTATTTTAAAGGCAGTAGATGACGTTTCCTTCGATATCTATAAAGGTGAAACGCTTGGTCTTGTAGGGGAATCCGGATGTGGGAAAACAACATGCGGTCGTACGGTACTGGGTTTATATCCGATTACGGAAGGTACAGTAGAGTATGAAGGGAAAGATGTAACAAAGCTGCAGAAAAATGATGAAAAGTGGTTCAAAAAAAGAGCTCAGATGATTTTTCAGGATCCGTATGCTTCCTTAAATCCACGTATGACGGTTGGAGACATTATTGCGGAGGGGATGGAGAACTTCGGACTTTATAAAGACCCGGAGGAGAGAAAGGCAAGAATTCATGAACTTCTTCAGATTGTCGGATTGAACAAAGAACATGCGTCAAGATTCCCGCATGAATTCTCGGGTGGTCAGAGACAGCGTATTGGAATTGCAAGAGCACTTGCAGTAGATCCGGAATTTATCGTATGCGATGAACCGATATCGGCATTGGATGTGTCGATTCAGGCGCAGGTTGTAAATCTTCTTGTAAAGCTGCAGAGAGAATTAGGACTTACCTATCTGTTTATTGCTCATGACCTTTCAATGGTAAAACATATTTCCGATCGCGTTGGTGTTATGTACATGGGACATATTGTAGAACTTGCATCTAGTAAGGAGTTGTATGCAAATCCACAGCATCCATATACGAAAGCACTTTTGAGTGCAATTCCGATTCCGAATCCGGAAAAGGAAAAGAACAAGGTTGTTCTTCCTTTGGAAGGGGAAGTTGGAAGTCCGATTAACTGTGGACCTGGATGTCGATTTGCAAGCCGTTGCAAACATGCAACAGAAAAGTGTAAAAATGAAACGCCGGAATTGAAAGAAGTTTCAGAAGGACACTATATGGCATGTCATTTATTTTCATAAATTGCGTTGAAAAATGTTGCACTTGCGTTACAAAATGTTAGTGTGATATTTTGCCATCCTATTGAATAATAAAGTACATGAAGTTTATTCAGGGACGAAATCAGGTAGGATCAGACGAGTGAAAAAGAGAATGAAAGAGGAGGCGAACTCATGAAAAGTATAGAAAACAGCATATATGAGAATCAGAATGAGATTATAGAGGTGATTCGAAAAGGAATTCAGATTCCAAGTGTAAAAGGAGAGGCGCAGGAAAATGCTCCTTACGGAAAAAATGTGAAAAGAATGCTGGAATTTGCACTGGAACTTGGTGAATCATGGGGATTAAAGACAAAAAATGTGAATGGAAGAGCTGGATGGGTAGAGATAGGAGAAGGGGACAGCATGGTAGCGATTCTTGGACATTTGGATGTTGTACCGGAAGGAGCTGGTTGGGAGTATGCGCCTTATGGCGCAGAAATACACGATGGAATACTTTTTGGACGTGGAGTTGCAGATGACAAAGGACCTACTCTGGGAGCAATGTATGCTCTTAAATTAATAAAAGATTCGGGAATTCCATTGAAGAAGCGAATCCGTGTGATTTTCGGCATGGACGAGGAAAACGGATCTTCTTGTATCAAACATTATATAGAATGTGGAGAAGAAATTCCGGAAGCAGGATTTACGCCAGATGCAGAATATCCTCTCATTTTCTTTGAAAAAGGAATTGTAAATATTAAAGTTGGGAAAAGAGGAATTATTGAGAAAGATGATACTGTCCAAAGCATAAAAGCTGGACTGGCAGGCAATATTGTGCCTCCGAAATGTACGATTATGAAAAAGGACGGAGAATGCGTGGAAATCGTGGGAAGAGAAGCGCATGCGAGTACTCCTTGGTTCGGGGAAAGTGCAGTGTTGAATATGGTTCCTGTTTTAAAAGAGATGCAACCGAAAGGCGATGTGGCGAAATTGTTACAGTTTCTTTCTGAAAAAATGGAAAAAGAAGCAAATGGAAAGAATCTTGGAATTTATTATCAGAATGAAGAAACAGGAGTCACAACGGTCAATCTCGGTATGTTGACATATTCTGAAGATAAATTCGAGTTTGACCTTGATATCAGATATCCAAAAAATGGAGATGCAGATACTATTTTACATCAAGTAAAAGAAGCAGTAGAATCATGTGGGCTGGAAATCCTGGCGACAAAAGAGACAGATATGCTGTATGTTCCGAAGGAATCTGATGTGGTGAAAAAATTGATGAATGTATACAAAGAAGTTACGGGAGACGAGAGCGAAGCGTTGGCAATTGGAGGAGGAACTTATGCAAAGATGTTCCCAAATATGGTGGCTTTCGGCCCGATTTTCCCTGGAATGACAGCAAAGATTCATCAGGCGAATGAACAGATGGAGATTACACAAATTATGAAATCAATCGTGATTTCGGCGAAAGGCATATTGGCATTGGCAGAATAGCAACAGGTAGGAGGATGGTATGAGCGTACTGTTTGAATTAGAAAGAATGGAAAGACTCGTGCAGGATATTGAAAAGTTAAGATATCCGATTTCGATTCCGATTACAAATTATAAAATGTATGAAGGAAAACGAAAAGATGGGGAGAAATGTAGTACGGAGGATTGGCAAGATTATGCGATAGATACTCCGTGGAACATATTAGACTCTCACCGTTGGCTTCGGACGACGATTGTGATTCCGGAAGAGATGGATAGGAAACATGTGGAAATGCAATTGATTTCCGGAAGAGAAGGGCAATGGGATGCAACGAATCCTCAGATGCTTTTTTACATAAATCAACAATTGATTCAAGGAGTTGATGTAAATCATAGAGAAGTAACTCTTTCAAAAGAAGCGAAGGCCGGAGAAACTTATGAAATTGCAATGCTGATTTACAGTGGTTCTGTTCCGGGAGATTTGATATTCAGAAGTAATCTGATTACGATTGATGATGAAGTACAGAAATTTTATTATGACTTTTCGGTTCCTGTACAGAGCGCGAGAGTTTTGAAGAAGAGCGATGAAGAAAATTGCAGAAGAATTTTGAAGAAGCTGGATGCAGCAGCAAATGCGATTGATTTAAGAAAACCTTACAGTAAAACTTTTTACGATTCCTTAAAAGCAGCAGATAAATTTCTTGTAAAAGAATTTTATTCGGCGGTGAACCAGGAAGCGCCGATTGTAAGCGCTATCGGACATACACACATCGATATCGCGTGGCTTTGGACTGTGGAGCAGACGAGAGAAAAAGTTTTAAGAAGTTTCTCGACGGTATTACGTTTGATGGAACAATATCCGGATTACAAATTCATGTCAAGCCAACCGATTTTATATCAATTTGTGAAAGAACAAGAACCGGAGATGTATGAGAAAATCAAACAAAGGGTGAAGGAAGGCCGTTGGGAAGTAGACGGAGCGATGTGGCTGGAAGCAGATTGCAATCTGACGGGAGGGGAATCTTTGGTAAGACAGATTCTCAAAGGAGAAAAATTCTTTGAGGAAGAGTTTGGAATTTCCAGCAAATCACTGTGGCTTCCGGATGTATTCGGATATTCTGCAGCGTTGCCTCAGATTTTAAAACGCTCTGGAATCCCATATTTTATGACAACGAAAATTGCATGGAACCAATATAATCAACTTCCGAATGATACATTTATGTGGAAAGGCATCGATGGAAGTGAAGTGTTTGTCTTTATGCCGACAGCGTGTGATTTTGATAAAACATTAGGATTAAATGTATCTTTTACAGATACAAGAAACACGACGACATATACAGGAATCATTAATCCGAACATGGCACTTGGTACATTGAAACGTTTCCAGAATCGCGATTTGACAGAAGATACGATTATGCTATTTGGATTTGGAGACGGAGGCGGAGGACCAACAAAAGAAATGTTGGAAAATGCAGAAAGACTCCGTTATGGTATGCCTGGGATTCCAAGAATCGAGCAGGAATTTGAGAGAGAATTTTTTGATCGCACTTATGAGAAAATTGCAAAGCTTCCGGATATGCCGAAATGGAATGGAGAGTTGTATTTTGAATACCACAGAGGGACATTGACATCGATTGGAAAGAATAAGAGATATAACAGAAAAAGTGAAATCCTTTATACACAACTGGAAACACTGGCCTCTATGTTAAAGGAAAATGGTGTGGAATATCCGAAAGAAGTGATTGAGCGGGGATGGGAGGTTCTTCTTTTGAATCAATTTCATGATATCATTCCGGGAAGTGCGATTGAAGAAGTCTATGTTCAGAGCGATAAAGAATATGAGGAGATACTTGCAAAAGGAAAAGAAACTTTGCAGGCAATTGCAGAAAAAGGCGCAAAGGCAATTAGTACAGGAAATCAGGCAATTGTAGTTTATAACACGCAAGGCTATGTGAGAAACGATGTTATTCTTGTGGAAGGTCTAGAAACCGTAGAGATCGAGAAAATTACAGATGAGGAAGGAACAGAACTTTCATTCCAGAAGACGGCGGACGGTAAGATTGCATTTTATGCGGAAGGAATTCCGAAATTTGGTTGTAAAGTATTTTATTATGCGACGGGTGCAGAAAGAAAAGAAACACACGAATGGAACGGACATTTTGAAAATGCCTTTTATCAGGTTGTATTCGATGAGCAAATGGAGATTACTTCTCTGATTGAAAAGACAACGGGGAAGGAATTTATCCAAGAAGGCAAGAAAGGAAACGAACTTGTAACCTATGAAGACAGACCGATGAACTGGGATAACTGGGATGTGGATGTCTTTTATAAGAAGAAACCGTATTTTGCAGATAAAGTTTCTAATATTCGCATTCTAGAGGATGGAGAAATAAGAAAAACATTGGAGATTACAAAACAGTTTGCGGACTCTATCGTGACACAGAAGATTCATCTTTATCATGATATTCCTAGGATTGATTTTGAGACACATGTAGACTGGAAAGAACATAATGTCTTGTTGAGAGTGAATTTCCCGGTGGATGTGAATACCACAAAGGCAACGTATGAAATTCAATTTGGAAATGTGGAGAGGGAGACAACGAACAATCACAGTTGGGATACAGCAAAATTCGAGGCATGTGGACATAAGTGGGCAGACCTTTCTGAAGATAATAATGGAATCAGTCTTTTGAATGACTGTAAATATGGATATGGAATTAAAGACGGAAATTTATCATTGACGTTAATCAAGGCAGGTACCTATCCAAATGAAAATGCGGATATCGGAGAACATGATTTTACATATTCTATTTATCCGCATGCCGGAAGATGGCAGGAAGCTGAAACAGTGGAAATGGCGTATAACTTAAATGTGCCGCCGGTTGTCGTTTTGCAGAATCAGAATGAAGGCGAAAAAGCAGAAAAGGAATTTTTAACATGCGATGCAGAGAACTGTTTCATTGAAGTGATCAAAGAAGCGGAAGATAAAAATGGCACGATGATCCGTATGTATGAGAATAAGAACAGACATACAAAGACGAGAATTTCTCTTCCGGAATTTGTAAAACAGGTATATGAATGTAATCTTCGTGAGCAAAATGAAAGAGAGCTGGAAGTAAAAGAGCATGAGATAGAAGTTGTATTAAAGCCATATGAGATTAAAACATATAGATTCTTATAGTGTGGGAGGAAAGAGGATGTTAAAAGAATTGGTTGAACTTTGGGGCGTAAGCGGATATGAGAAAAAAGTTTCCGATTATATTGTGGAACAAGTCAAAGACTATGCAGATGAAATTATAAGAGATGCCATTGGAAATCTGATTGTTTTCAAAAGAGGAAATGGTGAAGAGAAAAAGAAAATCATGGTTGCCGCACACATGGATGAAATCGGACTTTGTGTTGTAAAAATTACGGAGGAAGGATTCTTGAAAGTGAAAAAAGTCGGGGGTGTTTCTGCACATTGCTCTTTTATGAATCGTGTAATCTTCCGGAATGGAACCGTGGGAACGGTAGCTTCTTATGCAAAACCGGAAGAGTTTAAGAGTGGAGAAATTGATAAACTCTATATTGATATCGGAGCAGGTTCGAAGGAAGAAGCAGAGAAATACGTACATGTGGGCGATTGTGCAATGTTTGAAGGACAGTATCAGGAGCTTGTAGGTAGAAATGTTATGGCGAAGGCATTTGATGATCGTAGCGCATGCTATATTCAGATAGAAGCATTAAAGGCGATGGAAACGCCATACCATGATGTCTATTTCGTATTTACAGTTCAGGAAGAGGTTGGACTTTTTGGAGCGACAACATCTTCCGAAAGGATCAGACCGGATTTAGGAATTGCAATTGATATTACAGGATCCTTTGATGTTCCGGGAGATGAACATGGAAATGTTGTTTTAGGAAAAGGGGCTGCTATCTGTGTAAGCAATGCGTTAGTTGTATGTGATGAAGAGATGGTAGAGCAGATGGTGGAATGTGCAAAGGAAAACCATATTCCATACCAGATGGATGTATTGACAAACGGTGGAACAGATGCAGGAGCAATTAACAAATCATATCGGGGAGTCAAAGCGGTAGGAATTTCGATTCCGACAAGATACGGACATTCACCAAATAGTATTATTAACTTGGATGATGTAAAGGCTTGCATTGATTTGCTAAAAGCTTATGTGGAACAGCCGCTTCGTATTGTGACAGAAGAAATGTTTAAATAGAGGGAGTCAATAAAATGAAACGTTCAAAAATCAATCAATGTATTAAAGATATGGAGAAACTTGCAAAGGAGCATGGATTTGTTTTGCCGCCGTTTTGCAACTGGACTCCAGAAGAATGGGAAAATAAGTCTGAAGAATATGATGAAATCAGAGATAATATGCTTGGATGGGATATTACAGACTATGGGCTTGGAGATTTTGATAAAGTAGGTTTTGCCCTTGTGACGATTCGTAACGGAAATCAGAACAATCCGAAATATAAGAAGATATATGCGGAAAAACTACTGATGCTAAAAGAAGGTCAGCATTCGCCAATGCATTTCCACTGGCAGAAATCCGAAGATATCATCAACCGAGGAGGGGGAACGCTCATCATTCATCTTTATAATGACAAAGGGGACGGAAGCTTTGATGACAGCGATGTTCTTGTAAACTCGGATGGACGTTCTTACTATGTGAAGGCGGGAACAGGAGTGGAATTAAAACCGGGAGAGAGCATTACGTTGTGGCCGCATCAGTATCATGATTTTGATGTAAAAGAAGGAACAGGGGACGTTCTGATCGGAGAGGTTTCCATGTGTAACGATGACAATGCAGATAATCGGTTCTATGAGGAAATCGGACGTTTCCCGGAAATCGAGGAAGACGAGAAACCGTATAGACTGCTTTGCAATGAGTATCCGAAAAGCAAATAATAAATAAGGTAGTTCAGCTACAGGAATCACGTAGCATTTGAACTACCTTATTTGTCTTTTATGAACTATATTTTATTATGCTTTCGGCATTTCCCATGCATTGTGATCTGTATGAAGAAGCATATGTGCCTTATGGGATAATGGTTTCTCCATAAAGTCAGCATACAATTTCAAAATATCTTTGTTCTCATGAGAAAAACGAAGTTCGTTGTTTCTGTCAAGGAAGTATAAGTTCTGCCCACGGGTAAATGCAAGTTCTTCTCCGTCGTGAATCGGCTGTCCGCCACCACCGGAACATCCGCCCGGACATGCCATAACTTCTACAAAATCATAATGCACATCACCACGTTCAATTGCATCAATTAATTTTCGTGTGTTTCCAAGTCCGCTTACAACGGCAGCCTTTACAAGTGCATCTCCGATTTGAATTTCAGCGGAAATTGCATCCTGCCCGAACTCAGTAGCTCTCACATTTGAGAAAGCGTCAGGATCCGGATTTTTGCCTGTTACAAGATAGTATGCGGAGCGAAGGGCGGCTTCCATAACACCACCTGTTGCACCAAAGATGACTCCGGCACCGCTTCCGTCATGCATCAGCCGGTCGCATTCTACGTCGACGAGAGTAGTTGGATCGATATGTGCGGAGCGGATCATGCGGGTAAGTTCTCTTGTTGTAAGCACGATATCTACATCATGTCCGGCGTATTCTTCATAGAAGAGCTCCATGTTTCTTTCACCCTTTTTCGCAACGCAAGGCATGATGGAAACTGTGCAGATATCCTCAGGAGCTACGCCGATTGATTTTGCAAAATATGTTTTCATCACGGCGCCAAACATCTGCTGCGGTGATTTGGCAGTAGATAGTTGTGGCACCAGATGCGGATACTGCGATTTGATAAACCGAATCCATCCCGGACAGCAGGAAGTAAACATTGGCCTTGTCTTCAACTCACCTTTTGTTAGTCTTTCCAGGAATTCATTGCCTTCTTCCATAATAGTAAGGTCTGCTGAAAATGTGGTATCAAAGACATAATCAAATCCCATCTGACGAAGTGCATCCACAATTTTACCAATGGTAGCCTCCTCACGGGAAAGACCAAGAGCTTCTCCCCATGCGGCACGAACTGCAGGAGCCACCTGAACCACCGTTATTTTTTTCTTATCATCAATTGCTGCCCACGCTTTGTCTGTATCATCACGCTCGCGGAGGGCCCCAACCGGACAGTGTGTAATACACTGACCACATAATGAACAGTTTGCTGCTTCAATATTACGCCCTTTGGAAACCTGGACCGTAGTTCTGGAACCAGTGCTCTCAAGATCCCATACGTGCAGACTCTGTACTTTATCACAAACCTGTACGCAGCGCATACATTTGATACATTTTGCAGAGTCACGGATCAGAGGAAATTCTTTGTTCCAAGGCTGTCTTTCCAGACGTTTTTTAAATGGAACATCAATAATGTTCAGATCATTTGCAATTTTCTGTAAAGAACAGTTTCCGCTTCTTGCACAAGTTGCACACTGACAATCGTGCTGAGATAAGAGAAACTCTACTGTTTTTTTGCGGTTCATACGAACTTTCGGGCTGTTGGTGTGAATCACCATTCCTTCTTCTACCACATTGTTGCAGGATGGGATAAGGCGGTCTTTTCCTTCAAGCTCCACAACACAGACGCGGCAGGCACCGATCACATTCAAATCTTTCAAATAACACAATCTAGGAATCGGGATACCATTTTGTCCGGCTGCTTCCATGATCGTAGTGCCTTCCGGCACGGATATGTTTCTATTATCAATTGTAAGATTTACCATAATGTCTCTCGACCTCCTTTAAATATGCCAAAACCGAAGTGGTCGCAGCGTAAGCATCTTCCGGCTTCCTGTTTTGCTTCGCATTCTGTCATACAGTTTTCTACACCATCAAAGTCGTGTACACGTTCGCAAGCTTCGCGTTCGGTCATGTTCACACGGCCACAAGGTGTTTTATCGTCAAGATTTGGTTCCGGAATTTCCACATCACAGGAAATTTCATGGCGGAATCCTAAGTATTCATCAATGTTGGCAGCAGCTACTTTACCTGCAGCAATGGCACGAATGACAGTGGCAGGGCCTGTTGCACAGTCACCACCCGCGAACACACCAGGAATATTAGCAAATCCACCGTATTTTTCAGACATGATCCGTCCTCTTTCCACCGGGAATCCTGCTTCTTCAAAGTGCTTGAATTCAATATTCTGTCCAATGGCAACGATTAAAGTAGAACATGGGATATAAATGTCTTCTTCCCCGGTAGGTTTGACACTTGCACGTCCGTCTTTGATTTTACTGATCATCTGTGGAGTTACATAGATTCCCTTTACCCGTCCGTTCTCATCTACATCAATGGAAGATGGGGCTTTCAAAGTCTGGAGTTCCACACCTTCTGCAATTGCCCCCTCAATTTCATCTGCAAGAGCTGTCATATCAGCGGTACGACGACGATAAACAATACTTACTTTTTTTGCACCGAGACGCACTGCGGTACGAACTGCGTCCATGGATACGTTACCGCCTCCGATTACGGCAACTTCCTGTCCGGAAAGATCCGGAATTTCATTCTTACCTACTGCACGTAGAAATTGCACTGCGGAAAGTACGCCATCTGCATTCTCACCTTCCAGTCCAAGTTTTTTATCTGTACTTGCACCGATTGTGATCAGTACGGCGTCATACTCTGCACGAAGTTCCTGAATAGTAATATCCTGTCCGATGCGAAGTCCGTGTTTTACTTCTACGCCTGTATCCAGAATTGCCTGGATGTCGTCATCTAACCGTTCTTTTGGAAGACGATAATTCGGGATACCATAACGAAGCATACCGCCAAGTTTCGGCAACATTTCATATACGGTTACCTGATGTCCCATTAGCTGTAAATAGTAAGCGGAAGAAAGTCCTCCGGGACCACCGCCCACGATTGCCACACGCTTTCCGGTAGAAGGAGCACATGGCGGAGGCGGAACTTTACCGGCGTAATCTGCAGCAAAACGTTTCAGACCACGGATATTGAGTGCGTCATCCACCATGTTCCTTCGGCATCTTGCTTCACACGGATGTTCGCAAATAAATCCACATGTAGTTGGGAATGGATTATCTTTTCTGATCAGACGGACTGCATCAGCATAGCGTCCTTCTTTCACAAGGGCGATGTAGCCAGGAATGTCTACTTTTGCAGGACATAAAGCAACACAAGGAACAGGCTGGTTGTATGTACATGTACAGCGGCCCGCAATGATATGCTGTTCAAAATCTTCACGGTATCCGATTACCGCCTTGTAAACCATATGTGCGGCCTCAATCCCGATGGCACAGTCTGCGGACTGCATGATGGAAAGAGCAGTTTCTTCCATCAGATCCAGGATATCTAAAGTAGCTTCTCCGTTCAATACGTCTGTCAGCATGTTTTTCAACTGCCAAAGACCGACACGACAAGGAGTACATTTGCCACATGTCTGTGCGTGACATAATTCCAAAAATGCTCTTGCCATATCAACAGGACAAAGACCAGGAGGGCTTGCTTCAATTCTTCGCTCCAAATCTTTGTATAGACCTTCTACAACCACCTGTGCTTTGTTTGGTGTAGAAATTTCAAGTCTGCTCATAATTTTCACCTCTCTAAAATTTTCAGAATCACTCTATTGGTAATATTGTAATATATAACAAGAAAATAAACAAGAAGAGTTAAAATATAGTCAATGTTTCCAAAAGGTGGTGAAAGTAGGTAGATATAAGAGGGCCATATATGCTATAATGTATGAATTAATATGTACAAAAATTTTGATAAAAGGAGTCAGTGAGATGAGAGAGCAATTGATTGCGCAGTTTAAAGAAATTTTCGGGGATGAGGGAGAAATCAGAACCTATTTTGCTCCGGGGCGCGTGAACCTGATCGGTGAACATACAGATTATAACGGAGGGCATGTGTTTCCGTGCGCCCTTACAATCGGAACATATGCCATTGCAAGAAAACGAGAGGACAATAAGCTAAGGTTTTATTCTGTAAATTTTGAAACGCTTGGTGTAATAGAATCCACTTTAGATGACCTTACTCCATCGCAGCAGGCGGGATGGACCAATTACCCGAAGGGAGTAATGTGGGCTTTTGAAGGAAGAGGTTATAAGCTTCCGACAGGTCTTGATATGTTGATTTATGGAAATATCCCGAATGGTTCTGGACTTTCTTCGTCCGCATCTTTGGAAGTGCTTACGGGAGTGGTGTTGAAGGACATGTTTGGATTTGATGTGTCTATGGTAGATATCGCTTTGATCGGTCAGTACTCTGAAAACAACTTTAACGGATGCAATTGCGGAATTATGGATCAGTTTGCAAGTGCCATGGGTAAGAAAGATCATGCGATTTTCCTGGATACCAATACGTTAAAGTATGAGTATGCTCCGGTAGTTCTGAAGGATGCGAAAATTGTAATCATTAACAGTAAAGTGAAGCATTCGCTTGTGGATTCTGCTTATAACGATAGAAGGAATGAATGCGAGACAGCATTAAAAGAACTTCAGAAAGTTGTAAACATTCAAACTTTGGGAGATCTGACAGAGGAGGAGTTTGAAGCTCATAAGGATGCGATCCAAGATCCGGTCAGGGTTAAAAGGGCGAAACATGCTGTATATGAGAATCAGAGAGCTATCAAGGCAGTGAAAGCATTGAAAGAAAATGACGTGGAGACATTTGGTAAGCTGATGAACGCTTCCCATGTTTCACTGCGGGATGATTATGAAGTGTCTTGTGAAGAAATTGACATTCTCGTTGATCTTGCGTGGGAGACGGAAGGCGTGATCGGTTCCCGTATTACAGGAGGCGGATTCGGCGGATGTACGGTACGTATTGTGAAAAATGATGCGGTAGATCATTTCATTTCGACAATCGGAAGTACATATAAAGAAAAAGTAGGACACGAAGCAGAATTTTATGTAGTAGATATCGGAGATGGGGCAAGAGTTCTTGCTTAAAACATCTGAGAGAGTATGGGAGGCAATTATGTTAAGTAAAAATATAAAAAGACTGGTAGAGTACGGAATCAGTTCCGGTCTTACGCCAGAGTGTGAACGTCTGTACACAACAAACTTGTTACTGGAGCTGTTTTGCGAAGACAGCTATGAAGATACTTCGATTGAAGGAGAAAGTCTTGAACTGGAAGACATTTTGAAAGAGCTTTTGGACGAAGCCTGTGAAAGAGGAATCATAGAAGACAGCATTGTATACAGAGATTTATTTGATACGAAGGTGATGAACTGTCTCGTACCACGTCCTGCACAGATTCAGGAAACATTTGCGAAGAAATATGAAGTTTCGCCGAAAGAGGCAACAGATTATTATTATAAATTAAGCCAGGACAGCGATTATATTCGTCGGTATCGTGTGAAAAAAGACCGTAAATGGACGGTGGACAGCCCATATGGAGTGATTGATATTACGATCAATTTATCCAAACCGGAGAAAGATCCGAAAGCCATCGCGGCGGCGAAGAATGCGAAGACAAGCAGTTATCCGAAGTGCCAGCTCTGCATGGAAAATGAAGGATATGCAGGACGTGTGAATCATCCGGCAAGAGAAAACCACCGTATTATTCCGATTACGGTAAATGACAGTGCATGGGGATTCCAGTATTCTCCGTATGTATATTATAATGAACACTGTATCGTATTTAACGGACAGCATACACCGATGAAAATCGAAAAGGCAACATTCATGAAGCTGTTTGATTTTGTAAAGTTGTTTCCGCACTACTTCCTCGGTTCCAATGCAGATCTTCCGATTGTAGGAGGTTCCATTTTAAGCCATGACCATTTCCAGGGAGGGAACTATACATTTGCAATGGCGAAAGCACCGATGGAAGAGACATTTACAATCAAAGATTTCGAAGATGTAGAAGTGGGAATTGTACATTGGCCGCTGTCTGTTCTGCGCTTACGAGGAAAAGATGAACAGAGATTGATCGAGCTTGGGGCACATATACTTGACAAATGGCGTAGTTATACAGATGAAGAGGCGTTCATTTTTGCAGAGACAGACGGAGAACCTCATAATACGATTACTCCGATTGCAAGAAAGGTAGAAGATACATTTGAACTGGATCTTGCCCTTCGCAATAACATTACAACAGAGGAACATCCACTAGGCCTGTACCATCCACATGCCCAGTGGCATAATATTAAGAAAGAAAATATCGGATTGATCGAGGTTATGGGACTTGCAGTGCTTCCGGCAAGATTGAAAGAAGAAATGGAAATTCTTGCAGAGTATATTGTAGAAGGCAAGGATATTACTTCGAATGAAAAGATTGAAAAACATGCAGAATGGACGAAAACTTTCCTTCCGAAATATGAGAGCATTACAAGCGAGAATGTAATGGACATGATTCAGAAAGAAGTGGGGATTGTGTTTACTCATGTATTAGAAGATGCAGGTGTGTATAAATGCACAGAAGAAGGAAGAGAAGCGTTTAAGAGATTTATTTCTGTATTGTAATAATATCAGGGTCAAAAGGTCATAAACCACATTGTGCTTGCGCATAAGTGGTTTTATGCCTTTATGCCCTCTATATGAGGATGCCGTCCAAATATGCAGATAATGAACGACTCATATTTCCTTCAAAATCCACTTTGCCATCCCGCATACACCATTCAAATACATTTCCAATGACGATCATACGGATATCCGTTGTAATCTCTTCCAAAGAGTAAGGAAGCGTGATTGTACCTGCTGCTACTGCCTTTTCCAGATATGTTTGTACTGTAATAATCGGATAAGGGCGTTCTGTACGGATGACGGGATTCAATGCCTGATTTTTAGGCGTATAATATCCTGCCATAAATTCCACACCCAGTTCACGACAGTATTTCACATAATTTAAATAAACATGAATGATTGCCTTTTTTGCAGAGGCAACATTTTGCGGTATATCAAGAAGAGACGGATCAATACTTGGCTGATCTTCGATATAATAAGAAAGGAGATCATCTTTTGTTTTAAAGTGATGGTAGAAGCTTCCGTTGGAAACGCCTGCTTCTTCACAAATATTCTTTATCGATAATTGTTCATATCCATCACGCTGCAGAATGCGTTTTGCAGCCTGAAAAATACGTTCTTTTGTTTCTTTTGATTTCTTTTGCTGCTTGGACAGTTCGTTTGTCTGATTCATGTTTGTCACCTCTCTTTTTTACGCTCATTATAGCATGCCTCACTATGAGTTTCAATTAAAAAGAGTGCGCTCTATTTGCATTGATTTCGGAATTCATTTATAATAACATAGATGAAAATGAAGGAAGGATTAACAATATGGACATTAATCAAAAACTGACAGAAGAATTGGGTGTGAAGAAGTGGCAGGTAGAAGCCGCTGTTAAGCTGATTGATGAAGGGAATACGATTCCGTTCATTTCACGATATAGAAAAGAAGTAACCGGATCTTTAAACGATGAGCAACTCCGCCAATTGTTTGAAAGACTTACGTATCTTCGGAATCTGGAAGAGAAGAAAGAGCAGGTTTTGTCAAGCATTGAAGAACAGGGAAAGCTGACGGAAGAATTAAGGAACCAGATTCTTGCCGCAGAAACGCTTGTTGTTGTGGATGATTTGTATCGTCCATACAGACCGAAGAGAAGAACAAGAGCTACCATTGCGAAGGAAAAGGGGCTGGAGCCTTTGGCTGCGCTCATTACGCTGCAGAAAACAACGATGCCGGTTGAAGAAGCCGCGAAGGCTTATATTTCGGAAGAAAAAGACGTGAAAACGGTAGAGGATGCGATTGCAGGGGCGAGAGATATTATTGCGGAATACATTTCAGATGAAGCGGATTATCGAATTTATATTCGTGATCTTACAATAAAACAAGGGAAACTAGTGTCTGTTGCAAAAGATCCGGAAGCACAATCCGTATACGAAATGTATTATGAATTTGAAGAACCGGTAAATAAACTGGCGGGACACCGTGTGCTTGCGTTGAATCGTGGGGAGAAGGAAAAAGTTCTGACAGTAAAGATTGAAGCTCCGGAAGAAAAGATTATACAGTATTTGGAAAAGAAGGTAGTCCATACAGAGAATTCGGATACGGCTCCGATCTTAAAAGAGGCGATTGAAGACAGTTACAAACGCCTTATTGCTCCGGCCATTGAGCGGGAAATCCGAAGTGATCTGACAGAAAAGGCGGAGGACGGGGCGATTACCGTGTTTGGAAAGAACCTGGAACAGCTTCTGATGCAGCCGCCTATCGTAGGGCAGACAGTACTTGGATGGGATCCGGCGTTTCGTACCGGATGCAAATTAGCAGTTGTAGATTCGACAGGAAAAGTACTGGATACAACGGTAATCTATCCGACAGCCCCTACAACACCGCAGAAGATTGCGGCGGCAAAAGAGACACTGAAGAAATTGATTAAGAAATATAATATTACTCTGTTTTCTGTAGGAAACGGAACAGCATCCAGGGAATCAGAGCAGATCATTGTAGAGCTTTTTAAAGAAATTTCGGAGAAAGTGCAGTATATCATTACCAATGAAGCAGGAGCTTCCGTTTATTCCGCAAGCAAGCTTGCGACAGAGGAATTTCCGAATTTTGATGTGGGACAGAGAAGTGCAGCTTCCATTGCGAGACGTCTGCAGGACCCTCTCGCGGAGCTTGTGAAGATCGATCCCAAATCTATCGGAGTCGGTCAATATCAGCATGATATGAATCAGAAGAAATTGAGCGAAGCGCTTTCCGGCGTGGTAGAAGATTGTGTGAATAAAGTCGGGGTAGACTTAAATACCGCATCGGCGCCACTTCTTTCGTATATTTCGGGCATTAGCAGTGCCATTGCGAAAAATATCGTTGCCTATCGTGAAGAAAACGGAAGTTTTACAAGCAGAAAGCAACTTTTAAAAGTTGCCAAATTAGGTCCGAAAGCATTTGAGCAGTGTGCAGGGTTTATGAGAATCCAGGGAGGAAAGAATCCGCTTGACGGCACAAGTGTACATCCGGAATCCTATGAAGCTGCAGAAAAGTTTCTCGAAAAATTAGGCTATACGTTGCAGGATGTAGCAGACAGAAAACTTACCGGACTTGCAAAATCTGTGAAAGATTACAAGAAATTGGCAGCAGAACTTGAGATTGGTGAAATTACACTGCGGGATATTGTAAAGGAATTAGAAAAGCCAGCCCGCGACCCGCGTGATGAGATGCCAAAACCGATTTTAAGAACGGATGTCTTGGAAATGAAAGATTTGACAGAAGGCATGATTCTGAAAGGAACTGTAAGAAATGTCATTGATTTTGGTGTATTTGTGGATATCGGGGTACCTCAGGATGGATTGGTGCACATTTCACAGATTACAGATAAGAAATTTATCAAGCATCCGCTGGAAGCCGTGAGCGTAGGTGATATCGTGGATGTAAAAGTGATGAGTGTGGATCTGAAGAAGAAAAGAATCCAGCTTACGATGAAGGGAATAGACAAATAATAGAAGTTGTAACAAAAGTTTGGGTGTGCTATAATTTTATAGCACATCTTTTTTGATATAGGAAAGTTCCAAACGTGTAGTTTACGAAGGAGGAGAAAAATGTCAATTAAATTTGAAGTAAATATGACAGACAAGATCATGTATGATTTCCTGTTGTACCATAGTTATACAAGTGCATCCGGACTTTTCGCCACACTTGTGGGAGTCGGATGTTTTATATTTGCAGTTTATAAAGGAGTGAACGGAGATTCACAATCCGCAATTTTATTTGCGGCTTTGGGAGCAATGCTTCTATTTTCAACTCCGTTTACACTGAAATCTTCAGCCAAAAATCAGGTGAAGAATACGGAGATGTTTCAAAAACCGTTGGAATACGAGGTGACAGAAAAAGGAATTACTGTTACACAGGATGGACAGAGCGCGGAAAATACATGGGATAATATCATGCGAGTGGTATCTACAGGGAAATCGCTTGTAATCTATATTACCCGCGTCAGAGCGATCATTTTGCCGAAAGAATCCATGGGAGACGATTATATGGCGGTTGTGGAACTGATTTCCAAAAATGTGCCGGCTAAAAAAGTGAAAATCAGACATGTAAGTGTAAGATAAAAGAAGGATAAAATTATGATAATAGAAACAAATAGTGCAAAAGAGACGTTTGAACTGGGAGTACGGATCGGACAGAATTGTACTCCGGGAGAGGTGTATACACTGATCGGTGATCTTGGTGTAGGGAAAACGGTATTTACCCAGGGGGTGGCAAAAGGACTTAAAATAGAAGAGCCCATCAGCAGTCCCACATTTACGATTGTACAGGTATACGAGGAGGGACGCCTGCCGTTCTATCATTTTGATGTGTACCGTATCGGAGATGTGGAAGAAATGGAGGAAATCGGATACGAGGACTATATCTATGGACAAGGAGTATGCCTGATCGAGTGGGCCAATCTGATTGAAGAGATTTTACCGAAAGAACGAAAAGAGATTGTAATAGAGAAAGATTTAGAAAAAGGATTTGATTATAGAAAAATTACGATTACGGAAAGGAAGTAGTGTTATGCGAATATTGGCTTTAGACAGTTCCGGGCTTGTAGCGACGGTTGCTATTGTGGAAGAAGAACAGACGATTGCGGAGTACACTGTGAATTATAAGAAAACACACTCCCAGACGTTACTTCCGATGCTGGATGAGATTGTAAAGATGACGGAAATGGACTTGAATACAATTGATGCGATTGCAATTTCCGGAGGACCAGGGTCTTTTACAGGGCTCCGTATTGGATCCGCAACAGCAAAAGGATTGGGGCTTGCTTTACAAAAACCATTGATCCATGTTCCGACAATTGAAGGACTTGCGTACAATTTATACGGAAGTGATGCTTTGATCTGTCCGATTATGGATGCGAGAAGGAATCAGGTGTACACAGGAATTTATCGTTTTGAAAATGAAAAACTCCATATTGTGGAAAAACAGATGGCCATTGATGTGGGAGAATTGGTAGAGAAACTGAATCAGTTAGATGAAAAAGTAGTATTCTTAGGAGATGGAGTTCCGGTATACAAAGGACAATTGGAAGCCGGATTGCGTGTATCATTCACATTCGCGCCGGCCAATATGAATCGGCAGCGTGCATCCTCTGTGGGGGTAGCCGGGATCCAATATCTGAAAGAAGGAAAGACGGAGACGGCGGCAGAACATCAGCCGGATTATTTGCGGGTATCCCAGGCGGAAAGAGAACGGGCAGAGAGGGAACGCGTGAAGGGACAGACGGAGTCATGTTGATTTTGCGTGAAATGAAAGCAGAAGACAGTGGGCAGATTGCAGAATTGGAGCAAGAGATCTTCACGGATGCATGGACGAAAAATGGGATAGAAGAGACGTTTCAACAGAAGCATACCTTTGTGGCAGTGGCGGAAGATGAACAACAGATCAAAGGGTATGGAATACTATATTATGTGCTGGATGAAGCGGAAATTGCCAGAATTGCTGTGCATGAAAGGACAAGGCAGGAAGGGATCGGATCAAGAATTTTGGAATTTTGCGAGGAAATCTGCAGAGAAAAAGGAATTGTGAAATTGCTTCTGGATGTGAGGGAAAGTAATATGCCTGCCAGAAGATTTTACGAGAAATCCGGGTTTCTGATTGATGGAATGAGAAACAAATTTTATGAGAATCCCTGCGAAGATGCGGTGCTTATGAGTAAACAGGTGATTTAAGGGTATTATTACCACTAGGATTGGTGCGTACAACCGTATATAATGAATGTAGCACACATTCATAGGAGGAATTGTATGAAACAATATCAAACAAAAGAAATTCAGGAAATTAGTAAAATTATTTGTAATAAATGTGGGAAAGAAATTGCTGTAGAAAATGGAAGATATTCTGCGGATGTGCTTCAGGTAGAAAAACGATGGAATTATCCTTCGGATAAAGATAATGAAGTACACAGATTTGATTTGTGTGAAGAATGTTATGATGCGTTTGTACAGACATTTTCTATTCCTGTAGAAGTTAGATAAGGAGAATAACATGTTAGATGTTTGTTTGCTTGGCTGCGGAGGCATGATGCCATTGCCATACCGTTGGTTGACTTCGTTGATGACAAGATTCAATGGAAGCAGTCTGTTGATTGACTGTGGAGAAGGAACACAGATTGCGATAAAAGAAAAGGGATGGAGTTTCAAACCGATAGATGTCATTTGCTTTACTCATTATCATGGAGATCATATCAGCGGTCTTCCGGGGCTTCTTCTTACAATGGGGAATGCAGACAGAAGGGAACCGCTTACTCTGATCGGGCCGAAAGGTCTTGTAAAAGTGGTGAATTCGCTTCGCATCATTGCTCCGGAACTTCCCTTTGAGATTCAGTGTATTGAGATTGAGGGGGCAGAACAGACCTTTGAACTGGACGGTTACCGTCTCAAAGCGTTTCGTGTAAACCATAATGTACTTTGTTACGGGTATTCACTGGAGATTGATCGCGCAGGGAAATTTGACGTAAACCGTGCGGAAGCAAATGGGATTCCAAAGCAGTATTGGAAGGTGCTGCAAAAAGGAGAGTGTGTAGAGTTGAATGGCAATCTGTATACACCGGATATGGTTCTTGGGGCACCGAGAAAAGGAATCAAGCTGACGTATACAACGGATACGAGACCGACGGATTCTATTCGAAATAATGCAGAGGGATCGGATCTGTTTATCTGTGAAGGAATGTATGGAGAAAAAGAAAAAGCTGCAAAAGCGGTAGAATATAAACATATGACATTTACAGAAGCAGCAGTTCTTGCAAAGGAAGCGAATGTAAGACAGATGTGGCTTACCCATTACAGCCCGTCGCTTACGAAACCTGAGGAATATATGGATGATGTACGTGCCATATTCCCGAATGCAAAAGCAGGTAAGGATTGCATGTCGGTGGAACTTGATTTCCCGGAAAGTTAGAGGAGAAAACATGAGCGAGACAAAAGATGTTTTAATATTAGCAATTGAAAGTTCCTGTGATGAAACGGCAGCGGCTGTTGTGAGAAATGGAAGAGAAGTGCTGTCGAATATTATTTCATCCCAGATTGAGATTCACAAATTATATGGGGGAGTTGTACCTGAGATTGCCTCCAGGAAACATATTGAAAAAATTAATCAGGTAATCGAAGAAGCGCTGGAAGAGGCAAATGTAACATTGGATGATATCGATGCTATTGGTGTGACTTATGGTCCGGGGCTTGTTGGGGCGCTGCTTGTCGGAGTTGCAGCAGCTAAGGCGATCGCATATGCGAAGAAAATTCCGCTCGTAGGAGTGCATCATATTGAAGGACATATTTCTGCAAATTACATTGAAAATAAGGAATTAGAACCACCGTTTGCCTGCCTGGTAGTATCGGGAGGGCATACACATCTTGTACGTGTGAAAGATTATGGCGAGTATGAAATTTTGGGAAGAACAAGAGATGATGCGGCGGGAGAAGCTTTTGACAAAGTGGCGCGTGCAATCGGTCTCGGATATCCGGGAGGACCCAAAATTGAGAAATTGGCGAAAGAAGGAAACCCGGATGCGATTGCATTTCCACGGGCACACATCGCAGATTCTCAGTATGATTTTAGCTTCAGTGGAGTGAAGTCAGCGGTACTCAATTATATCAATGGTTGTGAAATGAGGAAGGAAGAATACAATTGCGCAGATATTGCGGCCTCATTTCAGAAGGCTGTGACGGATGTTTTGACGGAGAACGCTATGCGTGCAGGCGAGGAATTTGGCATGGACAAATTTGCTATTGCAGGCGGAGTGGCATCTAATGGGACTTTGCGCAATGCAATGAAGGAAGCTTGTGAAAACAAAGGGGTTAAATTCTATCATCCGTCTCCGATTTATTGTACCGACAATGCGGCGATGATCGGAGTTGCAGCTTACTATGAATATATGAAAGGAACACGGCATGGATGGGATTTGAATGCGGTTCCGAATTTGAAATTAGGAGAACGTTAAAATGGAACGGAAACGATGCACAGCTATTGTATTATCGGCGGGCCAAGGGAAACGTATGGGGACGAGTATCCAGAAACAATACATAGAATTGAAAGGGAAACCGATTGTATATTATGCTTTGGAAGCGTTTCAGAACTCGGCGCTTATCGATGAGATCATTATGGTTGTCGGGAAAGGACAGGAAGAATATTGCCGCAAGGAAATTGTAGAAAAATATCATTTGGATAAGGTGCGCGAGATTACAGAAGGAGGAGCAGAGCGTTATGACTCAGTTTATAGTGGTCTGCAAAGGGTGCGTCATGACGGGTATGTGCTTATACATGATGGAGCCCGTCCTTTTGTTACGGAAGCAGTTATTCAAAGAATTTATGATGCGGTTTGCAATTATCCGGCCTGTGTAGTGGGGATGCCTGTGAAAGATACGATTAAAATTGTGGACAAAGAAAAGTATACAAAAGAAACTCCTAACCGGAGTTTTGTATGGCAAATACAAACACCACAGGCATTTGACATATTACTGATTCGTGATGCCTATGAAAAATTCATGCAGTCAGAGCAAAAAAATATTACAGATGATGCCATGGTGGTAGAATCAGTTCTTGGTATGAAATCCAAGCTGGTGGAAGGATCTTATGAGAATATTAAGATTACGACACCGGAGGATTTGGAGATTGCAGAAGTGTTTTTGAAAAGGAGAGAAAAGTAATGGATCGGGAAATTCATGAGATTGCTCCGGTTTTTGATACTCATTCTAAAATTATGATTTTGGGAAGTTTCCCTTCTGTGAAGTCACGGGAAGGGAAATTTTTCTATCATCATCCGCAGAACCGGTTTTGGAAAGTATTGGCAGGTATATTAAAGTGTGAAGTTCCGGATACTATTTCAGAGAAAAGAGAAATGTTGCTGAATCATGGAATTGCGGTTTGGGATGTCGTTGCTTCTTGTGAAATTGAGGGGTCGAGTGACAGCAGCATCAAAAATGTAATTCCCAATGACTTGGAACGCGTTCTTTCAAAAGCGGATATTGCACAAATTTATACAAACGGGGCAACAGCAAGCAGGTTGTATAAAAAATATTGTTATGGAAAGATTCACATGGAGGATATAAAATTGCCGTCAACAAGTCCGGCCAATGCGTCATATTCTTTGGAAAAATTGATGGATGCATGGAAGATAATCTGTGAAACCCTTTAGAGGAAGGGGGAAAAAGTGCCGTGTTTACGGGGAAAAATGAGAAATAGAAACAATTTGCAAAAAAATGAAAAAAGTTGTTGACAGATACAGTGAAGCTATGCTAGAATACATCTTGTCGCGAGGGAAAAGCGATATAAAATAAAAAAGAATATGTGCAGAGGTATCGAAGTGGTCATAACGAGGCGGTCTTGAAAACCGTTTGTCCGAG
>OFMJ01000954.1_pt1 | contig 24928 bp, 30 predicted proteins | sample 1541801 | NCBI WGS metagenome assembly OFMJ01 (sample SAMN04209234, study PRJEB22552) | human gut metagenome | biome: gut; material: feces | host: Homo sapiens | place: USA: Oklahoma
CTGACCGACTGCATTTCCTTTTCGGTTTCCGTTATCAGTTTATCCAGCATGACGGATTCATTGCCGTAGGACAGCAGGGAGGTGAAATCCGGCTTTTCATTCAGTTTACCTTTCATGGCGCATTTGCCTGAAACCTCCATCAGTTCCGATATGGAGAACGGTTTGAGCAGGCAACCGGAGAAACCACGTTCCATAAGTTCCTCCTTGCTGCAACTGCCCGAAGCGGTTGTCACGACTACCGGGATAGTCTTTGAATTGCCAACGTTGGAGGTGCGCAGCAGCTCCAGCAGCTCGAAGCCGTTGATTTCCGGCATGTTCAGATCCGTCATAAGCAGGCTGTATTCTTTCCGGCGTATCATTTCCATCAGTTCTGCAGCATTAGTGCAGGTGTCGCAGTGTATTCCTTCCTGAGCATACATTTCTTTAAGCATCAGGAGAAGTACCTCGTCATTGTCGATGGCAATCACATCATGGAATGCACGGTCATGATGAATCCTTGTCTGATTTATCCTTTCCGGCAGTTCCCCGGCTGTCTGCATGGGGATTTCCACTGTGAAACAGCTGCCTTTGCCTTTCTCGCTCTCCAACTGTATCGTGCCGCCGAGCATTGACACGATACGCTGAACGATGGAAAGTCCCAGTCCGAAGCCGTCTTTTGCGGCGGCGTTTGACAGACGTTCAAACGCGCCGAACACGCGTTGCTGTTCCTCTTTGGTCATTCCTGTGCCCGTATCTTCGACGATAAGTGTCAGGATGCTGTTATCGTAGTCCGTTCTCAGGGAAACGCCACCGTTCTCCGTGAACTTGATGGCGTTGGACAGCAGGTTGTTGCCGATTTGCAGGATACGTTCCTTGTCGGTCAGGACGACTGTATCCGTTTGATTGGTTATGGTCAGAGCCAGCCCCTTGTTCATGGCGATGGGTGTAAACTCCGTTTCAAGAATGTGCGTGATTGCCGAAATCCGGCAAGGAGAGAAATTCGGCTGTTCCTTGCCATTGTCCAGCCGGAAGAAACTCAGCAGGGTGTTGAGCATTTCGCGCATACGGTCGGAGGATTGCCGAATATTACGGACATATCGCTCTTTTTTATCCGCATCATTCCCTTTTTCCATCAACGCGGTATAACCGATTATTGCGGTTAAAGGTGTGCGCAGCTCATGGATGATGGTATGCACAGCTTTCTTGCGAGAATTTATCAGTGCCTCGTTTTGTTCAACCGATTTTTGGAGTTGTCCGATTAAATCCGATGTTTTCCGTCGGTATCGTTTGATCCGGACGGCATCCCTATGGATAATTATGAACAATACGAGCAATAACATGAGTATGGATACAGCCAGACTGCCAATTTGCATGAACGACTTTTTCCGCATGGCGGCTATCTCGGCTTCCCGCACTTGCAGGTCTGCTTGCACATTGTTGTCGATATGACGGATAAGACTGCGTAATCGGGCGTTGAGGGCTGTATTACGTGCGGCAAGGCTGTCTGTCTGTTCGGCAAGTATCCGGTTTTGAACCTTCTGTCCGGCAATCACATCGTTGTTCAGGGAATAGAGCATCGAGGTGGTTGCCGAAGGCTTTGCGCCTTCCTTTTTTCCGAACAGACCTAAAAATCCTTTGCGTTTAGCCTTATGGGGACTTTCATTTGCGCTTTGACGGACTATGACCGGCACTCTGTCGGCTATACGCCTGTTGAGTGTTCTCTGACGGGAATGTATATCTGCCAGCTCCCTCATCTGCCTCTCTTTGTGTGCCAATATGTCGCGGATGCTGTCTATTCCTATACGTTCCGAACTGAACACCTCGCGGAAGACACACAGTGTACTGTCAATCACCATCCTTTGATGATGGTATTGTTCCGCATCGCCCTCTTTCCATTCCGCGACAGTTTCTCCCAGCAATGACAGCCCTGTAATCTGTATGTTCAGACGGTTTATATTTTTTCGCAACTCGATTGCGCTATGGTTCTTTTCCTCCGACAATGACAAGGTGTTTTGTTCATTGCGGTAGATGTAGGCAACCAGCAGTGACAGGATGAATATGGAAATGTAGCCTGCGGCTACCAATATGCGGTAGTATCTCATAAGCCGAGTATATAATAATTGCTGAATCTCTCATTTGTCAGGAATATGCGTGCCGTCATAGCCGCATCTTCCAAATCTTGCCGGAAACGCGCTCATGATTCACTGTTCCAATATTTCATCCTTCTCTCGCACCATTCCTCATATCCCTCTTTTTTCAGTTCTCCGGGTGTCTTGAGAACCTGCTGGTTGCAGAAGTCGGAAAAATTACTTGCAGAGAGGAACCGGTTGCGTTCAGCCACTTCCTTCAGGGCAAGTTCGGGACGGTAGGAAAGGTCTTCCTTGATACGGCTTATGCGCTCCTGCCGGAGCCAGTCGGTCGCGGAACAACCGTAATATTCTTCAAAACGGCTTCGGAAATGGGAATAGCTCATGCCACACATCCCTGCCAGCTCCTCTGCTGTAAAGGTGTGCCACTTATACATCTTCACTTTCAGGCGGAAGACCGCTTCTTCCAGTTCTTTCAGACGGCTTTCCGCATATTGCATTTCAGATTCCTTCAGAGGGCTGGAGATATGGCGGAGGGTGTCACGGCGCGCCCTGAAAAAGTAGTCGCACACCCGGTTGGTCACGCAGTTAAGATAGGAGCGTCCCCTCATGCAGCGGAGCAGGTCGCAGAAAAACATCAGTTCCGGTGTCCGGTACTCCGTTTCATAGACGGCTACGAGGTCATTGCACAGGTAGCAGAATGCAAAGTCTTCAGGCGAGCATGCCACAAGAGCCATGTAAGGCTTATAGTCACGCATTTTCAATGTAGGCTGGACAGGAACGGATTTGAACGTGCCGACAATCAGGCGCAGCACCTCTGCATCATGGGCGAAACTCTCCATTTCGCGTACCATACGGCTTACGGAGTAACGTTTCTTTACAAGTTCTTCCGCCTTGTCTGCTATGCTGTGCAGGCTTACGGAGTGTATGGGATATATATCGGCTGTGTGCCGTAGCAGGGCTGTCAATCTCATTATGTTGTTTTTGCGGCAAATATCGGGTTTATAAAGTAACAAGCAGTTCCAAATCTTGCCGAAAATCCCAACACGGTCATATTTTTCCTTGCCGTTGCAACGCTTCCAAGAAGAAAACGGCAATGGTAGACACTACATACAGCGCAAGAACCCATGCACCGGATTTGCGTTGCACCGGACTTTCATCGTCATATCTGGCTATAATCCTGTCGTAACGTTTCCTGAAAAAGAACCGCCAGCTCAACAAGGCAATAATGCCGCCCTCGATAATATAATACTGAATATCGGAGGGATATGCGACAATGCCGTATCGGGTCAGCATCCCCCATACGGTCAATACGTTGGTACTCAGTATGACCGAGAACATAAGCATCCCCATAAACACGGCTCCTTCCGCCAAAGAGGAATGAAGCCATAGTCTATAAAACCGATAATACAGATAATCTATCATGTCCTTCGGGTAACAATATCATGTTGAATATCACTCGGTCATTCCTGTAAGAAACTCCTGCGGATGCTGTTTGATGTATGTGCCTATCATCGTGTAGAGTTGCCGGTCATTCTTCATCAAGGCATAGTACTCATCATCGAAGGCATCAAAGAGCTTCTCTTTATAGCCGTGGGCGAATCCTTCCTTCGTTCCGTCCCATACCGATTGCAGTTCATCACGGTTAGCGGCATATTGGTTGTTGGCTCGTTTCACGACATCAGCGATCCGGTCTGCTCCGAGCTTGACAAAGGTGTCCTCGGCTTTTTGCGCACGTTCGCCTCCTGAATTGTAGTAGTATTGGTTGAAACCGCCGTTGATGACCTCCGCATGCAGTTCCACCGCGCACATTATGCTGTCGAACACTTCGTTCTCCATGTCGCTTGCCAGTTCTCCGTCGATATATTTCCGGCAGAGTTTATCGGCAGGAAGACGCTCTATCAACTCTTCCGTTATCTGTTCGGAGCATCTTATCCCGAACAGTTTCTTTATCCAGTGTATCATGGTTCATTACTTTTTTCGTTAATAATATATATTATAGCCTCTTGAAAGTTATATCATCCGGTACTCCCAGCTCTTTCCGTTTAGCTTCAAAGTCCTTTTTACTGAATGCCCCGAACTTGTTTTCTTGTGCTTCCCATGCTTCTTGTGTGTTATTTACGGGAATGATGTAATATTCGGTTGTATTCTTGTCATAACGCTGTAAGGAAACGCCCATGCTGTCCCTCAAAGCACGATATGCCTTGACAAGAATAAATTCATCGTCATATCCCACTGCATAAACATTTGCTCCGGTTATTCCCGTATAGGGTGCATTATCATCTTTCTGCCTGTGATAACACACGTCCATATCATCTTTGGTATCTACCGCTATCAAGTAGTAGTTTCCGGTAAGATGCTGTTCATATACGAACCCGCAACCTTGCATTAGGGGCAACAATAAAAAGAATAATGATATAACTGTTTTCATGCTCTCAATTATTATTAGTGGGTTGGAAAGGAACTCCGTTTAGGAGTTAACTTTCCTTGTTATGAACTCGTTGTTCCATATCTGATGTTTTATATATGAATGACATATCATTTGTTCCACCTCACGCAATCCGTCCAACCCCATTCATCGAACAGCCATGTTTCTAAGAAGAAAAGTACAAAGGGCAGCAGGAACAGAAAATATGCCTGTACCGCGCTGATATGCTTAGAGCGGCGGTAGCGGTTCAACAATGCCTGTACACGGGCTTTCCTGTATCGTGCAAGAATAAATACACAAATAAGCAAAAACATTGCACCTAAATAGCCAAGATGTAAGGACGACCATTGCGGTACACTATTAATCAGGAGAAAGTTGCCGGGCAGAACTACTATCCACCACCAATACCAAAACAGCAGTATAAAACCTGACATCCGTCCTATCTTCTTGCCCAAAACCTCTCCCTTGAAATATAGGTAGTCAAAAAAATAGTATCTGTAATTCGTCTGGTTTGCACGCTGCTTCACTCGTTCAAAATAGTTATCTGTCTTTTTTATTCCTTTACTCATATATATTCGATGAATTATGTTCTCCAAAATGCAAAATGAAGCAGGGTAATACCCAGCACAATTCCAAAAAAGACAAGACCTGTCAGGAGAAAGACCCAATCCGAATAATGAAAGTCAATCTTCTTGTAAGGAATGGCGGTTTTCTTCACATACTTGTTCCATGCCCATATAAGAACTTTTCCCAATCTTTCCGCTGTAATATAGCTCATAATTATTTTTACTTTTCAAATTGTATTCCCTCATACGCTACTAAGCAACAAATAAAAAGTTGCTAATGGTTCAGCATAGAAACGGCTTATCCGTTATCACGTTTCGTTATAAACTCAATTTATCTATTGATATAATAGTCTTTAAGTAGAAGCGGGAGGAAAAACCAACTTAGTGTACCTATTATAGAGATAGCAACAAAAAAACAATTTTTCCTGTTGTTGTTATTGTTCCTGTAATGGTTGTTCCATCTCCGGTACCTTTTTGTTTCATCCCAAAATACGATTTCATTTATGAATATAAATAAAATAGAACAAGAGAGATAGATAAGAATCTTGTTATCATTAACAAAAGAGAATGGTGCTATCAGTACCATTATCAATGCAATAAATGGGAGATAGAAAAACAAAAAGCCAATGTAATTTCCGGCTCTACCATATCCAAGTAATCCCCAGAATAAATACTTGATTGTAAAATACCAATAGATATACCAGTTCATAATTTTAATCTCAAATTGTTCATAATGGTTAGCAGGGAACGGCTTGTCCGTTATCCTGCGTTGTTAGCTGTATCTATTTTAGAAAATCCAAATCAAAATAATATTGATTGTCATTCTTCGGATTTATGTAAATCGTTGTCATTCCATAGTATTGCAATAGCATTTCCAATGAAACTTTTTCCTTCAAAATTGCATCACTGCGAAATGTTTTTGTCTTTCCTTTGTATGGGGTGGTGTACGTCACGGTACATATTGCTGTGGACACTACTTGTTCACTATGATAAATGTCAGGAAACAAAGAGCCGCTGACACCATTCCAAAACCGAGTTTCCCATGGATTGAATACCTTAAAGACTGGCTCTTGCATCCTTGATTTCTTGCTACTCCATTTCTGCGCACTGACTTTACATTGGCTTAAATCAACCGATAATTGTATTCCATGCTTTTTTATCTGTTTGATTGCCTGCCTTGCTCTATATCTACGAATAGCAGCACCTATAAGATTGTGATTTAACCATACAAGTAATAAAACCACTCCCGGTATTCCAATGGCATACCACCTTCTGGCAAAACAAATGCCCACACCGAATACATAAATCCAAATAAAAATAAATCCAAGTATTCTCAATATTTTATTCTCATAGATTTTCATGTCATATAATTACAGCTAATGGGATAGCGTGGAACGCTGGTAGGCGTTATCACGCTTTGTTACCAATGAATCTACTTTTATATATAGCGTACTCTACTGTGTAAGTAGCCAGCTTCACGCCTAAGAACATGCCTACAAGCAATATATAACTTACAAAGCAATATTGATTATACAAGAGGTCTTTTAAGAATACAGGTATCAATAAGGCTATGATTGTAGCGTTCTGAAACCACTTCTGTACTTTCAATAAGAGGTTAATGTATAAATGGTTTCCTATGTAATTGAACCCCCATTTATAATTATGCTGTTTCAGGTAAGACAATGAAAACCATAGTCCTACAAGTGAAGCAATAAGGGCTACTCGCCACCATGCTCCCATGTATGGGAACATACCTTTTAAGAATGTCAGCAAAACAACACTTATTATGCTGCATTCATATACTATTCTTACTTTTGTTACATCATTCATATATGTACGCTATTTGTTGGTAATGACTTGACGGGGAACGGCGTTAGTCCGTTATCCCGTCTTGTTATCACCGTATTTTATATTTCCTATTCCATTAAGTATTTCAAATCTTCCACTTGGAACTTGTGCCATAATGCTATTCCGAAATTCCGAACACTCTCTGGCAATGTCCTATAATTATCATCCATTTGGAATTTTCCCAATTCAGGAGATATGCCATAAGATTGCGGAAACAACATATCTCTTTCTCCACGAATGGCATACTTCTTATTGCCGCTGTGCATAATGATTTTCATCGTGAGGTTAGGACCCGAAAAGTCGGAGCGACACCCTAATTGATAAACAAGCCATGTTTCACAAATGCCGTCACGGTCAAAATCATTAACATACGGTTCGCACAAATAATCAACAGAGAACATTCCACAGTAACCATCTTTTAAGAAATCATAAAGTTGCCACAGAATAGAATAATGTTCTCCGTCTTTTATGTAATGCCGTGCATACAGTTCTTTAGATGATATGGGCGTACTTTCCGGCAATACCTCTTTGTGTACAGGAGATTGACTGATTATTAGATAATTTTCACCTAACTTATCAGCCCATTCTGTACAACTTAAAAATTCCCCGGTATAACTGATCTCCTTTGGAAGTTCAGCAAGTTGAAGATTTTTCAATAATGGAATACCTTGTGCGCAAGTGGATAACACGCACAACAAGATACTGATTATTAGTACGATTTTCCTCATATTTTTTCTGTCTATATTGGTGATAATGGTTAGCAGGGAACGGCTTGTCCGTTATCCTGCGTTGTTAATAACTCTTTTCTTTTCAATAGATATGAAATACATATTGTCAAGAATAAATAAAAAACAAGAATTTGGCTCGCCAACCATACAAAAATGAAATCATCAATATTGGGTGGAAGATATGCGTCATAAGGTGAATATTTAAGTCCACTCCAATATTCTTGCAATTCTTCCATTTTGAAATAGTAGATATATGACCATATATTGAAACACAATAGAATGGTAATCGAAATCGCTCTCAAGGCTATTTTATGCAAAATAATATCTAAGATTACAAACAATAACAATGCGACTATCAACAAGAACGTTTGTAAAAATGGGGTAAAATCCATTGTTCCATTTGTATCTACGATACATATAGACCACCTTAAAATACCTACTATTATTCCAAATAGGAGAAAATAGACCATATGGTATATCTTGTTTTTTATGTTCATCTTTAAGTTGTTATTAATGGTTTGGTGAGGAACAGCGTTAAGCTGTTATCTCGACCTTGTTAGTTGCTGACTATATTTACTTAATGATTTCAATGTCTTGAATAGGTATATAACCTATAGGAGCATTAAAAATGGAATTTATTTTGCACCAGTCATTTGTTAAATTACTTATGACAACAGGCATTCCAAAATTGATTGCTATACCATCTTCGCCTTTGGTAGTTTTTTCTCCATTAGGCAAAGAATAAATGTAGGAGCTGCATAGTATGGCACTATCTCCAACTTGTGGCGTAAAATTCGTCCTTTTAGCATTCGGGGGGCTCTGTAATATTATATTATACTGAGCTTCCATACATTTCGTAGATAGGAATAGGTATGCTTCAAAACAGTCATTACATTCATTCTCTTCAGGAAAATGCTTTATATGAAAACCCGGAGTGTCAGCATACAACTTTCCGTGAGTTTCATCTCCTCTATTATATACCCCATATATCAATCGCCCATTAGAATTATAATATGCGATACTATGCAATGCACCCCCGTCAGCCCATCGCTTAAATACTTTTCTTATTTTGTTATCTCTATCGAAATACATAGTGAACAATACATTCGCATTCTTTATTTGACCATCATCTAAGATTTTGTACGAATGAACTTGATTAAATTCCATATATTCATTATTTATCACCTCTCCCAAACTATCCAAAGGCACAAGGTATGCAATCCACAAAGGCATTTCGTTTATTGCATCAATCTCTGTTTGAATAGTAGCCTTACAGCTTTGTGCGAAAGTATAAGGTGAAAGCAAGCATAAAATATAAAGTATTATTATCGTTCTCATATTACAACTAATGGTTTAGCGGGGAACGCTGTAAGCGTTATCACGCTTTGTTATAAACTCAATTTACTTTGCATGATTGGCTTTTATTTACCCACCATTCCTGTTCTTCCACCTCACGAGCCTTTTGTATCTCGTCCGTTGTCAGATTTTCATTGTGATAGGCATTATATAGATTTTTCCAACCATTCTTACGATATTTCGGTGATACAACCCATTCGCCTGCATCATTAAACAGGCAGAAATTTGCAGGAGTATCGGGTATAATCTCATCTGCCCAAGAACAGACTTTTGTCAGTCCCTTTGCGGATTTCCACTTACCCCGATATTCAGATAAGTTTAATTTCAGTTCTGCTATTTCATTCCGTCCTTTCTCTATTTGTTGTCCGCTCATCCGATACCCCTGCTTGAAAGAACCGGAGAATGTACCGCTATATCGTTTATCTCCGTATTCCGCAAACGAGTAATGCCCATATATGAAACCGTCCAATTCCGTATATTCACTTTTTATCATTTGGGAACAGGAAGAAATGCTATCTATACAAACTTTTCCCTTAAACGGACAGATTACGGATAATCGGGTACGACTGATACCCTTTATCTCATATTCTCTACTATCCATTTTCCGAACTTCGGTAATATGAATATCAATTCGGCTACAATCTTCTCCTAATATACCAATCATGCTTAAATTGTCAAACAAGCCCGAAAGGTCTTGCTGCAAAATATCCGCTTTGGGATTTTGTGAATAGGCTACTCCACAAAACCAAAAGAGTAAAAAGATAATGATATGGTATATTTTCTGTTTCATATTTTGCATTACTGTTTATAATGGGTTGGAAAGGAACACCGTTTAGGGGTTAGCTTTCCTTGTTATCAATTTTATATTCTTTATATTCTTCATATTCAAGAAACGCAGTATCAACATCTCCTTCTAACAGGTAGTAGAAACAATCTTGTATTATATCAACCATTTCTATGATTTGCTTTTGCTGCTCTTGTGTGACAAAATCAGCTCCGACAATCCATCTCCTACCTAAATGTATAATGCTATACACATCACTTATTAGAGTTTGATTGACTATCGGCTGCATAAAATCATCCGCAAGTACTTTAAGACATTCCATTATTTCAATAAAATTATTTTCATATAGTTCTCCTCGAAATGGACGAAGTGAACCAAGAAAGCCATTTTCCCATTTCTCATTTTCTATATCATTGTTTCTACAAGAATGGAAACTTAATAAAATATATGCTTCGTCTTTTGTCATTGCGTTTCTTTTAATTATTGATAATGGGATAGCAGGGAACGGCTTGCCGTTACCCTGCTTCGTTAACATCATATTGTACGCATTATTCAGCTTCGTTTGGGTTACCGACCAGTCTTTTCTCTACGACCCGAACAAGCTGATATTTGTATATGCTACCGTCTGCTGGTGGATTTGCCAAAGTTGTCTTATTGACACGCAAATCGTATTCATAGCCTTTCTCATATTCGAAGCCCTGAATACCGCAGAATGCCAAAGGACGATATTCATCCTCTCCCTGCTCCTTGACGAGCATACATTCTATCGGAAATTCTCCTTCCGAATCAAATAAATCATACATAATTCCAGTTTCAGAAGAAACATACATCGTTACTTCTTTTGTGATGTCCTTTGGCTCATCTTCATTCATGCAAGCTGTCAGCCCGAATATTGTAACAAAGGCTATCAGCAGCGTTATTAAATAAATTTTCGTTCTCATACTTATTAGGGTTATTGATGTTAATGGTTTGGAAAGGAACGCCGTTTAGGGGTTATCTTTCCTTGTTATAAACTTTTTTATTTTTCCAATGGATATATAATTCTCCATTCTTTAGTCTTTTCTTTCCAACTATTGCACATAAAAGATTATTTTCATAGGCAAAATTATATTCCTCTGCTGGCATATTGCCCCAACGAGAAGCATACCTATGTACTTTACTAATTCTTTCTTTATCATATTCATATAAATACACCGACCAATCTTTATATGAATTTATACCCTGAAAGATATTCATTTCATGGTATGGATAAAAATAGCTTATTGAGATTATGGTTGTATATTGATTGGGTATATATTTAACATGATATACATAATATGAAAAGGCATTATCATACTCATATATATCAGTTATGATGCCATTTTCTATATTATCCGGAGCTTCTTGCGAACAAAGTATTTTTCCTTCTGCATTAAAGCCAAAAGAATACAGACCAGCTATTTTTAGACGGTCTTTTTCTTCAATATTTTTTCGTATTCTTCCGTTTGGTAAACCCGATAATTCATTCTTATAAGGAGTTGGCACATAAAATTCATGTGTAGCATACTTCCATGAAGAGATTTGCCGTAAAATATTTTCAACTTTGGCATGAATGACATGCGCTGACTGTTTTAACCGTTGATACAGTTTGTCATTCATTTCCATGATATGTATATCACTCTTTATATCCATTGGCTTTATTGTTTATAATGGTTTGCAGCTTGCCGCCGTTTAGGCGGAATAGGTGCTCGTTAACAACATCGTTAGTAAATACTTACTAAAACTCCAGTTTGGGAGTTTAATGCGTTTTCGTAAAAGGCTTTCAAATTCAGAAACTCTTTTTTCAATTCCGCTTTTAGTTGTTTTTCATCTTTTTTCACCCAGATATTTGGATATATTTTAGCTTTTCTAAACTTGGATAAATCCATACTTTCTATAAGAACCTCTATATCTGCCTTGTTTAGTGCATCAACAATGTCCTTAATATGATTAGGGTATGTATATGCTATAAAATCTTCACAGTCGAAAATTTTAGTGCCTACAATGGCTTCACTTAAAGGATCATTTTCAATTGTTTCTTGTGCGGACACTCCAGTTAGTAAGAAATGAAGCCCATCCCATAACTTATCAATATCATAGGCAATAGTTGTTGACTCATCTCCATATTCTTCAACAGCTTCAAATAAATCTTCATCATTTGAAAGCCTTTCTATTGTTGCTTCATCAGCCAACATGTAAACTCCTAACATTCCCATAATTCTTTTGTTGTTAATGGTTTGCAGCTTACCACTGTTAAGTGGCACAGGTGCTTGTTATCGCTATATTTCATTTTTTATATGATTCATTTTTTCTCTGCAAATATCAATACAGTGATTATATGAATTAATGTCAAATGTGTACTCATATTTAGCCAATTTATTCAAAATTAAAATTCCATTTTTGTTCATCAGCTTCGTTATTATAAAAATGAAGTAATTCAAATCTTTTTCCTTATCCCCAGTCCATTGTGTCCTGTCAATACAAAAACTAACCCTATATTCTTTTTTAGCACTGTAATATCTCGGTTGATATACTCCTGTTCCATTATAGTAGGACGAAATATCACCATCAAACAACAATGTCAACTTAAAAAAGAAAACGCCATCATTTTCAAATGAAGCAAATGTATCTTTTATGATTTTCCTCATATTGCGCACAAAAGGACTTAGAGCTTTATATGCACTAAGTTCTCCACCATATATTATATTTAATGCAAATTCCATACTTCTATCTTAATCAAGTTAGCGATAATGGGTTGCAGCTTGCCACCGTTAGGTGGAATAGGTGCTTGTTATCAACATATTATTCATCTACTAAATCAGCTAAACGATCCATTGCAGGTTGCAAGTCTTCAGGGATACCTTCTTCCCAAGAAGGCACATCCAATGCAATACCATCTAAAGCAGTAAACATTTCTTGGGGAATGGGAATCTTAAATTCCGAAGGATCCAAACTTGCAGTCCAGTCATATCCATCTTGATACGAATCATGACAAGGATTGAAAGCGTAGCGTTGGTTCCTGTAAAATCCTGCTGTGTAATTCTGTTCAATTGTTTGGATGATGTCATAATCTTCAAGATACCAACTATGAGTATTTTCACATTCCTCACGGTTTACAAACTGTTTGCTGAAATCTGGAGCCATTCGCCAATAAAGTAGCAGGCATGTTCCTTTGTCTGTATCGGGCTGCTCGACAATCCATTGGATAACTTTCTTTGGATTATCAAAATTCCAGCTTAGAGCCAGCATTTGGCGAATTTCTGAATCATGTTTCTTTAAGTAATCAATGATGAGTTCGGCACTCAGTTCATCGTAAACGTCTTCATCAATACGTTTATCACCCCAATCGTAATTTTCGTCTAAAAGTTTGTTTATAAAGTCCATAATTGTAATTTATTAATTTGTTGATAATGGGTTGCAGCTTGCCGCCGTAGGCGGAACAGGTGCTTGTTATTCGCATATTATTCAGGTCGCCAATATGGATGTAATGCCGTTTCAATATTAAACTTTGGAATATTAAATTCATTTATCCATTCAAGGCGAGTCCAAACGCCAGAGTTTTCACCAACCATAAGCATCTTTTCATTACAAAAAACAGCTTCCATTTCATAAGGACGATGACCAATTTCAAAGTTCATTACAATGAATCTAACTGGTGCTTTATCTTGTAACGGCACAACAACCGAACTGCATTTTAAGGTGGATTTTGCCATTTTTCCTAATGGTCTTTCACTATGCTTAATGACTTCAACAGAGCGTTTGACATTTCTTGAAATTACTATTGGCTTATATATTGGACCATACTCCAGTTCTACATCATTGGGCAGAGCATCCATTTTTTCTGCCAATTTTATAAGACCATTCATTATCATTTCTTTCATATCCATTGGATTTACATTGCAAAATTCCGTCCATGCAGTAAGCTGTTTGTCGGTAAGAAAACTCTCGCCATCCATATCAAACCACGCATCGAAGTTACCGCCCAAAGAATTGATATGGATAGGGGATTTGGCGGCATATAGCCCCAAATCATCAACTCGCCAAAGCGAGCAATCAAGATTTGATATGTAGTTTTCTTCTTTCTCCATTTGTTATTGCGAATAATGGTTAGAAAGGAGCATCGTCAGATGCTATCTTTCGTCGTTACTAACTTATTAAATCTTTATTGTATAATTTTTAGCCAATGACGATGTGTTATTATAAAATAAAGTAATACAACCAAAATGGGATAAATCATCCATGATATGAAGGAAGAAATCTTTTGACTATTAAATATCAGAGGTTTACTTCTTATAATTTCCATACCTTTTTTCCCTTTTATATAATACGAACAGAATGTCTTATATAATAAAATATAGATTATGATGAAAAACACAAAAGGGGTTTTATAATTGAAATTCTCCTCTATCAGTAGATATGTCAATACTATAACAGGAAGAAATAATATTCCACATATTATCTGTATCGTCCGCTCATGTGGATTTTCCAATATAAATTTATCCCTATTAAATATGAATATCTGATAATACATCGCATCTAAAATGAATTTTATCATAAAGAGTTATTCGTATTGTTAGTAATGGGTTGACAAGGAGCTGCGTTTAGCAGCTAACTTGGCTTGTTAATATTTAGTTATATTTTGCGAAAATCGTTTTTATATTATTCCAAGAAACAATCTTCAACATTTCCTTTATTATTGAGGTAGCAACATACAGAGTAATCCGGATATAACTTCTCGGATTTGAATGCAATTTTAATCAAAGGTTTACATTCAAAATTAATAAAATCAATGCGCAAGTCCTCATATAAAGATTGGATGTGTGTTCTTATTGCCTCTTTTGTAATGTTGTCTGCTTGTGAGAATGTAGCTTTGATTATTTTCTCTGATATAGTTTTTTTTATCTCAGAAACTTTTTCATCTGTCAATTTTGCAATCCATTCATGTATGTAAGAATAGATTTTATCATCTTCTTTTATCTCAATATTTATCAACCGACTATGTAATGCCACTTTTCCCGTTACCATGTTCCCTATAAGTTGTCCACCTATTATGACATCTGATTCATACGGAACATCTTGCGTTTTCGTATTTATGATATTTAGTTTCTTGAAAATATCATCCAATACGATTTGGCTTTTAGCAATGAAGAAAAGTGATACATCATCTTTCATAAAAGTGATTGCATCATAGTGCTTGCTTAACCGTAACGTATAGAGAGGAAACTCCTTTATTCTTATTAATTCAGGAAACATTTCTCTAACAGTATAATAATTCAGTCCAAACAATTTAGTTTTATAAACATATTTACACTGAACAGACATCCATTTTACCATTTCAATTAATAAAAGGAAAGATGAATTTGTATAACAAATGTCTTTTGCTATATATACAGGCGGTTCTTCTTTTTGCTCATCTTTCTTTTTTATCAGATAGACAACCTCATTATTCAATGAAAAAGAAAATTCAAATCCGATTTCTGTTTGTTTCATATTCATAAAATCTTTAAGATGAAGATTATTTATCATCCAAAGATTTTTAGGATTTGGCAGATGTGTATCTGATACTGCTTTTATCCCAATTATGTGAATCAAACGATTTATAATGTTCGCAAAATTGTTCATTTCCATGCTTAAATATTAATGGTTTGGTGAGGAACAGCGTTTAGCTGTTAACTCGACCTTGTTATAAACTCAATTTGGATTTGAAAAATAGCTTATTGTATTCGTTCAAATAAAATAGCATCCTTACTTTCCCAAAACTTAGCTTCTGTTATTGAAAATCCCAGTTTTGTACAATACGATAGTAGGATGTCTTTATTCACTCTATTTTTGATAAGCCTACGTTTATAATAGCTTTCATCTTCAAACCACTGGACAATACCATTTTCATAAAAAATCCATTTAGGGTCTTTCATAGCATATACAGTCCTAACAACTATTCCATTTTGTATGAATTGAAAAGAGTTCATGCTATCAGAGCTATCTATATTAGTGATTTGAAAATTGTAACAATCGCATTGTAATTTTGAAGATAAGCAACGAACCAAAGTATTCCAACCGTCCGAGTAGTTGGAATACATAACGCTGATATTTTTATTTGTTGCAGGCGCAAAGAAATATGCTTTCTCAAAATGCGCTCCACCTTTTAAGGGACTATTATCATACAAATCAAACACGAATGGTCTAAACGATAACTTTAGGCTACCATTCTCTAAGAAATCAGCACTTAAAGTTTTTACAATGTCCTCTAACGAGCATTGAAAACAACTAAAAGTGAAATATGAAAATTGTTCTATTAGCATGATGAACTATATTTTAACGAATTAAGCTATTTTCAGCCATTGTTTATAATGGTTGGCGAATAACTGACCGTTAGGGCAGTTCATTCGCTTGTTAGTAGCGTTTTAAGAGTTATAGCTTGTTCAGTTGTATTCTCTCGTTCTAATTCAGAACAATAGAAGCGTGGATGATTAATTCCTTGTTTATAACAATCATTGGCTAAATCATCCAGTTTTTGAATCGCACTATCAAACCATCCATACTCTTCTTCACTGATAAGATAATATCGTTCATACCAAAACCAATGGCAGATAGTGACTGTCATTATGTATTGTTTAACTAATGGATTGAATCCGACTGAATAGAACCCATCATTTCTTATCTTTTCTTTTATTAATTTCATTGTCTCATTTTTCGCTACTAATGGAATGCAGCTTGCCGCCGTTTAGGCGGAACAGGTGCTTGTTAGGCGATTATTTAATCACGATTTACCAAAGTCATACTTTTTAGGATTATGAATTGAATTAACAAGCAAAGAAGCACTTTGGGCAATATTGCTATTCGTTGACTTTGCTAAATCTTCAAACAAAGAAATATTCTGTTGAATTAAATCTATTGTACTTCTCTGCATGAAATTTCGGTCTATGGATTTGAATGTTTTTATGTAATCGGCATCCATTGTTCCATCAAAATCTCTATCAAAGAGGTTTGATTTAATTTTCTCATATTTCATCAGATTGCCTTTGGTCGGATTATAATTGGTTGCAATATCGACCTGCATATTATAATTTGCAGCTTCAAAAAGCACATTTATGTTCTGTAATAATATGTCTTGATTCGATTTGTTTTCCATAAGTAAACAGATATAGAATTTAAGTCCCCAAGGGGTAATTCTATATAGTGTGTCCTGACATTCAAGCCTATCAATCACATATTGATAATCCGACATTTCAGCTGTATTGTTGAACATCTTTATAAAGATGCCTTTTAAGCCGATTGAATTGGTTTCATATACTGTGGCAAATCTATTCCACGGAAAATTGTTCATGCACTTTAAGAAATCCATAACATAATATTTTTTTTGTTTTACTATTTTGCGCCTAATGGCTTGACAAGGAGCTGCGTTTAGCAGCTATCTTGGCTCGTTACTAACTATTTATTCCACCCATGTAATTCATATTGTTGTTCAACAGTATTTCTGATATATTCATAGGGGGAGTTTTTCAATTCTTTTACGCTTTTTATAGCTGTGGGCGTACCGATTGATGCCAATTTCCAAATACACTTAGTCCATATAGGAACCATAAAAGTTTCTTCCGCTTCTTGGTCTTCGTAATAGGGAAAAGTCGTATGCAGGACATCAATATAAAGCCTTTCATCCTTTTTATCATCACGAACAGCTATTAATATGTCCAAGAGTTCTTCATGCTGTTCATGCCAATATTCTTTCATTAATCGGCGTATATCCTCAATATAATAATCGTCTGGACGCCAAGGACCATATTTATCACTATATAAATAGCATTCCACAAATAATACATTCTGCATCGTTTCTTTATCTTTTTCTTGTATAGCCATCTTCCACATCTCTCTCAAAGAGTGTGGATTAGACAACAAATCAATGGAAAAGCGTTTATAGAACTCATCAAGCGTTATCTTGCTTGCTGCTAAGTCCGTAATAACTCTGTCATCTTCGTTGCTTATCATATCTGTCGCTCTAAATTGTTAGTAATGGCTTGGAAAGGAACTCCGTTTAGGGGTTATCTTTCCTTGTTATGAACTTCTTCCAAATATTCTTCTATGCTAAAAATGTGAGTATCATTATCACACCGCTCTAAATTCTCGTTGCTGTCGTTATTGTCTTTTCGGAAAGCAAATAGATAGGCATAATTTTTATTGCAGTTTTCTCTGTCTGTTTCCGAGTAAGGGTGTTTTCGTTTTAACCCGTAAATGTCAAAGCGATAATTACCTTTGGGCATTTGTATTTCATCAGAATGATAAAACGAATGTGGGTTATCATTTATATCAAATACTTCTCCCATAAACACACATTGACTTTTAGCTATCAAATTACGGTGTTCTTCAAAAAACTCAAAGGAAGAAAAGCAAAGTTTATCATCTGTTCCGATTGTAAGAAACCAATCTTTATAAAGATAAACCTGTTCCCAATCCTCTGGAATATTCACATCTTTTTCTGTTGTGATATAGATTGAATATTGATACGTTGGTATTTGATAGATAGGCAATGCTATCCCTTTGGCAATCATTTCCAAAAACATATCCTTATGCTTATCAAGATACGACAGCATTTTCTTTGCTCGGCATTTCTTCTCTTGCATCCATTCATTGAATGTACCGGGCGAATATATGAATAGCCCATAACCGAAAGCATAAATGCTATTTAGTTCTTTCATACTCATATTTTTGCGCTTTAATTGTTCATAATGTATTTGTAAGATCACCCGTAGGTGCTGTTTATTGTGGTAAACGTCACCCGGCAGGTGTGTTTCCTAATCTCTAATAGCTGCACCTTTTGTTAATGCCTCTTTTTGCACTTTCGTGGTCGGAGTTTATATGCTTTCCCTCCAAAGGTCAGTTTCTCGCAAGCTACTTTATAACCTTCGCTGTTAAAATAATACCGGTAAACATATTCTTCCTTGCCTTCTGAACCTGAATAGGATGTGCTGCTTGGACGGGTTGTTTCCCCGTTAATTGACAACAACGGAGGATTCTGATCGGGACGAGTATTGCAGGTAAGGGTGGCACAGTATCTCACGTAATCTCCGACCAGTTGCTCCACATTCAAACTGCATTTCAATCTTTTTCTGTCCACTCCGGCAGGATTTACATGCACACGACATTCAGGAGTGGTATAGGTACGGTTCCCTACCGTTACAGATGCGGCAGGGAGCTGAATCTCGCCGCTTTTCCTGAACCGCACAAGATAGCTGAAACAGGTTTCATCACTCTTGCTTCCCACTCCGTTCACAAGTGTGTAACTGCTACATTTATGTTGTTTCGGACCACTCACCACTTCAATGTTGTCATTGAATACCGGATAAGAAGCCGTGTCGAACTGGGAATTGACCAAAGCATACGTCAGTTCCACCACTTGTCCCGCACAGATTTCCCGTATTGTGTCTGCCTTTATGTGGAAATACACGGAGTCTGCGGTAGTCGAGGCGTACACTCGAACTCCCGAAAAAAATACATACATCCATATACAACAGATCTGTATGTTCCTGATTGACTTTCTTGTTATGTATCTGACCTCTTTTTTCATTTATTGATGTATCATATCAAACATTGCCGTAATCTATTCTTTCTTGCTCTCACTATAATAATGACGGAACAACATTCATGAATCGTCCAATGAATCAAGCGGATTCGGTATGCTCGACTTGTGGGCACTTGTAACATGAAGGTAGATGCTCGTAGTCTTGATGTCGTTGTGTCCCAAAAGCTCCTGTATGGTTCTCAGGTCCGTACCCTGCTCCAGTAAATGGGTGGCGAAAGAGTGCCGCAGCATGTGTACGTGTACCCGGTGCTTGATGCCCGCACGATCGGCGGCTTCCTTCAACACTTTCACCAGTGCGCTTGCCGAATACTTTTCTCCGGGGGTATCGCCCTCGAACAGCCATTTCTTCGGACGGTATTCCTTGAAATATTCCCGAAGTTCGCACAATACCTTCTCCGACAGCAGCGAGTAGCGGCATTTTTTGCCCTTGCCCATAATGCGAATCAGCATACGTTCGCTCATAATATCCTGCGGAGTGAGGTTAAGCAACTCGCTCCTTCTCAATCCTGCGGAATAAATCAACGAAATCATACAGCGATGCTTGCGGTTTGCAAGGCATGAAAGAATGCGCCGCACCTCGTTGCGGCTCAACACTTCGGGCAGGCTCTTGTACTCTTTGGCACGGGTGATGCCGCCGTAGTATTGCCGTTTGCCGCCACGCACCTGCTCGTAGTAGAACTTGATGGCGTTGATGCGCATATTCTGTTGCGACACCGAGATTTTCTTCTCGTTCACAAGATAGAGTATGTACTTGTTGATGTCCGGCACTTTCAGACGGTCGATGTTACGCCCCTTGTGATATTCCATGAAGTCGCTGAAATAAGCCTTGTAGGTCTTGACGGTCGAAGGGCTGTAACGCTTCTGTTCCAGCAGTTCAAGATAGCCTTTCGGCAGCACATATTCCCGTTTTGGCTTGGGATGGCGTACATATACACGGCTGTAGTCAATATAGGCGTGCGGAGAATAGCGGTCATAGAAGGCGGGAAGGCGGAAAACGGTGGCTGGAATGTAGCCGGAGCCGTCCACGACCGTAGCCACGTCGGTGTCCTGTGCCAGTAGCAGGGTTATGGCTTGGCTGTCCGCGTAGTCCACCCGGATGCACTCCTCACCGTTGTACCTGTCTTTATGCAGGACGATGCTGCCACGATGTTTTAGTATCTTATCCATAATTTCCCGGCTATAGATTCCAAGACCCCAAAATTAGCGAAATAATCCGAAAAACAAACCGATTGGTTTGTTTTTAACACATAAAAAAGCGGCTGAAAACACAAAGCCGCTCGAATTTTAACATTTCAGGCTTTTAACAGCGAATAGACGAAGCGCAGTTCCCTTGCAAGCCGTTGTATGTCAAGCCCCCTCAAAAAAGACTGCTCAAAGGACAGACCGAAAAACACCTGCCGGAACAACATGGCAGTGTCCTCGATGTCCACATCCTGCCGTATCTCCCCTGTGTCCTTTGCCGACTGTATGGCGGCTCTCCAAAACTCGTAGTCCTGCCGGAACATGCCTGCTATCTTTTCCTCCACATCCGGATAATAAAGCCGTACCTGCATCATAAGATGATAATAATAGAAATTGAAGCTGCATCCTGCCGGATTGTTGCCGTCATCAAGAAGCGATATGAGTTTCCGCATGGTCTGTTCCACACCTTTTATATATTGTTCGATAAATTCCGACAGGGTGGCAGCCTTGAACCGGAACTTGTTTGCCACCGACTGCATCCCGAACACATATTTATCTATAACCGCCACGAAAAGGTCCAGTTTTATCGGATAATAATACACCAGTCCGGCTTTCGTCAGCCCGCAGGCTTTTCCGATTTCTACCTGACTTGCCTTCTCATAATTCATCTTGGCGAAAACGCGCAGGGCGTTTTCAAGCACTTCTTCACGGTTGGTTATCATGATAAAATTCTACAGATTGATTTTATCTTCCAAAGATAGGACATTATCTTGAGATACAAGAAAGAAACGCTGAAGAATCTTCCATATTCAGATAGATAGACCGACCGCATCTGTATAGCAGTGCGGCCGGTCTGCAATGGCAAGGGTCACATCTTTATCCCTTTCGGACGGTTTTCATCCTTGAATTGAAACCCCGGTCGCCCGATGATGATATGGTCGGCAATGAAATTGCCAGACGGACTTCGTTCATCCACCGAGTTGCGTATCTGCGGTGCATTTTCGGTGGGTTGTGGTGGCACGTTTCGTACACTTCCCGCATCTGGCTTAATCTCCTGCCCATCCTTTTCTTTTTCGGCGACTTCCGGCGTGGGCGGCGCAAGCTCTAACTGTATCTTGCGGTCGAGCGCGGCAAGTTCTGACTTCAACTGTTTCAGCTCGTCCTCCTTCTTCCATACCTTACCTGCTATCTCCTGCAACTGCGGAACCTCCTTTTCCAGCACCTCGTTCTTTCCCTTATACTGGTCGATGATAGACGGAATCCGCTCCAATGCGTTCAGGAAATTGCGTGCGGCAGCCACCGGGTCAGCCATCGCCAGATGCCCGTTGTTGTAGGTGTACTTGTAGTTTCCCTCCACCACAAAGCGGTTGTCGGTAAACTCCAGCCCCTCTTTGAGCATCCTTTCGCTGACCACCTTTATCGGGAATCCGTACAGCTCCCCGACAGCCTTGTACAGCCCGCCCGTCGTGGCGTTCTTGGCTATCTCCTGCAAACGCTTTCCGAGAACCTTCTCGTCCATTGAATCCACGCCGTCCAGCTTGACAAGATTAAGGCGGCTACCTTCCTTATCTGTCTGCACAACGGAAAGAAAACGGTTCCAATCTTCCGTCATGGCTTCGATGACAGCCGTGTTGTTACGCAGCTCTCCCGTCTTGGCTTCCAGCTTGAACTCCGAATCGCGCTTGCCCTTGTTGAACGACTTGCGTTCCCCTTCGAGCGAGGCGATGCGCTTCTCTAATTTCGCCTTGTCCAAAAGGTCGGTATTGCCGGAGAGCAACGCCATATACTCCGAGAAGTTCATGCCCGATTTCTCGTCCATAGCCCCCTCGTCGATGGTACGCGCGCCCATAGCCCCGCTTTTGAGCTGCGAAATGAACGTCTGCTTGCAGTGCAGCAGATTGAACTTGTAGCTGTCCAGCGACTTCTCCACGGCGTAGATGATGACATCCACGTTGTTCCCGGCAAAGTGTTTGGCAATCTCGTTGCCTGCCCTGACTCCCCGTCCGTCACGCTGTTGCAGGTCGGACGGTCGCCACGGTGTATCGAGGTGATGGATTGCAACACACCTTTTCTGCGCGTTCACACCCGTTCCGAGCATACTTGTGGAGCCGAACAGCACGCGTACCGTTCCGGCGTTCATGGCGTCTATCACCGCCTTGCGCGCCTTGTCGGTCTTGCACTCCTGAATGAAGCGCACCTCGCTTGCCGGTATGCCGTAGTCCTCCGTCAGCTTCCGCTTTATCTCGCTGTACACGTTCCACCCGTCGCCCGGCTGGTACGTGCCCAGATCCGAGAAGACGAACTGCGTTCCCTTGTGCGCGTCGTATTTATGATAATACTCCGCTATCATCTTGGCGCAGTGGCTCGCCTTGTTGTCGGGATGGTCTTCGTAATTGGGGTCTATCATGCGCATGTCAAGTGCCATCTTACGCGCGTAGTCGGTGGCGATAAGCATCTTCGCCTTCTCCTCCGTTTCAGACAGCGGCATTCGGCCCAGCAACGTCGCGTCGCCCGTCTTCGCAAATTCCATCAGTTGTTTGATGAAATATTCTTGGTCGGGCGTAGGCGGTATATTGTGAAGTATCTCGTTCTTGTGCGGACGGTCCACGCCCACGTCCTCCGCCGTGCGGTAGTCAGTTATCTCGTTGTAGAAGGCGGCAAGCTCCGGCACTTTGATGAAGTAGCGGAAACGCTCCTTCTGCACCACGTTGTTCGTCACGTTGAACTCGAAGTCGGTCGTCTTCTTGGCGAAGATAGCCGCCCACGCGTCAAAGCACCGGATATCCTGCCGTTCCAGCTCCTTCGGGCGCAGGTACTTGAAGAGCAGGTACAATTCCGTCAGGCTGTTGGAAATGGTTGTGCCGGAAAGAAATGTCGCCCCCAAGTCCTTGCCCGTGCGCTCCTGTATGGTGCGTATGGCAAAGAGCATATTCAGGGCTTTCTGGCTTCCTTCACTATTACCCAATCCCGCCACGCGGTCATGCCGGGTATTGAAAGTCAAGTTCTTGAATTGATGGCTCTCGTCAATGAAGATATGGTCGATGCCCATCTGCTTGAAGTCCACTACGTCATCTGTACGCGATTGGATGGCGTGTTCCACCTTCTCCAGTTTCGCCACAAGGTTGTGCTTGCGCTTCTCCAGTCCTTTCAGCATCGCCCGCGACACGTTCTTGCCCTGCTGCCGCAGGACTTCGAGGTTTTCCTCCACCGTGTCAAGTTCCGCTTGCAGGATGCGCTGCTGCAACTCCGGCGACTGCGGAATCTTGCCGAACTGGTCGTGCGACATGATGACGCAATCGTAGTCGTTGTTCTTGATGTTGTTGAAGAAGCGCACGCGGTTGGCGGTCGAGAAGTCCTTTTCCGAAGCGTAGAGAATCCGCGCGTTCGGATATGCCGCCTGATAGGTGGCGGCAATCTCCGCGACATTGGCTTTCAACCCGATAATCATCGGCTTGTGCGCCAGGTTCAGACGCTTCATTTCATGCGCTGCAATGCACATTATCAGCGTTTTACCGGTTCCAACCTCGTGGTCACAAATGCCACCGCCATTCTGTTTGAGCATCCAGACGCAATCCTTCTGCGACGGGTAAACACTTTGAATACCCCGGCTTGCCAATCCTTTCAGATTGAGGTCGGGAAAGGTCTGGTGCGAGCCGTCATACTTGGGGCGCACGAAACAATTGAACTTACGATTGTACATCGTCGTAAGCCGTTCCTTGAACTGCGGCGACTGCTCTTCGAGCCATTCGGAGAACCCGTTGCGAATCTCGTCAATCTTGGCGTTGGCAAGCTGGATACCTTCGCTGTCACGCACCTTGATATCGTTGCCATGTTCGTCCTTGCCTATGGACTTCATCATGTCCGGACAGGTGTTGTGCAAGGCGTGTTTCAACAGGTGCATACCGTCATAGTTCCGGTAATAGCCCTTCACCAGAAACTCATCCGTGATCTTCATGGTACGGTAGCCGCACGCCACCGAAAACTCATCCATGCTTGCGGAGTAGGCGATTTTCACGTCCGTGTCGAAAAGATGGCTCATGTAGGCGGCATACACGCCCGTCGGAATCCAGCGTTCCCCGAAGTTGAAGTCGAGGTCCTCGAAGGCGATGCGCGGCGGCTCCGCTTCCTTCAAAGCCTCCAACGCCTCCTTCACCTCCGGCAGCCGTTCACTTTCGGGATTGCCGCCCATCCATGCCTCAATGCGTTCCGCCTTCTCTATCACGTTCCCCGCGATGAACCTGTCCTTTATCTCGTAACCGGTTACAAGCGGGTTGTAGAAGATACGTCCTTTGAGGGCATTGAGCAGCTCCTCTTCCGTACTGTCGGTTATCTCCCGCATATAGCCGAGATTGACCGTGCCGAACTTGTTGAGCGA
>OFMJ01000968.1_pt1 | contig 24523 bp, 9 predicted proteins | sample 1541801 | NCBI WGS metagenome assembly OFMJ01 (sample SAMN04209234, study PRJEB22552) | human gut metagenome | biome: gut; material: feces | host: Homo sapiens | place: USA: Oklahoma
TATATTGAGGACTCAAAACAACTGGCCTTATTCTAAACTTATCCCGAACTCAGGTCTATAATGACTCGAAGGGCAGCACTACCACAAAATCCATGATGATCGATCTTAACGGCGACGGTTATCCGGATATTGTTGCCGGAGGTAAAATACAATATACAAATACGCTCGGTGGCATAAGCGGTGAGGTCTTGAGCGGCATAGGAACTGTTGTAAGCGAGAATCAGTCCAAAGGATTTGCACTCAGCAGTGATGCGATTGTTTCTGTAAGCAATGTCGTCAGACATATTGCAGCCGGAAAGGCAAGCGCAGCCAATCAGGAATCGAGCAATAAAGCTAAAGGTGGCATTCCCGTTTCTGCAAGTATTCCTCCGTCCAATGAGGACTGGAGTACTGAAAATTTCATCGATGTTAACGGTGACGGACTGCCGGACAAGATTATTGCCGGAAACAAGGTGCGCTTAAACTTCGGTTATGCTTTTGCCAATCCTATCGACTGGGATATTGACCGCATACAAGGTGGCAAGGGCCAGTCATTCTCGACAGGAGCATCCTTCAATATCGGTTCAAGCAGTTTTGCCGGTGGATTTAACTTTGTAACCTCCAAAAGCGGGGAGGAATATAATCTGACAGATATAAACTCTGACGGATTACCTGATAAAGTATGGAAATCCGGTAAAAATATCATGGTTGCCTTCAACAACGGTGTAGGATTTGATTCTCCGTTAGTATGGAAAGGTGCAGAAGCTCTTAATGAATCGGCTTCTACATCAGAAGGCAGCAATGTGGCCTTTACGGTAAATATCACTCCTAAAATTATCCCGATTAAAATATCGGTCAATCCCGGAGTATCATTGAGCCATAGCATCAACCGGACGAATTACACCTTGCAGGACGTGGACGGTGACGGCTATCTCGACATTGTGGAATCCGAAAAGGAAAGCGAGCTGAAAGTGACCCGTTCCGCCATCGGCAGGACGAACATGCTGAAGGCTGTCACAAACTCGCTCGGCGGTACGTTTACGCTGGACTATGCACATACCGCTCCCACATACGGGCTTCCCGGCGGCAAATGGGTGATGTCTTCCCTCACGGTGGATGACGGTATCCATGACGACGGTCCGCTCATGACCACCGCCTTTGAATACAAGGACGGCAAGCGTGACCGCCACGAACGTGAGTTCCTCGGTTTCGGCGAAGTGATTACCAAGAATCTGGACACCGAAAAGGAAAATGCGCTCTACCGCAAGTCGGTACAGAAGTATGACGTGTCCGGCTACTATACGCAGGGCAACCTGGTCAACGCTTCCGTAGAAGACGCAGCCGGAAAGGTTTATACCGAAACGCACAACGAATATGACGGCTACTACCTGACCGCCAAGGGTGACGAGTACACCTTTACCGCACAGCCCGTACTGTGCAGTGACCGTGCTTCCGCCTTCGTACCGCTCCGCTATACGGCGAACCTGCAATACGAAGGTGCCGCCCAGGGAATGATCACCTCGGAGGCATGGAACGAGTATTACCTCACCGGCCACCACGGTGAGCTGAAATCCTACAGGTTCAGCAACAAGGGCAAGCTCGGCAGCAAGGGAGACGGCAAGTTTGACTACCAGACCTCCATCCGCTATACCTCCAACAGCAGCAGGAACATCCTCGGACTGCCGACCGATGTGACCGTGACCGGAGGGGACGGAAAGGTTTACCACCAGGTATCGGCGGTATATGACACGAAGTACCCCAACCACCTGACCAGGATAACGCAGCAGCTCGGAAACGGCGAAGCCGTCACCGACTACCGTTATGACAGCTTTGGCAACATCCTGCAGAAGACACTTCCGGCCAATGCCAAGGGACAGCGCATGTGGTACAAGTACCGCTACGAGCCGGAAATGAACATGTATGTGGAACGTGTGGAAGATGCGTTCGGCTACCGCAGCGAGGCAGGCAATTTCGATTACCGCTACGGCATCGCCAAGGAACGCCGCGACCTGAACAACTTCTACTACGAGACCGATGTGGACGATCTCGGACGCATCACCGGAGTACGTGGCCCGAATGAGCTGGCTACGGGTGTACCTTATATTATCGCATTCGAATACAGCCCGAAGGCTGAATTTACGGCAAATGGCATCACCGCCCCGGCATACGCCGTGACAAAGCACTACGACATCCAGCATCCGGACGATGACATGGAAACCGTCACCTTCGTGGACGGCTTCGGCCGGCCCGTGCAGGTCAAGAAGGACGGCGTGGTCACTTCGGCATCCGAAGGCTCGGTATCCGATGCACAGAACGTAATGATTGTCAGCGGACGCAATGTCTATGACGCATTCGGACGTGTTGCCAAGGCTTACTATCCCGTCACGGAAGAGCTGGGCAAGCGGACGGACTTCAACAAGGCATTTGACGGAGTATCGCCGACCGTAACGGTGTATGACGTACTCGACCGTGCCACGGAAGTGACTCTTCCCGACGAATCCAAGACGCTGACAGCCTATACCACAGATGCAGGCAGCCGGGCATTGGTAACTACCGTAACCGATGCTTTGGGCAACAAGCAGGCTACCTATACCAACGGCAGCGGCAAGACTGTCATGACCAGGCAGCTCAGCGGTCCTGACGGAGAAATCACCACCACCTTCGAATATGACGGCATCGACCGTCTGGTCAGAGTAACCGACACCGAAGGCAACGTGACGACCTCCGTATATGACATGGGTGACCGCCGCACCGAGGTGAACCATCCTGCAAGCGGCATCACCACCTTCACGTATGATGCACTCGGCAATGTGCTGACCAAGCAGACAGCCAACCTTGCCAAGGAAGGCAAGTCCATCACCTACGACTACGATTATCACCGGCTGACGGGCATCAACTATCCCGACCACCCGGAGAACAACGTGAAGTATTACTACGGCGGACGCAACGCCTCGCAGAACCGCATCGGTCGCCTGATGCTCCGTGAGGACGGAACGGGAGCCATCGAGTACTTCTACGGCAAGATGGGCGAAGTCACCAAGACCCGCCGCACGCTGATTGTGCCCAACCAGGCGATTGCCACCTATGTGACACAGTGGACCTACGACAGCCACAACCGCCTTCTGGAGATGATCTACCCGGACGAGGAAAAGGTCACTTACTCCTACAACCTCGGCGGTCAGCTGGAAAAGGTACGCGGCTACAAGTCCTACGGCTATGACTACGTGAACCGCATCGGCTATGACAAGTTCGAGCAGCGCACCTACCTGAAATACTGCAACGGTGCGGAGACCTTCTACACCTACGAGCCCGCACGCCGCAGGCTGCAGAACCTGACGGTCAACGCAGGCGGCAAGTCCATCATGGACAATGGTTATACCTACGATGCCGTAAGCAACGTGCTCAGCGTTGCCAACAAGGCCGCACTTCCCGAAAGCGGAAAGGCGGGCGGACAGATGGCGCATGCCTATACGTATGACGCACTCTACCGTCTGGCAAGTGCTACGGGAACCTATGTCGGAGCGGACAGCAAGACCGCTTCCTACCGGCTGGAAATGAGCTACGACAACATGCATCGCATCGTGTCGAAGAAGCAGCATCTCACGCAGCAGGGCGTGCAGTTTGACGGTACGCTCCATGTGGGCTATGACCTGGCCTATACCTATGGCAAGACTGAGGGCAAGAAGTTCCAGCTGGCCGAAGTGAAGGATGCGAACTACCGCACGGAAGAGAATCCGGATTCCGTGGCCAAGGTGGACAACAACCATACCTACACTTACGATGCCAACGGCAACCTGGTCTATGTCAATACAGGCCGCATCAAGCAGGATGGCACATTGGATTCCACCGCAGCCGAGCGCAAGCTCCGCTGGGACGAGGAGAACCGCCTGACGGCTTCCGATGACAACGGCTTCGTGACCAACTACTGGTATGATGCCGACGGTGAACGCACGGTGAAGACCTCCGGTGAGGGTGAACAGCTCTACGTGAACTCCGAGTTCGCGGGCGGACGCACCAACACGGCGAAGTTCTCGCTCTATGTCAGTCCTTATCTGGTGGCCAACCAGGGCGGACGCTACACCAAGCACATCTATATCGGCTCGCAGCGCATCGTTTCCAAGATTGGCGACTTCGCCTCCTACGGTTCCGACCCGAGACGCATCCAATATGCCGGCAGTGAGACGGACGGACTTTCTGTTAATTACAAACAAAAATATTCCGCCCAACAGCAGGTAATTAAGGATAATTATGCTATCTTTGAGGTGCCGTACAACGGAACGGACAACAACGACTATGTGGACGGACAGGGATTCTGCTGCGACGACGGTTCTCCCGAAGCTGCGCAAGCCCGTGCCCTGGCACTGGAAAACAACTTCCAGGATCCGGACGCATACGAGAAGTTGCAGTTCTACTACCATCCCGACCATTTGGGCAGCAGCAGCTACATCACCAACCTGGACGGCGAGGTGGTTCAGCACATCGAGTATGTGCCGTTCGGCGAAGTGTTCATTGAAGAGCGGAACAGCATCTGGAATACGCCTTATCTCTTCAACGCGAAGGAATTCGACGAAGAGACGGGATTGTATTACTATGGTGCAAGGTACTATGATCCAAGGCTGAGTTTGTGGATTTCTGTAGATCCTATTTCCAATTATGACCCATTAAATAGTGAAAACTATCTTGATGGAGAGCATAATGGTGGTATTTATAATTATGCCAATTTAAACTCGTATATTTACTGCTATCAAAATCCTATAAAATTGGTTGATCCTAATGGGAAACAGGTTGACGCAGTAGATTTTATTCCGGTTATAGGTAGCGGGCGCGACATTTGTAGAGGATTTCGTGACGGTGATATTTTTACTTGTGGAATTGGTTTGCTTGGACTTATTGCAGATGTAGCAACATTTGGTTCTGGTTCTGTTATAACAGGTGGAATAAAAACCGGTATAAAAGCCGGTATAAAGACTACAGTAAAGCAAGAATTAAAGCAAACAGTTAAAACAGAAACAAAAATTACGGCTAAAGCGTTAACGCAAGGGTCTAAAGAAGGATTTAAAACTGTTTCAGAGTTAGGAATTAAGAATGGAATGAAGACCACATCTAGCAAAGCTCTGGAATTAGGACAAAATTTCCTTGGGAAAGGTTATCGAGAGGTTAGTCCTGGAAGATATGTTTCTGCCGATGGAAAACGTGTTTTTCGTATGGGTGATAATGACATTTTAGGAAAACATGGAGGAGGGCCTCATGTAAATTTAGAAATTCTTAAGCCAAATCCAAACAAACCGGGAAAGATGATGGTTGAACAAAATTATCATATTTTTATAACTGAATAAAAATGAAAGTATCATTAAATATTCCAGACTATTCTCCAGATATGGGAATGGTATTAAATTGGGAAAATGATTTCCAAATTAAAGTTTCTAATGAGAATGGGACTATTTCAATTGAAGCTAATACAGAAGGCCTAATTTCCTTAGCAAACCATTTTCTAAATTTAGCTCAAAATTCCGTTCCTACAGGGACACACATTCATTTTGATAAATTCAATTCTCTTGAGGATGATTCGTTAGAGCTGCTAATTGAAAAAATTTAATTTTTGGAGGAGGTGTGTATGAAATTGAACTGCACACCTCTTCTTTTATGCGTCTTAGCAGTTCTGCGCGCGGTAGCGTGCGTTTTCGGCCACATATCCGCTTTCTGTCTTAGACCGTACGGTGCCGATACTTTCCATGTGGTATCTCGTCGGGCAGATGTAATAATCTTAGTCGGTGATATAGTGTAATTTAACGTGATGGAAAGGATTGGGTTTGTAGCGTAGCCATTGTTCAAGATGGAAGCAGTCGGGGTTGTGTCATAAAAAGAAGGTTCATTGACACATCTTCAAATCGTTCTATTGGCCACCCAGTAAGCCTTTATTGACAACACCTATACCTACGATGCCGTGAACTTGGATTAGGTAAACGCATGCTCCTCGACTAAACCCGTTTTCACATCCGGCTACATCACAAAAAGCCATTTCTAATTTGAATTTCAAAATTCTCTATTAATTTTGCATCATCACTCTTAAAATCAAACTTACTTCAAACACACTCTGTGAAGCACATTCCAAAAACAGGCTGTTCGTTAGGAATTATAAACACCACCTTTATGAATCAATCGGCCTGTACTATATCTATGCCTGTTTTGGACAGTTGTTTTTTAACATCATATTAAATTATCTACAAAGCTATGAAAAAAGCTCTATTCATTCCGCTTCTGCTGGCTGGATTGTTTATTAGTCAGCCCGGATCTGCGAGGGTAGGCGATTTATTGCCCAAAGTACATCAACTGACACGATTGAAAGGGATGCCTTTTGCACTCCACCGTCAGGTAGTTCTGCAGGATTCAACGGCATGTAAGTATTTGCAACGTGTACTTGAAGCAAATGGGTGTACCATCGTGTCTGAGGCGAAAGCCAAGGTAACGGTAAATATTGTGAAGGAAATTCCGGGTGCATTTAATCATGAAGTGAACCTGTTTCCTGACGAGGCTTACCGTTTGCAAATTTCTGCCGATGAAGTATTGATTGAAGCCATCACTCCAACGGGGGTAATTCGTGCTGCTCAAACCCTTCAACAATTGGCAGAAGGTTATGCAGAAGGAACAGAGGCATTCGAAGCTTTGACGCTGACAGACTGGCCTGCCTTTAAAGTGCGCGGTTTTATGCACGATGTCGGCCGGTCATTTATAGCCTATGATGAAATCAAGAAGCAAGTGGATCTTTTAGCCCGTTTTAAGGTAAATGTATTTCATTGGCATCTGACAGATTACACCGGATGGCGTTTCGAGGTTAAAGCTTATCCCCAATTGACCGCTGCCGAGAACAATATACGCCAGCCGGGGTGCTACTACACACAGGAACAGTGTCGTGAACTTGTAGCATATGCGGCAGAGCGAGGCGTGACGGTGATTCCGGAGATTGATATGCCGGGGCATAGTCATGTGTTCCAGAAAGCAATGGGGTATGATATGCAAACTGATCAAGGAGTGGCTGCACTCAAAAAGATATTGGACGAAGCTGCCGACGTTTTTCAGAGTGTTCCTTATATTCATATAGGAGGCGATGAAGTAAACATTACATATCCTCAGTTTCTGGAAACGATGTCAAAGTATGTGCGCGATAAAGGCCTGAAAGTGATTCTTTGGAATCGTTTGGTTGCAGGACCTCCGACTGCATCTGTCTGTGATTTGACACAAATGTGGGCCACGTCGGGTAAAGTCGTAAAAGGGCTTCCCAATATTGATTGCCGCTATAACTACACCAACCACTTTGATGTGTATGCTGACTTGGTGGGCATTTACAAGAGCAATATTTATTACGAACGTCAGGGCACTCCCGAAGTTGCAGGAACAATATCTGCTGCGTGGAACGATACAAAGACACGTACGGATGCCGACATCGTCTGCCAGAATAACATTTATGCAAACATTCTTGCCTCTACAGAGCGTGCTTGGTATGGCGGTGGTGAACAGTATATAGAAAAAGGCGGAACTACACTGCCCAATGAAGGTGCTGAATACGATGAGTTTGTTGACTTCGAACGACGTTTCCTTTTTCATAAAGCACATTCGCTGAAAAATGAGCCTATAGCTTATGTGAAGCAAACCAATGTGCGCTGGCGCATTACGGACCCATTCCCCAATGGTGGAAATCATGCTTTTGCCCTTCCCCCCGAAACGAGCAATGCCGATATACTTCCCTCCGGCTTTGAATATCAAGGGAAAACCTATGCCACACGTATTGCAACGGGTGCAGGTATTTATTTGCGCCATATTTGGCATCCTACAGTGCCTTCTTTCTTTACTTCACCGGCCAATAATCAAACTGCTTATGCTTGGACCTACGTTTATTCACCCATAGAACAGGATGCCGGTGCACAAATCGAATTTTACACCTATAGCCGTTCGGGCAACGAAAAAGGCCCTAAAACCGGTGCTTGGGATCGTCGAGGTTCGAAAATTTGGCTCAACGGAGCTGAGATTGCAGCACCCGTCTGGGAACAGCCCGATGCAAACATTCAGCAAAATCATGCGACTCAAGGACTGACCAATGAAAATCTTACGGCACGCGAGGTGGTTAAGGTCCATCTTCGCAAGGGCTGGAACAAAGTGTTCCTTCGTTTGCCGCATGTCAACAACGGTGGAACCGGCCGTGACAAATGGCAGTTTACCTTTGTGCTGACCGACCCGACCGGTAAACAAGCACTCGATGGCATTGTTTATTCGCCAAACAAATGTATTGACGATGCGGCCGACCAACTTGCTTCACGTATTGATGAAATTAGTTATTATCTTGATACTCATTATAGTAATAACCTAGGGTTTTATCCCGAATCCCTTGCTCTTCCGCTTCGTAAGCAGTTAGAACAGGTGCGCACCACTCTACAAGACAGCTTGACAGCAACGGAACGTGAAGCCCAACGCAATGAATTGGATGCTGTGTTTGACAAACTAAAAAAAGAAGAAGAATCCACCTCATTGAATATGCCGAAAATCAGTGAGCAGGCAGAACGTCATGGCTATTCTTTCTGTACCCCACTGCGCGGTAATCGTTACCCCACTGCAAAGGGAGATAATCAGCCTCTTGTCGGTGAAGAATCCTTTGACAAACAAACTGCCACATGGCTGTTTCGTTTGCGCAAAGATGGTAGTTACAACATCGAAAATGCCTCAAACGGATTGTATATTTCGCCCGACAGCCCTAATAATCAGGCACTCCGTACAGTTGCCAATACTCCTGCAAAAGGATGGACTTTAAAGCCTTCCAATGAATTAGGCTATTTCATCATTACCTCAGGAACGGTACAATTTAATCAAACGAACAATAGCGGACAAGGCTATCACATTTTCAATTGGGGTGGCGGAACGAATACTTCCGACACGGGATGCAAATACCAGATTACCCATGTATTCAGTGAAGGAGGCTCAACCTCTGTCGGTTCATACCCTACGATAAATCCCAACGATTTACCTTCTCCTGTTTACTATGACTTGTCAGGTCGCCGGGTTTATCACCCCACGCGCGGTTTTTATATTCTGAATGGTCAGAAGGTGCTGTTGAAATAAAGGTAATTTTTTTAGGTGACTTAGCTTTTTTATGCTATATGCCGGGCTGGCTTTCTTGGCAAGGTCAGCCCGATTTACTTTTGTCAATTGTCTAGTTGCATGGCAATATTGAGGAATTTATCGTTTAACTATTCTTTCGGATTTAACCTTGCCAGTTTACATAATCCGATAAGATGCATATTACGGCTAAATCTGCCGCACTTTCGTTGTTGTTTAAAAGTTGTCGGTTCTTGTGTCTCCATATCAACGGATGATGCGCCGTTCTGCAGGATTGTCAGAACTTTTTAGATAACCAGATGGAAAATACTATTATCGTATAGAAAGGCTTAACACCTGTAGTTCTTCGCTTACACCTTTGCAACAACATATCAAGCACATCTTTATCGGCTCACAGCGTATTGCCTGTGTTTTTCAAGATTGCTAATACGCTTTTTATGTCCTAACCGATACGCATTCAGTAGTTTGGTTGTATGACAAAACCACCTTTCCGTTAAAGATAAACAAAAAAAATCTACTCAATAGCAGGTTATTAAAGATAATTACGGTATCTTTGCCGACAGTACAATGAAAAGGACAATAACGGCTAAATATGAGGTCAGAATTTGCTTTTGGCACTATCGGACACACTCGGAATTTCGCAACATACTTTGCATTTTGTTTGCTGGCATAACAAATCTGCCGCGATGACAGTTCTATCGAATTTGCATAAATCCGTGTATGGGCATTGAAAGCTATCTTCTGAGTTCGTACGCACATGAAAACTTGCATTTCTATTCTCACTTTGATCATGTTAGCAATAATTGCATCTCAAATTAGGTCGAAGATGATTTTGTATATCTAATACATGCTAATCGGCAAAAAACATTAAACGCAGCAGTGTTTTTTCAATGCGGAAACAGATGCTGCGGAAAAGAAATCACAAGTTTTGGGCTGTTAACTATTAACCGATTTAATCCAATACTACCCCTTTGGGTATTACTCAATCACATTCCATTTCATCCAATTTATTATCACAATGCGAAAAATTCTGTTGACGCTCTCTTTCCTTTGTCTGGGAGCACTATCGGCATTTGCCGATCTGCCGTTTCGTAATCATCGTTACGACGCATTTAAAGTGCTGAAGATTACCCCTGAACATACAGTGTTCGTTGGTAACAGTATTACGAACATGCATGAATGGTGGGAAGCCTTTGGCAACCCGAAAATTATTAACCGAGGCGTTTCCGGATCCGTAAGCAATGAAATGCTGGCCAACTTGGAAAGTGTGGTAGCAGGCAGACCGAAACAAATCTTCTTTATGATCGGTACCAATGACCTGGGCACCGCGGGACTCAACACGGCTGCACAAGTGGCACGCAATGTGCGCACGACACTAAAGCGCTGCCAGTTGGAAACGCCCGAAACTCAACTGTTTGTGCAGAGTATTCTACCCAGCCGTCAACGTAATCTAGCCCTCCAACAAGAAACCAATGACAGTTTGAAGAAAATCTGTACGGAGATGAAGGTTACTTACATTGACCTATGGAATGACCTGCTCAGCGTATCTGAATCCAACAATAACAGCCATACATTGGACGGTCTTCATCTGACGGCATCAGGATATCGCATTTGGTGTAACAAAATTGCCCGGTATGTGGGTTCCGAGTGCGTTTATCCTGCTTCGGCACCAGACAATGCTTGCAATCTGGGCGGTTCCTACGGTATGCGTGCCACCTATTTCAGTATGCTTCCTGTTTGTAAGGACGACATCCTGCTGATAGGTGATGCTACTATTCACGGTGGAGAATGGCACGAACTGCTACATTCCGACAAAGTGAAGAGTCGTGGTACGGGTTGGGGCTATCCCGGACCGGACATTGCTACGATCAAGAAGATGGTTAGTGGTATCTTCAAGGGACGTTCCGACAATGAAGAACCCGCTCAGATTTATCTCTATATCGGTACGGCTGACTTGAATAACACCAACAAAACCGTTGATGCCGTAGTAGCAGAATACCGAACTTTGGTAGGCGAAATCCGCAAGCAAGCCCCTAACGCTCCCATCTATGTGCAGGCTATTCTTCCCAAAAGTGATGCAGCCTCCAACACCAACCGCATCGTGCCTTTCAATACAAAGCTTCAGGCACTGGTAAAGGAACTGGCCAACGTGGAATACATAGACTGCTATACACCCTTTGTAAAGGAAGGAATGGCTAATCCCGCTTACTTCTCAGGTAACTACCTCTATGGTAAAGGTTATGCCAAACTCTCTCAATTATTGGCAAAGACCATGGGATCGGGCATAATTCCCACAAGTGACGAAGAAGCCAATATAAATTATGCGGTTTTTAACCAACGCACAGAACTGGGTGATATCATTTCTCGTGCAGAAGGCTTGAAACTGGGTAACGAGGTCGGTGCTTACACGCCCGAGGCTGCTGCAGACCTGTTGAAGGCTCTTCCCTCAGCCTATATGTTATTAAGTAAACAGGATGCAACCGGTGCTGAACTGGCTGCCATGGGCAAAGAACTCAATGCGTTGATGACCACCCTGTTGCCAAAACTCAACTTGCCAAAAGCTTCGACGGCTGATAACGAAACGTGGTACCAACTTTACACACCCAACCGCGAGAATCGCTACCTTACCTCGAACGGAACAGGCAAAGAGCTGACAGGTAACGATAAACAGGCTTATGCCCGCATGATGTGGAAATTTGTCAGCCGCACAGATGGTACGTTTGACATCATCAACCGCGAAGACAGCGGTTATGTAAGCCCTACAGCCAACTTTAATGCTGCCGTTTCTACATCAGCTACGGCTCCTGCACAAGGTTGGGAATTAAGTTACAGCAACACCGCGGGACTCTTCATCATCCGCAGCGGTAAAGTGCAACTTAACCAGACGCAAAAGAATCTGAATTATGCACTCTATAATTGGAGTTCGGGGCAGGATGGATTGGACCGTGAGGATGCCGGTTGTCAATTTGCGATTGTCAATGCGCCTGCAGTGATTCCCGAACCTCATGCGAATCCTATAGCAGTACTCGATTCGGTAGTGCTCGACGGCACGATGCCTTATGCAGTTCCCGCTGATGTGGCATCTGAAATTTTCAAGCACAAGTCTGTTACCGTAGCCATCGACTTCACTCCAAAAGTAGCTCCTGCTCAACCTGCTATGCTCTTTGCTTCGTCAAACAGTAAAGGGCAGGATTACTTTGGCGTAGTGACGCGCGAAACAAACAAATACGGTTTACAATATGTCGGCAACAGCCACAAGGAAGGCTGGTATACGTGGGGCGGAAAAGACCTGACGAAACGTAGTCAGATTGTCATCACAATGAATGGTGAAACGGAGACCTACCATTACTATTTTAATGGAAAAGCCGATCGTAGTGTTTCGGGAATGGGAGAATATGGATACCGTACATTTGGCAATGTGCCGAATGTTGACGGATTGTATCTGGGCGGTGTAGTCCGTCAGGATAAAATCAATGAATATCCATTTGCAGGAACTATTCATTCTGTTCGCATATGGGACCGTGTACTCACAGCAGATGAAGTAGCATCTTTGACTTATGGCAAAGAAGATCTGCCAGAAGGGACTTACCAGATAGACATGGCTCACGGTAAGTTTGTCAAGAGTAACCAGAATGGTACCTGGCACCAAGTATGGCAGAGCGACGTTACCAATCCTGTGTTACAACTCGATGCAAGCCATAATAATATGACAAAGGATGACCAAGGTAATATCCTTGCTTACGTAGGTCAGTATTCTCCCGAAAACTATGCGCTGATTGTCCCGGTGGGCTATGCAGTAACAGGATTTTCTTTCGATGTCATTAATCACGAACACAATGATGCCATTGAAGTAGCTTGCGGAACAACGAAGCTGATAACCAGCAATAAGGTGCAACACTTTGCAGTTAGCGGACTCAAAGAGCAGACGGCTACGTTTACCCTCAAAGGGGTCAACAAGGGCTTGAAACTGACAAATTTCCATGTGACTGTTGCTAAAGGCGAATATATAGTGGAAGAGCAGTTTGAGGTATTCCCTACGCTCAACAGCACTGCAATTCCCTACCGTATTCCCGGTATCGCTACTGCAAAAAACGGTGATGTGATTGCCGTAGCGGACTATCGTCATTCACGCAGCGACATCGGCTTTGCCGGCAGTGCCAATGGGCGCATTGACCTTCATGCCCGTGTAAGCCACGACAACGGTAAAACATGGGATGATATCACGACCATCGTTGAGGGACAGGGCAAGAATGCAACCGATCCTTTCTACACAGGATTCGGTGACCCCTGTATCGTTGCTGATTGTGAAACCAATGACGTGCTCGTGCTAAGCTGTTCCGGTGACATTTCTTTCCCGAGCGGTACACGCGAACATCATCAGGGTATTGCTCGCTTTATCAGCACCGACTTCGGCAAGACGTGGTCAGCACCTACCAACCTGGCAGAAAGCATCTATTCACAGTTTGACAATTCTAAGCGCGGTCCGATTCGTTCCATGTTTATAGGTTCGGGTAAGATTCACCAAAGCCGCTATACAAAGGTAGGAAGCCATTACCGTCTCTACTGTGCCGCTTTGGTGCGTGATGTCAATGCCACAATGTGTAATTATGTGCTTTACTCCGACGACTTCGGCGCAAACTGGAAGGTGCTGGGTGGCACTGATAACGCTCCTATTCCTTCGGGGGCAGATGAACCTAAGGCTGAAGAATTGCCCGACGGCAGTGTAGTTATCAGCAGCCGTTGCAATGGCGGTCGTTATTATAATGTATACAGTTTTACCAGTGCGAAGAAGGCAGAAGGCAGCTGGGGTACGGTGGCTTTCTCCGGCAAGAACAATAACGGAGTAACGGCAGAGGGAAATTCCTGCAATGGTGAAATTATGATTCTTCCTGTTACGCGCCGTGCGGACAACAAACCCCTTTATCTCGCTTTGCAGTCGCTTCCCTTCGGCAGCGGCCGTGCCAATGTAGGTGTCTATTATAAGGAACTCGCTTCATACGAAGATTTCTGCTCTGCAGACTCTTTGGCTGCCAACTGGGAAGGTCGTCACCAGGCTTCTCGTATGAGTTCAGCTTACTCAACGATGACGCTTCAAGCTGATTCTACAATTGGCTTCGTGTATGAAGAAGATACACATCGCACTAATGGTGGTGGCTATACCATTGTTTATAAAAACTATAGTTTGGAACACCTTACCGATAGTCTTTACAGTGTACGTGCGGAAGAAGGGTATGCCGATTGGATTAAGGCTTGTGGCGAACGCAAGGTGGAAATCATCAGCGAACAGCAAACGGGCGACTTCGTAGGTATGTATGACCGTCAACAACTTTCGCTGCTCAAAGAAACCGGTGCTCAGTGTGTGACCGACCCTTCACCTGAAACGTATGAACAGATTCAGCAAGTAGCCTCAAGTCATCGCATTGCATTAGAGAACGGGGCAGTCTACATGCTTCAAAATAAGTTGTACCCCTCTAAAAAACTGGCCTTGAACGAGAATCTGACGGAGTATGTCGGCAAGGAAGGCCGGGACGACTATATGGAGTTTGTCTTTACTCAAGATGAAGCAGGTAACTGGAAAGTGTACAATGAAAAGTACAACAAGTGGCTGGGTGTAACGGGACAAACGGAAGAACGTGTACCTGCTACGACCAAGGCTGATGCTGCAACATACGAGGTAACTTCTTCGGCAACAGGCTTTAGTGTACTGAGTTGTACGAAGCCGGGTAATGGCGGCATTCCGGCCATTCATCTGGCAGCTCACGGACATGTAGTGCCCTGGACATCAAGTGCTGATGCTTCGATGTGGCAAATCTGCAAGGTGGGCATGAGTACAGATTTGGACTCAGTGCTTACTCCGGCTCCTGCTGCTCAGCCGACCCGCATCTATGATTTGCAGGGTCGTTTGGTGAAGAAGCCCGTAATCGGTGGTGTATACATCGTCAACGGACGAAAGAAATTAGTGAAATAACATTTAATCGGACGGACTAACTAACTCGCTCGCTCTTGTAAAAATACCCCTGCTTCACACTGTGACAGGGGTAATTTTTTTCTGTCCGTTTGGATATTCGCCTAACTACATTTCTTCCATCGTAAAACATTCCATTAAAATATCATACTTATGAAGGACCTTGTTTCGTAAGGTTTCTACCTTGGTAGCAAAATCCTCCGGCTTGAAGTTCTTCCGCTGTCGTTTAACCTCTGCTACTAATGCTTTCCGGCCTTCGGCGTAGATGCCGACAATATCAATTTCGCAAGCATCTTTTCCTTTTTTAGCCTGCCACCAAGAACCTATATCCACAAAATTTTGGCTTTCCATCATCTTCTGACGAAAATACTGCTCCAATGTAATCCCGGAATAGGTTGGATAGTCATTCTTGATAAGCTGCCCCAGTTGCTCGAAGTTCTCCATCTCGACAAGCCGGTGATACTTGATGAAATAGCGGAACCAAAAGCGCAGGAACAGGTCGGAGATTTCAAACCGGACCGTCTGCGAGCCTTCCTTGGCCAGGATGGGACGTTTCTTGACAATGAGCTCGTAATCTTCTTCGAGTTTTTTGAGATGACCGGCAATGACCGTATCTCCCATGTTCTGCTCGATTTCTGCGGTCGTATTCCGACCGTTGGCGATGTCCGACAGTATGGCAAAATAATTACCGTACTTCTTTCCGAACTCCTGAATGAGCAATGCCTTGCCCTCATTCAGGAACGGGGAATCTGATTGCACGATGTAATCCACCATGCTTTCCATATCCGTGCAACCCTTCTGCATGAAGAGATCGATGTATTTGGGCACTCCTCCGGTGAAAGTGTAAAGCGCCAGAAGATCTTCATTCGTATAGTCAGGCTTGTGGTCATGAAGAATCTCCTTCAGTACGGAAGTAGAGAACGGACGCAGCTTGATGATGCTGTCACACCGTCCGTAAAGCGGTTCGCGGGCATCCATAAAAATCTGGTTCATCAGCGTATAGACCGAACCGCTGGCCACAAAGTTGACGAACGTGCTGTCTTTGTATCGGTCCCAGATATCCTGCATTTTGCTGTAAACAGCCGGATTGATATAGAAGAATTCCTGAAATTCATCAATGATCAGATTGTACTTTTCCGTTTTTCCGGCTCGCATCAGCATCTCGAATACATCTGAAAAGGAATCGATGGATTCAGGAATGAAGACATTGGATAGTACTGAATTGATGTGTTGCGCAAATCCACGGCAAAGCATGGATTCATTGCTCCGGCTCACAAAAAGATAGACCGTCGGACTCTCTTCACAGCTTTTCAGGATAAGCTTCGTCTTTCCGATACGGCGACGACCGGTCAGTACGGTCATCTGTGAATGCTGGGCGAAGGCTATCTGACGAGTCTTCTCCAGTAAGGCCAGTTCCTTTTCGCGATTGTAAAATTTCATACGCTTCTAATATATTTTTCTTTTACTTGTACTTGCAGAAAAAACTTACCGTTATAATACTTACGGCTATAAGTTTTATACAAAGGTAAACATTTACTATTAAAAGCCAAGAGCCAGAGGCTTATTCTTTTCTTTTTCAATGTAAAAATAGGATTTGCTACCTGAGGAATGTGTTTTGAATAGTATAGAAGCAAACAGACCTGAACAGTGTAATCGCACTGTTCGGGTCAATATATAACCTTTATCTATTATGAATGCTTATGGATGTACAGGGCGGATGCAGTAACCGTTGTCCGTTAATTTCGGATTATCTTGAGAACTGAAATAGAATACTTTAAGCATCGGAAAGTCTCCATACTCAACATTATTCATCTTGGAATTTGTAAGATAATATCCGAAATCAGTCCGTTTACACACATTTCCAGCTTTATGGTCCTATAGTAGGAAGAAAAGTACCTATTTACAAACGTGTACCATAAATTCATATCCAACTATGTCAATAACTGCAAACCGCATCTTACAAAATGGGGGGGGGGTACCACTTAAATATTTGTAATATTTTCCATATTTAAAGTATTCACTAGATTTCATGATAAGATACTTGCTAACTTTGCATGTACGCAGAAAACAGTTTCTAAATCACAATCCATCCATACAAATAAGTTTACATCTTTGCTGATGCTGATTTCCAGTTTATGAGAAAAGTACTGGCACAAACCGATGTTGCTTTCGCTTTAGAACTGAATCAAAATTATGGTTTTTAATTTTTAATCTCTATGAATAAATTTACTTATTTGTTGTTATTCCTTTTCTGCATGATGGGAGTAATGAATGCGCAGGAGTTAGAAATTTCCGGCTTCACCAAAGCTGCCGAAAACAGGACCTTACCTGCAGAGTTGACTACTGGTTATTATTTGATTAAAGAGGTGAACCCCAATGCTTCGGGTAAACCTGGTGGTTACTTGAAGTCTGCCAGCGAAGCAGCTAATGCAGTAATTACACCACAAGGTAAAAACACCGCCTACGATGGCAGCAATGCTTTGGAATTGTGGTATGTTGAAATGGGACAAGATAACCAAACTTTCACTATTTCTACAGCCAATAAAAAAGCTGCCTGGCAGGCTCCTTACCAAGGCCAAAAGAACCTCGTAGTTTATGCGAACAAAGCCAATTTGACCAAGACTACTGAATCCGTTACACTTGGTAATAAGACGGCAAAAGCTGCTGATGGTTCGTGCATCATTCAGAACGATAATAAGACGGCTTGTGTTCACTATTCTTCTAATGCATTAGGTTCATGGCCAGATGCAAACCCGGCATCAGTTATGATGTTTGAGTTCTACAAAGTGGAAGAAGCAGATCTCATCAAAGCTGTTAAAGTTACCTATACTTACCAATTGGAAGGAACTTCAACCACTATTGTAAAAGAAGTTGCACAAGCTGTTGGCAGTAACTACAATGCTCCGGTTCTTGATTTCATAACCTTTACTCAACCGGTAGGCACAGTAACAGGCGGTGAAAATGTAACGGTTAATTGTACCGAAAACCTGCCTTTTGAAAAAACTACAGACTTGAAAAATCCGAAATGGTTTGCAATTGATATGCACAGTAATCAGAATCGTTACATGTGTCACTATGAGGCGGATAATCAAAACATATCAGTAGCCGTTCCTGGGGATTTAGTCAGCATATCAAAGGATGATGCTTACTTTTGGTGTCTCACCGGTAACGTATTTGATGGTTTTCAAATCTACAATAAGAAAGCCGGAACTAATAAATCACTTAATACCACCACAGATAAACCTCAGATTACCGAAGGCGAAAAACATACTATTTGGCATATTGTAAAGCCTCAGTCTTCCATTTCAAATGCAGCCTGTTTCAAGGCAGATAATACTCAATTTTTAAACCATCAAGGTGATAATACGCTGGGATACTGGTCAGATGCGGACGAAGGTTCATCTTGTCGCTTCTTTAAGCCAGCGGCCATTGCCATGGAACAGGCCGAATTATATGCCAATATGCCTGAAAATGCAATAGGTGCTTACACCGGAGTTGAGCAATTAGATCCGGCTATTACTGAAGCTGAAAAAGACTTATTCAATTTTGGGAATGCCAACAAATTAGTAGATGCAATCAAAGCACTAAAGCCGAACGGTGTGACCCTCAAGGCAGGTAAGTATTATCGCTTGCAGAATAAATACTACCAGTCTCGTTATGCCAATGCTGATATGACCGGTAAGGAAAATATGCAAAAGGCAATCAGTTCGGTTGTATTGTTCGAAGCTACCGAAACTGAGAACCAGTATCACTTAAAAATGCAAGGTCAAGGTTTGGGTCATGTGACTAAGAGTAATCAAATACGATTGACTACTGATAAAAATAATATGGGGTCGTTCCAAGTTATTGATAAGGGTAATGCCCTGTATGCACTCAAGGACGTTACAAGTACCGAAAAGAACTTTTGCTACATTCACGACGCTTCTTCTCAAAGTCATAATTTGGTGGGATGGGGAGAATCTGCTGATGCTTCTCAGTGGTACATTGTTGAAGCTACCGATGTGGAAGTTACCCTCAACACTGCCGATAATGCTTCATACGCTACCACTTATCTTCCCTTTGCAGTTTCTAACGTTGAGGGTGCAACTGCTTACATCGGTCAGAAACAAGGCGAAAGCACTTTGCGCGCTACGGCTATTGAAGCCGGTATTCCTGCTAACACGGGTGTTATCCTGAAGGGTGCTGCCAACGAAGCTAAGGCTGTTCTGACACTCGGTGAAGCCACTTCTAATGTTCAAAACAATGCACTCACTGGTACCCTCGTTGAAAAAGATTATGCTACCAGCGAATTGGTATTCGGTAAATCAGCGGAAGGTACTGTAGGTTTCTACAGCATGGCCGAAGGCTCAAAGATTGGTGCCAACAAGGCATACTTGGCTACTGCTGCTACTCAGGCAATGAAACTTGTGTTTGACGGTGGCGTAACAGGTATTGAAAACGTAATGGTCGAAGCTGCTCATGCTAACGCTCCTATCTATGACCTGACCGGTCGCCGCGTAATGAAGGCTGTGAAAGGTGGTTTGTACATCCAAAGCGGCAAGAAGTTCATCGCTCAGTAATCAACACTCCTTCAACATATAACCACAACAAAACGAAACAACAATGAAGAAATATATCAAACCTTCAATCGAAATAATTACGCTCCAAACCGAAGATGCTATCCTTACCGGTAGCGGCGATAAAACTATGGATTTCACCATCAATGCCGGTGAACAAACCGAAAGTGCCTGGTCACAAGACAAAGGCTGGAGCAGCGATAGCTGGTCTTCTACTGGCGAAGCCGAGTAATTCAGTTTCATAAGTAGTTGATTAAATGAGTGGCGGGTGTCCAACAGCGGTTGGATGCCCGTTTTTTTGGCTTCTTATCAAGAAAAAGTGTATATTCGCAATATATAATAATGTGAATATGTGAATTTTGAATTGAAAGGTATGCGATTGACTGCTCAAGGGAAAGACAGTATGCATACCTTTATATATGTTGCCACAATTTTGGACGATATGGAAAAACGGCTTATATATGAGGAACTGTTGGATGAATACAACAGACTTCTTGCAGAGAATAGGCTTCTTCATGAGGAAATGGACAAGTTGAAGGCTTTGCTGAACGACAGGAACAGCGTGACGGCACCGCCTATCGTGAAAAGTTATCTGTCTCTGGAAGAAAAAGTGGATGTGTTCCGCAATCTGTTCAAGGGGCGTGAGGACGTGTTTGCGCGGAGATGGTACAGCCGGACCACCGGGAAATCCGGCTACCAGCCTGTATGCCGGAACGAATGGGACAGGCAGTTGTGCGACAAGAAAAGATACAGATGTACGGAATGCCCCAATAGGCTGTTCAAAGCATTGGAGTATGAGGATATATACAGGCATCTTGAGGGGAAAAGTCCGGACGGACAGGATGTAATCGGTGCCTATGCCATTCTTGCAGACCATACCTGTAATTTTCTTTGTGCGGATTTTGATGACAAATCCTGTGAACACGGCTATCATCAGGATGTACTGGCATACGTCGGGGTCTGCAAGGACTGGAATATTCCCTGTGCAATAGAACGCTCACGTTCCGGCAACGGTGCACATGTCTGGATATTCTTTGAACAGCCGTTGTCTGCATCCAAAGCACGGAGGCTTGGAAACTCGATTCTGACGGAAGCCACGAACAGAAACGGGCGGATGACCTTCAAATCCTATGACCGCTTCTTTCCAAACCAGGACAGGATACCGGATGGCGGATTCGGAAACCTGGTGGCACTGCCACTGCAGGGAAAAGCCCGCAAGGAAGGGAACAGTGTATTTGTGGATGAAAACTTTATGGTTTACAAAGACCAGTGGGACTATCTGCTTCAGATAAAGCGGCTTTCAGAATCAGAAATTGATGCGGTACTGGCAAAGCATGCGACGGCTTCCGAACTCGGCGATTTATCTACAACCTGCGAAACAAGGCCTTGGGAAACTCCGACACCCCAGAAAATCACCCGAAATGACTTTCCGGCCAATCTCTACTTTGTGCGCTCCAACATGCTGTATATTCCTTTGTCCGGACTCCAGGCAAAGGTTGTCAACCATCTGAAACGGATTGCATCATTCAGAAATCCCGAGTTTTATGCCAGACAAGGAATGCGCCTGTCCACCTACAATATCCCCCGTATCATCTCCTGTGCCGAGATGGAAGAGGATTATGTCTCTCTGCCACGGGGATGTGAGGATGCAATTACAGCCTTGTTAGACAGCAACCGGGTATCGTACCGTGTGGAAGACAAGACCAATTCCGGAGAGCATGTAACCGTAAGGTTTAAAGGCAAGCTCCACAAAGAACAGGAAGCAGCTATAGCTTGTTTGACAGCCTACAACAACGGGGTGTTGAATGCCACAACCGCATTTGGAAAGACGGTTACTGCCATCGGCTTGATAGCAGAGCGGAAAGTGAACACGCTGGTATTAGTACATACCAAGGCTCTGCTGGACCAATGGAAATCCCGCTTAGAAGAATTTCTTCAAATCGACTTTACAGAAGATGAACTACCCAAAAAGCGCGGCCGTAAAAAGACCTTTTCTCCATTCGGTACTCTGGATTCAAAGGGAAACACGTTGCATGGAAAAATAGACATCGCCCTGATACAGTCCTGTCTGGAGGAGAACGGGGTGAAGCCCTTTGTCCGAAACTACGGAATGGTGATTGTGGATGAATGCCACCATGTTTCGGCTGTGAATTTTGAACGGGTATTGAAGTATGCCAATGCCCGCTACGTCTATGGGTTGACGGCCACCTCCATCCGTAAGGACGGTCACCAGCCCATTATCTTCATGCAATGTGGGCCGGTCCGTTTTTCGGCTGATGCCAAAGTCCAGATGGCATCTCAAACTTTCGCACGCCTGCTCGTACCCCGTTTCACCTCCTACAGGGAACTGGCAGATGAAAAATCCACTTATGCACGGATGGTGCAGAAAATGTCCGAAGACGTGAACAGAAACAGGCTCATCACGGATGATGTATGCGAAGCCTTGAAGGAGGGACGAACACCTATAGTACTGACCGGTCTTACCGCTCATGTAGAGACATTGGCAAAAGCTTTGGCTCCTCATTGCAAACATGTAGTTACACTTGTCGGTTCGGAACCGGCAAAGGAAAAACTCCGTAGAATGGAATATCTGCAGAATGTAAACCCCTCAGAGCCACTTGTCATCGTGGCAACCGGAAAGTATGTTGGCGAAGGATTCGACTATCCCCGTTTAGACACCCTGTTTCTGGCTTTGCCCGTTTCCTGGAAAGGGATTGTCGCTCAATATGCCGGGCGATTGCACCGGGAATATACAGGTAAGAAGGAAGTCCGCATCTATGACTATATTGACATCCGCATGCCGATGTGCGATGTGATGTACAGACGCAGGCTGAAAGGATATGCATCTGTAGGTTATAGGATCAAGCAGGAGAAACCGGTGGATGTATCTGCTGAAAGCCTACAAGGCATTATTTTTAACGGACACACCTATCAAAAGTTGTTTCTCAATGATTTGTCCCAAACCAAACATTCGGTCATCATTTCTGCAACGAGGCTATGGCTGAGCAAACATTCCCCCATACTTGACATGCTGAAGGAATTATCGGCACGAGGTGTGGAGGTTTTCGTCTTGGTCAAAAACAAAACAGAGAAGGAAGAAAAACTGAAAGAGACAGGAATCCGGACCAGGGTCATTGATTCGTTGTCGATGGACGCTGTTGTCATTGACAAGTCTTTGATATGGTATGGAAGCATCAATTATCTTGGTTACAATACGGATGAAAACAATGCCATACGCATTAGTGATTCAAAAGTGGCTGATCAAATTTCGGAAGTTCTATATACATAACATCTGTCGGTCTTTTATCCAACTTGTACAGAAGAAGTACATATAGATGGAATATCGTTTTTTCATTAAACAGCTATTGGAAAAGAACGCAAAAATCGTATCTTTGCAAACAAGAAAAGCGTTCTTTTGGTTGATGCAGGACGTTGCAGAATATAGAAGCTCGCTCGTTTCTAAATCGTTACCTGTTTAAGACAATATCTGTTTTAAATGTTTGATTTTCAACAAGAAAAGAAAACCTAAATGTCTTGCCTGGTGGTAGCTGAGACGTTTCTTGATTCCACAAAGGTCAGCAATCTCTTTGAGATAAGCATTGATCTTTTGATTTGACAGGACTGGAAGCAGCCTGTTGTCTTTAGTCTTTCCTTTATACTTGTCAAGAATCATTTGAGGTATCTCCAACAAAGGGATATTACTCTGCACATTGGTCTTCTGACGGTTGATGATAATCCACGGACGGTTATCAAGGGTGATGATATTTTCCTGAGTCAGGTGAGCCACGTCGATGTAGGCAAGCCCACAGAAACAGGAAAAGATAAAAACGTCCCTTACCATTTCAAGCCGAGGAATCTCAAAATCTTTCTGCATGATGCGCTGTATTTCTTCATCCGTAAGAAAACCCCGATCCACCGGTTCCAGGTGAAAGTGGTGGTTCAAGAAAGGGTCGTGCGTCATCACGCCGCACTTCTGGGCAAAGATGACCACGGTCTTGAAGAATTTGAGCGTCTTGGTAGCCGAATTTGACTTCAGGGAAACCACTGTCTTCAGGTATATTTCAAAATCATGGATAATCAGATGCGTCAGTTCACCCGGCATGAGATCCTTTCTGCCGTATTTGGCATGGAGGAAATTCACAAAATGGCTTCGGGCTGCCGAATATTTGTGATACAAGGCAATGCTTTTCCCTGCACCAACCTGTGCTTTGATGTCCTCCAGATACTTGTCGTAGAACTCGACAAACGTAGTCTTGACCTTGTTCTTGCCTAAAAAGATACTCTTGATTTTGTCAAGGGTCAGGTCTTCGTCAAATTCATGCTTCTTGAAAATCATCTGCAGCGAATTTGAGATGTTGTCCAGCTGAGCATTCAGATTCAAGGATTCGCTTCCACGCCCCTTTACCCGGTTGGTGGAATTGTTCCATAGCTTCTTGTCAATGTAGATACCGGAAGAACCGACATTCAGCATTTCACCATTCAGGAAAATCCGGATCATCAAGGGAGACTTTCCCTGCTTGTTTTCGTAGTTTGAACGTACATAGTACGACACTTTAAAAATCATTCTCATAACGACTCAAATTTAATGTAGCACCATGGCTACAAAGTTCTACATAATCAGTTATGAATCAATGATTTTATAGGCTTCAAAATGGGCTTCATTTTTCGGTCACTGCTACATTTTTTTGAGGGGTCTTCAAAGTGTAGCAGTAAATGTAGCAAATAATGACCGAACTTTGAAGGCTAAACCCTACATTCAGGCCTTCACCTTGTTGGGGCGCAAAAATAAAAAAGCACCGTAATCAGCTGATATACGGTGCTTTGAATGACTTTTTGAAGGCTTTTGTGAAGTCCTTCGTTTTTGTTTCAGCGGAGAGACAGGCTCTCGAACCTATACATTCAAGAAATATCATAAAAT
>OFMJ01000971.1_pt1 | contig 24412 bp, 21 predicted proteins | sample 1541801 | NCBI WGS metagenome assembly OFMJ01 (sample SAMN04209234, study PRJEB22552) | human gut metagenome | biome: gut; material: feces | host: Homo sapiens | place: USA: Oklahoma
CCGCCGGTTATGCCGGCGGCCTTTTGCTGCTTACAGTCCTGTGCAGGCGGGTTTGTGCTTCTTGTGGCGGAGATAACGTTTCTCTCCTTCGCGGAATGCGGCCCGTTCCTCTTCGGTTTCAATATCCAGCGCGGGAACTTCACACGGTTTGCCGTATTTATCCAGCGCGACAAAGGTGAAAAACGCGGTGAGCGCCATGGTCTTTTCACCTTCCTGCCCGTCGCCCAAGTCCTCCACAAAAACCTTGACTTCAATTTCCATAGAAGTGCGGCCGACGTAGACGAGCTGCGCTTCGCAGATGAGCAGCTGCCCCACATAGACCGGGTGGATAAACAAAAGCTCATCCACACGGGCGGTGACACAGTTGCGGTGGGCGTGGCGCATGGCGGCAACGCCGGCGCAGTTGTCCATGATCTTCATGATCTCGCCGCCGTGGACGTTGCCCTGCGGGTTCGCCTGGCTGGGGAGGATCATATCCGACAGAATGGTGCGGGAAGCGGATACGGGTTTGTGTTTTTTCATAAACAATCTCCTTATCTGACCGATGAAACAGCCGGGAACAGGTGCCCGACCGGTGTATAACATATACTTCGCCGGAATGGCTGAACCTATTATACCCTATTTTTCAAATGATTCCCAGTGATTTGGACGGATAAACGGCGGATCGATGGCTTTTTTAACAAGAGCGTCGTACACGTCCGGCCGGCGGTAGGCATTTCCCCAGCATTCGGCCTGCCGGTAACGGCGCAGTTTGTCAAGGTCGAATCGAACGTGCAGGATGGTTTGCTCGTCGTGGCCGGCCATGCCGAGCAGCGGGTTGACATATTCCTCATGCTCGTTGAAGTTGACGGGAGAAAAAGCGCAGGAGCAGCCGTGCTTCTCGCCAGGATAGTTCGCCATGGCGACGCCTACCATATTTTCAAACGCGCGTGCGGAAAGCTGTCCCAGCCTTGCGGGGTTCATATCACAGGCGTTTGGTACGAGGATGATTTCCGCGCCTCCCAGCATAAGACAGCGGGCGCTTTCGGGAAATTCCCGGTCATAGCAGATCATAACGCCCAATCGAACCGTTTCGCCTTGTGGCAGCGGAAAGGAGCAGACAGGAAATTCGTTCCCGGGACGGAGCAGTCCTTCCGGGCCCCATGCGCACAAATGCACTTTAGAGTATTCCAAAAGGATTTCCCCGTTCGGCGCAATGAGCAGCGCTGAATTTTGCGGGCGGGTATCGGGCGGGAACAGCTCGTCCGGGGTACCGGATGCACCTGTTTTCATAGGGAATTCACTTTGCGCGCTGTTGTACAGGCAGGTCGCGCCAATGCCGATGCCAAGCTCACGGGCGGTCTCGCGCAGGCTGCGGATGTAACGGCTGTTTTGTGAAACGGCGCCTTGATACCATTCTTGTACCGTTTCAGGTGTGATGTGCGGAGGAAACGCATACGCGCTCGACCACATTTCCGGGAACAACACCAGATCGGCGCCGTCTGTTTTGGCCTGGCGGCAGAGGGCGACTGCTTTTTCAAGATTTTTTTCGGCCGCAAAGGGGATCGCAGAATGTTGAACCAGGGCAATTTGAAACGGATTTGTCATATTTTAACCTCCTTATGGCTGGATTTGTTCTTCAAAATCAGTATAATGTCGGAAGTGGCAAAAATCAACTGCATAAAATGGAGAGAGAACAGCTTGGACGGTAGAAAATGGTAGAAAATTTTAACCGGCTGTTTTGTTTTGGCTGAAAAGGCGGTTTCAGAAATGAATAAAGTAATCAAATGCCTGAAAAATACAGAAGATACGGTCGTTTCAGAATAGTGCGGTTCTTTGACAGAATAGTTTTATTGACAAAAAAATAAAGAAAATCCATGCTTTTTAGGTTAATATTTTCAAGCAAAAGGTTTCGTTTGTCATATTTTACTCCTAAAATGATTGTGCTATATTACTTATATCGTCAATACACAAGTGGTACACAATAAAACAAAAAACAATGCACAAATTTGTATAAATTCACCAAATGCAAGTTCTGTACCGCACATTACAACCAAGCAGCAAATTTTACAAGGATTGTGTTATTTTTGTCGTAATCGTTATACTTTTCATCACACTCCTGTACCAGCTTGTGTAGAAACGGTGCGCCGTGACCGAATTGCTCCGGCTTTATCACTTTGTATCATACCGGCCTGTGCCGGATGAGGAACGTACCAAATAAACCAACAATACAATCAAGAAAGAGGGACTTTACCATGGCTTACTTAAACAACATGAAACTGGGTTGGATCGGCTTTATTTATCCGGCTCCTCCGGAAATCACTGATCCGGTTGAAAAACTGCTTTGGCAGGCAAAACGCGCACATGAGCTGGGCTGCACCGTTCTTCAGCCGATCGCTCCGCTGCCGAAGGATGATCCGGAAGCACTCAAAAAGGTAAAAGACGCTATCACCGAGTACGGCATTGAGTACGAGCTCCACTGCCCGCCGGCAATCTTCCAGCTGGACGGCCCGGACGGTGAGAAAGCAAAAGAAGAACTGAAAGCGGAAATCGCGTTCTGTAAAGAATTTGGTTCCAAGATCATGCGCACCGGTTACGGCAGACTCTGCCTGAAGACCTCCCGCTACAACAGAACTCCGGGTGAGACCGGCAAAGATCAGTATGATCATATCGTACGCTGCTTGAAGATCGCGGCTCCTCTGTTTGAGGAAGCGGGCATCTACTATGCGCAGGAAAACCACGTTGACTTCACCGGTAAAGAACTGGCTGCTATTTTCGCAGAAGTCAATTCCCCGAACATGGGTATTGCGCTGGATACCGCAAACAGCTTTGCTGTCTTCAGCGAGCCGAATGAAGACATTCTCGCAATGGCTCCGTGGGCGATCACCTCTCATATTAAAGACACTAAGATCATCGACAAGACTCAGGAAGGCGACTACTTCCCGCTTATCCCGGTCGGCTGCTCGCTGGGTGAAGGCAACATCGACATTCCGGCTGCAATCGATGCTATTGTGAAGAACGTTCGTTATCCGGAAGGCTTCCACCTTGTTCTGGAACAGGGCTGGTGGGGCAATCAGGTTGAAGGCGATCCGATCGAATTTGCTCATAAAGCAATGGAAAAGAGCCTGGACTACCTCAAAAAACTGATCACTGTAGACTAATTCATTCAAATATTTCAAGCAAGGTAGGATTCAGACAATGTTGAAACTTAACGATAAAAATGTTCTTGTAACCGGCGCTGCCGGTAAGCTCGGCAACTACGTTTCCGAGTATCTGCATAAAAGAGGATACAACGTGACCTGCACCGACGTTGTTCTGCCGAAACCGGACAGCCGGATCGCGAAACTCAAACTTCCGTTTGTGAAAGGCGATCTTCTGGATTTGGGCGATATCATGAAAGCCATCGCTATGGCACAGTGCGGAACCATCGTTCATTTGGGCGCGATTCCGTTCAATGTGGAGCTTCAGCCTCCGTATGATACGACTCCGAAAAAAGGCCCGTCCTGCGGCGGCGTACGTTCCAACTACGTGATGCCGGAAGACAACGCGATGAAGATCAACACGATGGGCACCTTCTATGTAATGGACGCTGCCAGAAGAATGGGCGTGAAAAACGTCATCGCGGCATCCAGCTACTACTGCTACGGCCTGGGCATGCGGATTTCCGGCGTGCCGTTCAAACCGGATTATCTGCCGATCGATGAAAAGCATCCCTGCACACCGGAGGATACCTACTCCCTTTCCAAACACCTCGGTGACGAGATTATGGAAGCATTCTGCCGTGCGTATGATATGAACGGTATCGCTATGCGTTTGATGGGCGTTTATTATCCGGAAGTTCCGTGGTGCCGTGACTGCTATAAATTCGGTCTGGATTACATCACTCCGGAAAACGAAGATCAGGGCATCATCAACGGCGACACACATCAGTATGTGGACGCGCGTGATATTTCCTACTTCATCGGTCTTGCGCTGGAGAAAAAGCTCACCGGCTTTGAGGCGTTCAACCTCGTCAGCGACACCACCTTTAATCCGGATTCCGCTTCCTTCTACGCGAAACGGTTCCCATACATTGCTGATATGTGCAAAAACATTGAAGGCCATGAAGGAATCTTCAGCGGCAAGAAAGCGAAAGAACTGTTGGGGTATGAATCCCAGTACACCTGGAGAAAAGGTAAACAGGACCTGCTTGACGACGATATTTTCGACAACCTGAAATAACATTCTGCCAAAAATCAAGTAAAGCGAGATGCGAACCATGCTGGAATTAAATGAAAAAAATGTTCTTGTAACCGGCGCTGCCGGCCGCCTCGGCAACTTTGTTTCCGAGTATCTGCATAAAAAAGGGTACAATGTGACCTGCACCGACGTTGTTCTGCCGAAACCGGACAGCCGAATCGCGAAACTCAAACTTCCGTTTGTAAAAGGCGATTTGATGGAGCTGGGCGACATCATGAAAGCCATTGCTATGGCACAGTGCGGAACCATCGTTCATCTGGGCGCGATCACCCACAATGTGGAACTGCAGCCCCCTTATGTGGAGCGCAAAGGCATTGCTTACGGCGGTGTGCGCAGTGTTTACCAGATGCCGGAAGACAACGCGATGAAGATCAACACGATGGGCACCTTCTATGTAATGGACGCTGCCAGAAGAATGGGCGTGAAAAACGTCATCGCGGCATCCAGCTACTACTGCTACGGCCTGGGCATGCGGATTTCCGGCGTGCCGTTCAAACCGGATTATCTGCCGATCGATGAAAAGCATCCCTGCACACCGGAGGATACCTACTCCCTTTCCAAACACCTCGGTGACGAGATTATGGAAGCATTCTGCCGTGCGTATGATATGAACGGTATCGCTATGCGTTTGATGGGCGTATATTATCCGGACCTGGAACGCAGCCGCAACCTTTATAAAATGGGAATCGACTATGTTGTTCCGGAAACCGAAGACAAAGGTTACATCAACGGCGATACCCACCAGTATGTAGACGCGCGTGATATCGCTTACTTTGTTGGCCTTGCGCTGGAGAAAAAACTCCCGGGCTTTGAGGCGTTCAACCTTATTACTGACACCACCTTTACCCCGGATTCCGCTTCCTTCTACGCGAAACGCTTCCCGTATATTGCCGATATGTGCGGCAATCTGAAGGATCACGAAGGAATCTTCAGCACCAAAAAGGCAAAAGACTTGATGGGCTATGAGTCCCAGTACACCTGGAGGAAGGGTAAAAACTTAATGCAGGACAACGATATTTTCGATAAAGACTAATCGTTCCTGCTGTTTGAAACGTATCCTTCTGAAACATTTGATCTACTAACAACCCGGCTTTCAATCCAGCAAAAATAAAACAGAAAACAGAATATGTAAGGATACGGCGTGGTTCATAAGCCGAACCGAATGAATATTCCAAATAGAATACCGGCAAACACAACAGTTTTCATCACAGCAAACAACCTTCCGGCATACCGCATACGCTGCAGAAACGGCTTTGAACCATCGGCATCTGACCGCGAAGAGATGGGGCGTGTTTTGTTCCATCTCTTGCGTGGTATATACGGAAAAACGTTTAAAGCAGACAAATCGAATCACAGCACTATTCTTTTGATACAATAATCTCTACATTGAAATGAGGAATCAGACATGGTAAAAAATATTTTGATTACCGGCTTTTCCGGTAAACTCGGCAATTTTGTTGCTCCCTACCTGCAGGACAAAGGTTACAACATCGTTGGTACTGACATTGTTTTGCCAAATCCGGAGAGTGAAAACGCGAAACGCCGCATTCCGTTTGTGAAAGCGGACCTTTTGAACATCGGTGACCTGATGAAAGCCATTGCTATGGCACAGCCGGACGTCATCATCCATCTGGGCGCGATCCCGTTCAACTCCGAACTCCAGCCGCCGTATGACACCACCCCAAAGAAGGGCCCGTCGCTGGATGGCGTTCGTTCCAACTACTCCATGCCGGAAGACAACACCATGAACATCAACACCATGGGCATGTTCTACATTCTGGATGCTGCCCGCCGGATGGGCGTGAAAAACGTAATCGCAGCGACCAGCTATTTCTCCTACGGTCTGGGCTTCCGTTTGAGCGGCGAGCCGTTCGTTCCGGAATATCTGCCGATCGACGAGGAGCATCCCTGCTGGCCGGAAGACACCTATTCCCTTTCCAAATACTTGGGTGAGGAGATCATGAAAGCGTTTACCCGCGCGTATGACATGAACACCGTTGCTATGCGTTTGATGGGTGTTTATTACCATGATATGGAACGCAGCCGCGCGATGTATGACCTCGGACAGGGCCAGTCCTATCCGGAGACTCCGGAAGACGGCGTGATCACCGGCAACACCTACCAGTATGTAGATGCGCGTGACATTGCTGTATTCACCGGACTTGCCATTGACAAGCTGGGCAAACTGCCGAACCAGTACGAGGCGTTCAACGTTATTACCGACGTTCGTTTCGACGTTCCGGATACCAAAGAATTTTATGAAAAACGCTTCCCGACCCTCAAAGATAAGCTGGACGGCCTGCGTGAAGGCGAAGGCCTCTTGAGTATCCGCAAGGCGGAAGAGCTGCTGGGTTATCATCCGCAGTATTCCTGGAAGAATCAGAAATAAAAACGGATGTTTTGCCTGCGGGTAACCGCACCCGCATTTCCCCCGAATCCGAAGAACAAACGATAAAATCCATACCAAAATGATCAGAAACAGAACAAACCGACTTGATACCCATGAGTCAAACATGGGCTGACTTACACACGATGTAATCGGAGGAATTTATCATGATCAAAAATGTATTGGTGACCGGTGCTTCCGGTAAACTTGGAAATTTTGTTGTACCATATTTGCAGGATCAGGGCTATAACGTTGTTGGGACAGACATTGTACTTCCCCGCCCGGACAGTGAAAACGCGAAACGGGGCGTGCCGTTTGTAAAAGCGGATCTGCTCAACATCGGCGATATTATGAAGGCCATTGCGATGGCACAGCCGGATGCGATTGTTCATCTGGGCGCGATCCCGTACAATGTGGAGCTTCAGCCGCCGTATGCGGACCGTACCGGAATCGGCGCGGCGAGCGACGGCATTCGCACCAATTGGACCCAGCCGGAAGACAACACGATGAAGATCAACACAATGGGTGTGTTCTATGTGATGGACGCTGCCCGCCGGATGGGCGTGAAAAACGTTATCACGGCGACCAGCTTCTTCTCCTACGGCATGGGCTTCCGCATTTCGGGACATGACTTTATGCCGAAATATCTGCCGATCGACGAGGAACATCCCTGCGAGCCGGAAGACAGCTATTCTCTTTCCAAATATTTGGGCGAGGAGATCATGAAAGCGTTTGTCCGCGCGTATGATATGAACGCCATTGCGATGCGTCTGCTTGGCGTGTACTACTACAATTCCGAAGCCAGCCGCAAAACCCATGTGTTCCACCGTGGATTTGAGCTGATTCCGGACAATGAGCGTGAAAAGGTTATGACCTGCACCATCTATGAATATGTAGATGCGCGTGACATTGCTGTTTTCACGGACCTGGCTCTTCAGAAGATCGGCAGCCTGCCGCATCCGTACGAGGCGTTCAACGTTTGGACCGACACCCATCTGGAGCCGGAGTCGGCGGAATTTTACGCAAAACTTTACCCGAAACTGGCGGACATGGTCAAAAACCTGAAAGGGCATGACGGCCTGTTCTCTATTGAAAAAGCAAGAAAACTGCTGGGCTATGAGCCGCAATATTCCTGGAGAAATGAGAAATAATTCCGGCAGCCGGCAGAGAAAACAAGGAGGTCAATGAATGAGCGAGCAGAAACTTAGAATCGGCCATACAGGTATTACCTGGCTGAATGACGATGATTATGAGGATGCTATCCGCACCATTGCGGCGGAGGGCTTCGGCGGGATCGAGCTGTTTGGCTGGGTTCTTCCGAAAATCAAGGCGCAGGGGAAACTCGGCCTGTTTGAGGAATGCGGACTTCCGCTCTGGTCGGCTTATTTCTCGCATGATATCATCAACCCCGACAAGCGTCAGGAGCAGTTTAACAAGATCAAAGAACAGGGCAGCATCCTGCTTTCGCAGGGCGGTACCCATGTTGCGTTCGGTGGTGACATTGTCGACCGCAGAAAGGTAAAATACCTGGAACACCGGGATTATATCGTCGATTTTGTCAACGAATGCGGCAAAATGATGCAGGATATGGGCCTGACCCTCTGCTATCATCCGCACACCGGTACCCCGGTTGAGACCAAAGAAGAGATCATGGATTTCTTCCAGAGAATCGACCCAAGATATGTTGCTATGGCGCCGGATATCGGACAGATTCAGAAAGGCGGCGCGGACCCGCTGGAGATCATCAAGACCTTTGAGCCGCTGGTCAAGCATGTTCACTTTAAAGATTTCGGCGGCAAGCTGGAATTTGACTCCACCCTCAATGACGTTGCTGAAGGCGAAACCTACTTCAACTTCGGTGAAAACGGCAAAGAGATCGACGCAACCGGTTACATCAACTACTGCATCCTGGGCGACGGTGTAGTTGACCTCAAGGGTATTCTTGATTACTTTGCGGCGAAAGATTTTAAAGGTGCGGTCATGGTCGAGCTGGATGCCGGTATCAATATGCCGGTTACCCCGCAGGAAGCCGTACATGGCAACAAGCTGTATCTGGAAAAGATTGGCTACATGAAATAAATACCCGGTTACCGGCCGGCGTTTATACACCGGCCGGCAGGGTCGCATAACAGAAGCAGGAGGGAGAAGCATGGCAAAAAAATCAATTGTATCCATCGCACATTATGACGGCGACCTCGGTACTCCGTCCAACTACACGCAGGAGCATGTGGAGCGGATCAAAGACATGATCCGCCAGATCGCCGATGATACCAAAGGCGGCATGCAGAACATCGTTCACGAGGGTGACGTTGTTTTCATTAAGATCAATACTGTTAATACATCCCCGGCCGAAAATGGCTTTACCACCGACCCGAGAATGCTCCAGGCGCTCATCGAAGTGGTCAACGAGCAGAAACCGAAAAAGGTTCAGATCGGTGAACGCTGCGCACTTGGACAGGACACCATGAAGTGCTTCGAGGTCTGCGGCATCAAAGCGGTCGCGGAGAAAACCGGCGCTGAGCTGGTCGCGCTGGAAAATACCGAGTGGGAAATGCACAACATGAACCGCCCGATTTCCTATGCCTGCTTCCCGTTCCCGAAGGTGGTCAAAGAAGCAGACGTTTACATCGGCCTGCCGAAGATGAAAGTACATATCCACACCGGTCTGACCAATGCCATGAAGCTGCAGTTCGGTCTCTGCCCGGATTATAAGTGGATGTCTGAATGCCACCGTGATGATATCTACCAGAAGATCGCGAACCTCACCTCGGCTGCTGATCCGGACTGGTTTATCGTTGACTCGCTCTGGACCTGCCAGGGCAATGGGCCGTTCAGCCCGTATCCGGACGACCGTATCGTTGACTGGAACACCACCTACGGCGGTTCTGACCCGGTCGCGATCGACACCGTTGCGGAAATGCTGATGCAGTGGGACAACCCGGGCAATCTGCCGTCTACTGTTATGGGCGCGGCGGAAGGCCTCGGCACCAACAAGCTGGATGAGATTGAGCTCAAAGGCGTGCCGGTGGAGAAGGTTTCCCGTCATTTCAACCGTCAGGACAGTGTGCTCTGCGGTAAATTCAAAAACGTCAACGTCATTGTCGGTTCCGCTTGTGAGCCGGGCTGCCGTGTTATGGTCCGCATGGGCTTGGATGCCGCGTATGTTGCAGGTCTCTTGGATAAGCTCCGTGAGCCGATCACCATTTTTGTCGGTTTGCAGTTTGAGCCATACATCAAGGACGTAAAAGGCCCTGTGCTCATTTACGGCCAGTGCGCGAAGAAGATGGCGGAGTTCTATCCGGATGCGTACACCTGGTTCCCGACCGAGGAACACCCGACCTGTGTACCGATGTATTCCAACATTCCGGGACGCGGTATTCCGGATATTATTCAGAAGATCATCGACAGTTACGATAAATAAGGTTTTTTCTGCGTTGCGGCAGTCCTGAAAACGGCCTGCCGCAATGTTTGGGAAAACCGAAGATTTTTTGAAAGGACTCGTACCAAGGTGGAAAAGATTTACAAAAACGATCCAGCAATCGAAGAAGGCTTGTTGAAGCTTCTTGAAATCAAGGATTCCGATATACGCAATTCCATCCTTCAACAGGGGCTGGATGCCATCGATCACGGCGTGCACGCCGGCGGCGCGTTTTCCGCAGTTGTGCCGATGGTCAGCCTGTACTATGGCGGCGGCATGAAACTGAACGTGGAGCAGCCGACCGAACCGGGACAGGATCAGTTTATTTTGAGCAAAGGGCATGCGGTTGCGGCGCTTGCCGCAGTTTATGCGGACAAGGGCTATTTTGACGCTGAGCTGCTCAAGGGTTCCCGTTCCTACGAAAGCATTTTAAACGGCCACCCCGGGCCGATTCTGCCGGGTGTGCCTATTTCGACCGGTCCGCTTGGGCAGGGCATTTCCGCGGCAGTTGGGCTTGCCATCGCCGCGAAAGAGTATCCGCAGAGTGATGTGTACTGCATGGTCGGCGACGGCGAAATGCAGGAGGGCGGCGTTTGGGAAGCGCTTATGTACGGCGCTGAAGCGCGGCTTGACAACCTGTGCGTCATCGTGGACAAAAACGGCGGACAGCTTGATAATGTGAGCAAAATGATCGTCTGCATGGACGATATTTCCGACAAACTGCGCGCGTTCGGCTACCGTGTAATCGAAGTGGACGCGACCGGATATGCGCCGGTCAAAGCGGCGTTTGACGCGTTCCATGAAAACCGGAACGGAAAACCGACCGCGATCGTCTGCAACGCGACCAAAGGTTCCGGCAGCTTCGCGAGCGCCATCAACGGGCATAAAATCACCTTAAACGAAGAGGTCGGCAAGCAGGAGATTGTCATGCAGCTGAACCGCCGCGCCGGCCGGGTGGACGCGTTTGTTTCCTATTATAACGCGCTGGCGTGCGACAAAGCGAAAGCGGCTTTGCGTGAAGCGGCCGAAGAGATGAACCTCTGCTTAAAGCTCGACAGCGACGGCCGTGCGACTGCAGTAGAGCCGGGCGTTCCGGTGGTCAAGACCAAACCGGCAGCTCCCCGCGACAAAGCAGTCCGTTACGACGAAGCGAAGCTTCCTGTGGTAGAGGCTGGAAAATCCTACGCGGCGTCTGACATCGTCAAAGGGATGATGAAAGAATTCGCGAAAGACCAGAAGATCGTTACGGTTGACTCTGACCTTTCTTCCACCAGCGGCCTGCAGGAAGGCGCTATTTTGGTGGATAAGACCCGCGCGCTCAACGTGGGCATTGCGGAAAGCAATATGATGAACATCGGCGAAGCGTTTGCTTCGGTCGGTAAGAATGTTTGGGTTTCGACCTTCTGCCCCTTCTTTGACTGGAGAGTCATGCGCCGTATTGCGGTCAGCTATCAGGAACGCCTGGAAGCGATGGAGACCGAAGGCGGCTGGCTCACCGAAGGACATGGGCTGGATCTCACCTTTGTGGCGACTGCCCCGGATATGGAGACCCAGACCAATGGCGCCACACACATGGGCAACGACGATATTCTCTTCTTTGACCAGATGGCCCATTTGAAGATCATCACCATCTGCTGCCCGGCACAGCTCAAGGCAGCGATGAAATGGATCGCGGAAGGCAACAAAGGGCTTGTGTACCTGCGTATTCTGCGCAAGGCGTCCGCGGCTATTTATCCCGACGATATGAAGTTTGAGTACGGCAAAGGCTACACCCTGCGGGAAAGCGATGATGACCAGGCGGTTATTGTTTCTTACGGGCGCGGTGTGTATGAAGCGCTTGCCGCGGCGGATGCCCTGAAAGAAAAGGGTATTTCCGTGAAGGTAGTGGATATGCCGTCGGTCGACGAGGAGATGCTCCTCACCCTGTACCGTTCCGGCAAACCGGTTGTCCTGGCAGAGCAGAACAACGGCTACCTTGCAAATAAACTGCCGAAGCTGTTGCTGCGTGAGGGAGAGGTCATGGACCCATCCCGCATTCTCACCGTCAACATGCTGGATGAGACCGGCGCGCCGCAGTTCGTGCATTCCGGCACCTACGCGCAGCTCACCAAAGCCTTTGGGCTTTCTGGCGCTCAGCTGGCCGAACGCATCGAACAGAAACTCGGTTAAACCGGCAAAAAAGGAGTAAGTGAACATGATCAACGTACGCGAAAGCGACATTCCGGAAAACGACCTTCCCGGCAGAAAACTGCGCTGGGTCATCACACCGGAAAAAGACGGCTGTGAATTTCTTTCCAGCTGTGTCATCCGGGTGGCGCCCGGTGCAAAGGTAAAACCGGCGCATTCCCATCCAAACGGCGAGGAACTCGTCTATATCATCTCCGGTTCGGGGCGTGTGCTCATCGACGGCGAGGTAGAACCGGTTGAAACCGGCAGTGTGATTGTTTTCCCAAAAGGAAAGATTCACATGCTGCAGAACACCGGTGAAACCGAAATGAAAGCGGTCTGCGTTTACGCGCCTGCGGCAGATCCGTCTGGTTACCGTTATCACGAGGACGTCGACATCGACGACTATGTGAAATAAAATCACACTACAAAAGAGGGATTACAACCATGGAAAAACTCAAAATGTTCATCAACGGCGAGTTCGTCGAGTCCAAGACCGACAAATACTATGACCTGCACAACCCGAGCACCGGCGAAAAGACCGGCGAAGCTCCCTGCTGCACCGAAGAAGAAGTCAACGCGGCAATCGCGGCGGCAAAAGCGGCATATCCGGGCTGGAGCAGCACTCCTGCTATCAAACGTGCGCAGATCATGTACAAGATCCGCGACCTCATCATCGAGCGTATGGATGAGCTGACCATGTGCGTTGCCAAAGAAAACGGCAAGGTTTGGTCGGAAGCGGAAGGTGATGTTCTGAAAGCGAAAGAGGGCACCGAAGTTGCAACACAGGTTCCGTCTTTGATGATGGGTGAAAGCCTGATGGATGCTTCCAGAGGATTTGATACGGTTCTTTACCGTGAATCAATGGGCGTTTTCGCTGGCATCGTTCCGGTCAACTTCCCTGCCATGATTCCGTTTGGCTGGATGACCCCGATCTGCATCGCGTGCGGTAATACCATCGTTCTGAAAGCGGCAAGCCTTACTCCGAAAACAGCGATGATGTTCGCGCAGCTTTACAAAGACGCCGGCGTTCCGGACGGTGTTGTCAACATCGTTACCTGCTCGAGAAATGAGATCGACACCATTCTGGAGCATCCGGATGTTAAAGGTATCACCTTTGTTGGTTCTACCCCGGTTGGTAAGAAGATCTACCAGAAAGCGGCGGCAAACGGCAAACGCGTTCAGTGCCTGACTCAGGCGAAAAACCATGCGCTTGTTATGTCTGACGCGCCGATTGAGCGTACCGTTGCGGGCGTTATCAACTCCGCGTACGGCTGTGCCGGTCAGCGCTGCATGGCTCTTTCCTGCTGTGTTGTTGAGGAAGCAATCGCGGATCAATTTGTGGAAGAGCTTGTGAAACAGGCGAAGAACATCAAAGTTGGCCCGGCTTATGACAAGACCTCCAAGCTCGGCCCGATCACCTATAAAAAACACTATGACGAAGTCATCGCCGACATTGACAAGGGCGTTCGTGAAGGCGCGAAACTGGTTCTTGACGGCAGAAATTACAAGGTAGAAGGATATGAGGAAGGCTATTATGTCGGCCCGACCATCTTCGACCATGTGACCGCTGACATGACCATCGGCGACGAAGAGGTCTTTGGCCCGGTTCTGTGCATCAAACGTGTGAAGAACTTCGAGGAAGGCCTTGCGGTTATGAACGCGAACCCGTACGCAAACGGTTCGGTCATCTTCACCCAGAACGGTTACTTTGCGCGTGAGTTCGTTCGTCATACCGACGGCGGTATGGTCGGCGTCAACGTTGGTATTCCGGTACCGGTTGGCTTCTTCCCGTTTGCCGGTCATAAAGATTCCTTCTTTGGCGATCTGCACTGCCTTGGCAAAGATGCTTACCGCTTCTTCACTGAGAGCAAATGTGTGACCCAGCGCTGGTTTGACGAGGAAGAAAAACAGAACAAAGAAGTTTCCACCTGGGACGGCACCATCTAAACCGAAAAAAGTAGACAGTGAAAGACGGGGCGGACCGAAGCCGGTCTGTCCCGCCTTTTGTTCGGCAGTGGGGTGTGAACTCCCGCGGGACTTTTTGTCTGCTGTTTTTTATGAGGGATTTCACTTATGAACAAAAACACAACCGTCAACCTGCGGTACGGATTGCTTCAGGGAATGTACTGGATGGCGCAGTGCACCATTTTACAGTTCTCGGTCATGCTGTACAACAGCCGTGGGTATGACAACTACTCTATCGGCGTGGCAACCATGCTGGTGGCGCTGAGCAATGTGCTGGCGCAGCCGCTGTGGGGGCTTCTTTGCGACCGCCGGCCGAAAATCAAAAAGATTTTTCTGCTGGGTCTGCTTGTTGCCATGCTTGCTTCACTCATCATCCCTTTTTCGGAAAGCAGCATGCCGCTTACCGTGTTTGCCATGATGGTGGTTGGCTTTATGTACCAGCCGCTGGCGCAGGTGATCGACGCCTGGATCATGCGGCTCAACGCCAACGGCCATCACATCAACTATGCCGCGGTGCGCAGTTTCGGTTCTATGGGCTACGCGTTTACCGCGTTCGGGTACGGGCTTCTGCTTGACCGGTTCGGCATGTGGCTGATGACCCCCTCTTTTCTGCTCTGCTGTGTTGTTTTCTGCCTGATCGTGCTGAAAACAAAAGAGCCGGCCGCCGTCATCGCCAAAAAGCGTTCGGAGGCGAAGGAAGGCGAGGAATGTTTTTCGGACATTCTAAAAAAACTCATCAAAAACCGCCCGTTTCTCATCCTTGTTGTCACCTATATGCTTATGACGACCGGGATGAATGCGGGGCACACCTTTATGTCGGTCAAGCTCACCGAGCTTGGCGGCGGGAACATGGATTACGGCATTGTTCTGTCGGTCATGTCCGGGGTGGAGATGTGTTTTCTTCTGCTGATGTCGAGGGTTGCCCATCGGTTTCGTCCGGCGGCGCTCATGTGCGTGGGTTACACTTCGATCCTCATTAAAATGTCCCTGCTCGCGGCGGCGGACAGCATCCCGGCGATTATTCTGGCGCATGTCTTCCATGGACCGGCTTACGGCATTATGCTGTGCGCGGTCGTTATGTACATCCAGCAGGTGGTCGATCACCGTTCGCTGTTTACGGCACAGACGACTTACGGCGCCTGCATGGGGCTTGGTAACATCATGGGAAGCTATCTTGGCGGGGTCGTTTCGACCGCGCTGGGGGTCGACCGTATGATTTTTGTGATGATGCTCCTGCCTGCGGTCAGTCTGGTGGTCATGTTCTGTAACACGGTTTACCAAAGGAGAGCGGAACAGCGGCTGGAATCTGCACAGCCACCGGAAGAAACTGGTTCGGAAACGGTTTGCCGCCCGGCGGAGCAGCCGGAAATTTGATTGTATAAAACGACAGGCTGTCAGGCTGCTGACAGTCTGTTTTTTTATATCTGAGGCCGCAGAGCAAGGCGGGCGACTTCTGCCTTGCGGGCTTGCGGCGTGCCGTTGGATATGATATAGTGAAGGAAACAAAACGGAGGGATGTTTCATGCAGTTTCGTGATTTTACCGAACAGGACCGGGAGCAGTTTCTTACCATGTGCCGGGACTTTTACTCCGGCGATGCGGTGGACCACGTCATCCCGCCGGAACATATGCAGCGCACCTTTGACGAGATTTTGAAACAAGGGCCTTATCTGCGCGGTGTGATGTTTGAGGAAGACGGCGTTTGCGCCGGTTACGCGCAGCTTTCGTTCACCTTTTCCAACGAGGCGGGCGGCAAGGTGGTCTGGCTGGAAGAGATTTATACCCTGCCCCAGTTTCGAGGCAGAGGAATCGGCGGCGCTTTTCTTGACTGGGTCCGGAACGAATACCCGGATGTAAAACGCTTTCGCCTGGAGGTCTGTGAAAGCAATCAGGGGGCGGCAAACCTTTACCGCAGGAAAGGGTATGAGCCGCTCGATTACCGCCAGATGGTGCTGGACCGCCCGGAATAGAGCATGCCCCGCGGCGCATAGAATGGAATCAGCCGGTTTACTGCCGGCGTTCTTTTCTGTGGAGGGATTGCGGTGGTTATCCGACTGAACATAAAGCACCTGTTTGTTACCTTGTTCGCCGCTTTGGCGGTCTTTCTTGCGGGCCTGCCGGCTTTTTCTGCCGATGAGGCACTGCCCGCGTCGGCAGACGGCGCGGTCACCCTGCCGGTCATCATGTACCACAGCATTTTGAAGGACCCGGCGCTGACCGGCACCTATGTTCTCCCGCCCGAACAGCTGGAAGCGGACCTTTGTTACCTGAAGGAAAACGGGTACACCGCTGTGACCATGCGGGAGGTGCTTGCTTATGTGGACGGTACCGGGACGCTTCCGCAAAAACCGGTCGTTCTTACCTTCGACGACGGGTATTATAACAATTATGTTTATGTGTATCCCCTCATGAAACAATATGGGATGAAGTGCGTTCTTTCGGTATTCGGCCGGCCGACCGACGAACTCGCGCCCGGTGAGCGCCAGAGCCCCAATTACTCCCACGTGAGTTGGGAACAGATTTCGGAAATGAGCCGTTCCGGTCTGGTGGAGATTGCTAACCACAGCTATGACATGCACACCATGGAAGGCCGGCGCGGGGCCAGCAAGCGCCCGGATGAGACCGAGGAAGCCTACCGGCAGGCGCTTACAGCTGATGTCGGAAAGCTGCAGCAGCTTTTGCTGGAGCACACAGGAAAATATCCGGTGACCTTTGCTTACCCTTACGGGCAGTACGCGGAGCATTCGGAAGAGATTCTTTCTTCCATGGGGTTCCGGGTGACCCTTTCCTGCGACGAGGGGCTCAATCAAATCCGGCCCGGGGATGAGCTTTCTATGCTCCGGCGCTGCAACCGTGCGCCCGGTGAAACGAGCGAGGCGTTTTTTGACCGCGTATTGAGCGGCGGATGAAACAACAAAGGAGAAGAAACATGCTGATATTGGCTTCCGGTTCGCCCCGGAGAAAAGAGATTTTGACCATGCTGGGGTATTCCTTTCTGGTAGACCCGGCGGATGTGGATGAAAGCCTTCCCGAAGGCATCGCCCCGCACGACGCGGTGGCTGAGCTTTCCCGCCGGAAGGCACTGGAGACCGCCGCGCGCCGCCCGGATGACGTTGTGCTTGGTTCGGATACGGTCGTGTCGGTCGCCGGGGAGATTTTAGGCAAGCCGCGTGACCGGGAGGACGCCGCCCGGATGCTCCGCCTGCTTTCGGGAAAGACCCACCAGGTCTACACAGGGGTCACACTGGCGGGACGTGGAGATGTGCAGACGGTCGTTGCCGAAGCGGACGTCACCTTTCTTCCTATGACCGAAGCACAGATACAAACCTATCTGGCAACCGGCGAGCCGTTTGACAAGGCGGGTGCGTATGCGGTGCAGGGGCGCGGGAGCGCTTATATCCGCTCCATCAGCGGGGATTTTTTCGCCGTTATGGGGCTGCCCTCTTCCCAGACGGTTCGGCTGCTGGAACGGTTTGGCATCCGGCCGGATGAGGGCGACAAACAATAATTGTCCGGAGAAGATTCGGCACGGTAAAACACTTGGATGATGTTTAAAGTTCAGCTGTTTCAAACGGCATTTTCAATCTGCCGGAACCCATGTTTTACCGGTGTTTTTGAATTTCGCCTGAAGCGATGGAATTGTACGCGCCTAAATTCTCAAGGCTGTTTTTGGAACGATTGAACGGCAGACGGTGAGCGGAAAGCATTTCCCCCTTGTTCTGAGAACGCGAAGATAGGAACCGGTCGCGCCGGGATGGTCGGCGGTCGATGTCGGAGAACAGGATTCCGCCTGTGTTCAAAAACACTGGTTCTCAAACGCCGGCGCTGATTCGGCCGCCGGTCGGTATGGCTGGAACAAAACCCGGGAAGCATTTGACAAAAAACGGAGGAATGGACTTGATTTGTGATTTGTGCCCGCGGCACTGCCATGCGCCGCGTGAAGAGCAAACAGGCGCCGGTTACTGCCGGCAGGGCACCCTGCCCCGTCTGGCGCGTGCGGGCCTGCACCACTGGGAGGAGCCGTGCATCAGTGGGACAAACGGGTCCGGCACGGTGTTTTTTTCCGGCTGTACGCTGGGCTGTGTCTTCTGCCAGAATGACTCGGTCAGCCACGGCGGATACGGCGAAACGGTGAGCGAGCAGCGGCTGGAGGAGATTTTTAGGGAGCTGGTGGCACAGGGGGCGCACAACATCAACCTTGTCAGCCCCACGCCGTATATCCCGGTGCTGGAACGGGTGCTTACCCGGTACCGGCCGCCGGTCCCCGTGGTGTACAATACAGGTGGATATGAAACGGTGGAGAGCTTAAAACGCTTGGAGGGTTTGGTGGATGTTTATCTGCCGGATTTAAAATACATCTCCCCGGAACTTTCCCGCACCTATTCGGGTGCGGCGGATTATTTTGCGTATGCGTCCGCCGCCATATTGGAGATGTGCCGCCAGACCGGCGCTCCGGTATACGATGAAAACGGGCTGATGCGTTCGGGCACGATGGTGCGGCACCTCATTCTTCCCTCGCACCAGGATGAGAGCGAACGGGTGCTGGAGTGGTGCAAAGAACATCTGCCGGACGGTACGCCGGTGAGCGTGATGGCGCAGTACCTCCCCTGCGGCAGGGCTTCCGATTTTCCGGAGCTGAACCGCCGGATCTCCAAACGGGAGTATGACCGGGTGCTGGACAGGCTGTTTGAACTGGATTTGGATGGATATGTGCAGGAGCGCGCATCCGCCAAAAAGGAATACATTCCGCCGTTTGATTTGAGCGGCGTGCGAAAGGAGGACTGACAATGGAACCGATCGATTATCTGGTCGTGCGCATCAACGGGGATTATGCCATGCTTCGCCAGGTGGACGCCCCCCAGGAGGAAGAACTCAACCCGGTCGCAATGGCGCTTCTCCCGCCAGGCGTGGATGAGGGGATGACCCTGCATTGGGAGAATTTTGAATACACAATTGTATAAATTGATTCTTTTATACTTGTTGTAAAAAATATAGCGACCGATCACCTGCGGAGGCAGTGCTTTAACCCGAGCCTGTCGCTTTGTGCGATGTCTGAAGCCGCTGAAAAACACAAAACAGCCGTCGGAATTTTCCGGCGGCTGCTGTATTAAGGGGTTCAATTTCCCGGGAAAGCCTGTTCCTTGCCGAAACAAATAGACGGCTTCAAAAGGAGTAGGATGAAAGGAATAAAAAGACCGGGGATGCATATCGCATCCCCGGCCCTTCTGGGGGGTAAGAGGTTGATTGGATTGCTGTTTAAACGTTTATGTACCTGTTGCCGGTCAACCGGCGGATTTTAACGGGCCGTTAGTCCTCGTTATCATACTGCAGCGCGTCGTAGCCGTGTTCACCGGTACGCACTCTGACAACATCTTCCACATCGTAGACGAAGATTTTACCGTCACCCACGTTGCCGGTATACAGTGCCTTGCGTGCGGTGTCGATCACTGTTTTGACCGGTACTTTGCTTACAACGACTTCAACTTTGACTTTCGGCAACAGTTTTGCCTGATCGAGTTGAACACCACGGTAGAAGACGGGGTGTCCTTTCTGGATGCCGTAGCCCAGAACCTGGGTCACAGTCATACCGGAAACACCAATTTCATTGATGGCTTCTTTGAGTGCTTCAAACCGCTCCTGATTGAAGACCATGACGATTTTGGTCAGCTTTTTGCCGTCTGCCTCAGCGGAAACCGTTTCAGCCGGAACGTGCTCGACCGGAACTGCGGAAGCAACCGGAACACTCTGCGGCATCACAGCGGCAATGCGTGGAGCATATTCCGTTTCACCGGTAAGAACCTGCGGCGGTACCGGCATGAAGTCAGCATAAGAGCTTTCAATGCCGTGCTCTGTAATATCCAGGCCGCGGATTTCTTCTTCACGGCTAGCACGCAGACCAACTGTTTTCTTGATGACAAGGAAGACAATGGTCATGGTCACACCAACCCAGGCAATGACCGAAACAACGCCCAAAGCCTGTGTTCCGAGGAACTGGAAGCCGCCACCGTAGAACAGGCCGAGCGGATTTCCGTTGTCGTCGGTCAGATAGCGGGCGAACAGGCCGGTCAGCAGGGTACCGGTTGCGCCGCAGAAACCGTGAACGCCGATTGCGCCAACCGGGTCATCGATTTTGAGGACTTTATCCACAAATTCAATACCGAATACAACAACGAACGCGGCGATGAGGCCAATGAAGAACGCGCCAATCGGGTCGACCACGTCACATCCTGCCGTGATGGCAACCAAGCCGGCAAGCGAACCGTTGAGCGTCATGGAAATGTCCGGTTTCTTGTAGCGGATCCAGGTGATGATCATAACAGCAACCGTAGAAGTTGCGGCAGCCAGGTTGGTCGTTACAAAAATGTTGCCTGCGCTGGTCAGGGCGGCGTCACCGGTCATCGACAAGGTGGAGCAGCCGTTGAATCCGAACCAGCAGAACCAGAGGATGAACACACCCAAGGCGCCAAGCGTTAAGCTGTGGCCAAGAATGGCGCGCGGTTTTCCGTTTTTGTCATATTTTCCAATACGGGGACCGAGGATTTTAGCACCAACCAGTGCCGCGACACCGCCGACCAGGTGAACGGCTGTGGAACCGGCGAAATCATGAAAGCCAAGCTGTGCGAGCCAGCCGCCGCCCCAGATCCAGTGACCGGAGATGGGGTAGATCACAGCGCTGATGACTGCGCTGTAAATGCAGTAGGAAATGAATTTTGTACGTTCTGCCATCGCGCCGGAAACAATGGTTGCGGCAGTCGCGCAGAACACAGTTTGGAAAATGATAAACGCCGGAGTTGGAACCGACAGGCCAAGGAAGGAATAGTCCCCCTGAATGGTCGGGTCAAACCCGCCGACCAATGCGCCGGTGCCCGCGAACATCAGCCCGAAACCGAGCAACCAGAAGATCGGCGTGCCGATGGCGAAATCCATTAAGTTTTTCATAATGATGTTGCCGGCGTTTTTCGCACGGGTAAAACCGGTTTCTACCATTGCGAAACCCGCCTGCATGAAGAATACCAGTGCGGCTCCCAAAAGGACCCAGATGGTATCAACTGACTGAAACATTACCATGAACCTCCTTGCTTAAAACAAATACATGGCCAATGTATTCGAAAAAAGGCGCTGCGGGAATTTTTCCCACAGCGCCTTTGCTTGTTTTTATTATAACAAACTCTATGTAATTGTCAATCAATTTGCAAGATAAAATTACAAAAACTTCATATTTTGTTGGATTGACTAAAATGCAAGCCTATAAAAGCGATATTTTTGCAAGTTATAATGATTTAAATTGAATTTGTATGACTGTATAAACGGGTTGGATATTGCCCGCCGAAGCAGGCGAAACAGAATTGCTCACCGCCGTAAATTTCTTTTAAATCGTCTGAGGTGAGGAAATGGAGCGAATCCGCTTCCAGTTCCCGGCAGAGTTCCTGTTCGGACAACCGGGCAGAGATGAGCTCCTCACGGGTAGAGGTATCCACCCCATAAAAACAGGGAAAGAGAACCCGCGGCGACGCGATGCGCAGATGCACCTCAGCCGCACCGGCGTTTTTCAACAGCCGTATGGTGCGTTTGGAGGTGGTGCCGCGGACGACCGAGTCGTCGACGAGCACAATCCGCTTGCCGGCGATGACCGCCCGGTCGGCGGAGAGTTTCATCCGCACGCTCAGGTCACGCTGGGCCTGGTTCGGTTTGATGAAGGTGCGGCCGACATATCGGTTTTTGATAAGCCCCAGCTCATACGGCAATCCACTGGCCTCGCTGTATCCAATCGCGGCGGGAAGGGAGGAATCCGGAACACCGATGACAAGATCGGCTTGCAGCCGGCCTTTGTCCTGTTCAGCAAGCCGCCGGCCGGTCTGTTTGCGCATTTCATGCACACTGCGTCCGTCAATGCGGCTGTCCGGGCGGGAGAAGTAGATGTACTCCATGGCGCAGAGGCGGGGCTGTGTCCGAGCGGTATAAAAACAGCTTTCCATCCCATGTGCGGAGCATTTTACAATCTCGCCGGGGGCGATGTCGCGGAGAAAGGAGGCGCCTACCCCATCGAACGCGCAGGTCTCGCTGCTGACGCAGAATCCTTCCCCCAAACGGGCAAGAGAAAGCGGCCGGAGCCCGTTCCGGTCGCGGATGGCGTACAGGCTTTTTTCGGTGAGGATCAACACTGAAAAAGCGCCGTCAAGCTGACAACAGGCAGACTTGATCTTTTCCAAAAGGCTTCCCTTTGCCCGCTGGATGAGATGGAGGATGATTTCACTGTCACTGCTGCCGTGGAAGATGCTTCCCTGCTCTTCTAACGATTCACGCAGTTCGTCGGCATTGACGATCTGCCCGTTGTGCGCTACGGCAATGCAGCCGATTTTGGAACGCGCGACAATGGGCTGTACATTTTCCAGTTCGCTTCCTCCGGAAGTGGAGTAGCGCACATGACCGATGCTGTTGCAGCCGGAAAGCTGTTCGAGTTCATCCGAAGAAAAAACCTCTGTGACGAGTCTGTGCCCTTTGCGGCAGCTGACGGTACTGCCGTTGCTTACCGCAATGCCTGCGCCTTCCTGCCCGCGGTGCTGGAGGGCGTGGAGGCCGAAATAGGCCAGTGAAGGAGCATCTGGATGATTGTATACACCAAATACGCCGCATTCTTCATGCAGTTCGTTTTCCAACCCGATCGCCCCCTTATTTGTAAGCCTCTTCAAACCGCTGCATAGCAAGTGCCGTATTTTCCGGGCTTCCGAACGAGGTCAGGCGGAAAAAGCCTTCGCCGTTTTTTCCAAAGCCGGCACCTGGGGTTCCAACAACGCCCGCGCGGGAGAGAAGATCATCAAAAAACACCCAGGAATCCATCCCGTTCGGGCACTCCAGCCAGATGTACGGGGAGTTCTTTCCGCCGATGTGCCAGATGCCCAGCCGGGTGAGGGTTTCTGAAATGAGTTTGGCGTTCTGCTGATAAACGGCAAGGTGCTCCATGCAGCCTTTCATCCCTTCCGGGGTGAAGACGGCCGCGGCCGCTTTCTGAACCGGATAGGATACGCCGTTGAATTTTGTGGTCTGGCGGCGCAGCCACATTTTGTTGAGCGACATCCCGCCGCGTGTGAGGTTCACTGGTACAACGGTGTAGCCGCACCGTGTTCCGGTGAAGCCTGCCGTTTTGGAGAAGGAACAGAACTCGATGGCGCAGTCCCGCGCGCCGGGCACCTCGTAAATGCTGTGGGGCAGGTCGCCTTGTACAAATGCTTCATAAGCGGCGTCAAACAGAATGACCGCATCCTGCCGCACAGCGTAATCCACCCATTCTTGAAGCTGTTCTCTGGTGTAAACCGCACCGGTGGGATTGTTCGGCGAGCAGAGGTAGATGATATCCGCCTTCACCGATTCATCCGGCATGGGAAGAAAACCATTTTCCTTGGTGGCGTTCATATAGATAATCCGGCGTCCCGCCATCAGGTTGGTGTCACAGTAAACCGGGTAGACCGGGTCGGGGATGAGGACGGTGTTGTCGGTATCGAACAGGTCGAGAATGTTGCCGAGATCGCTTTTTGCGCCGTCGCTGACGAAAATCTCATCCGGCTCCACCATAACGCCGAAGGTGTGGTAGTGTTCTACGATCGCCTGTTTTAAGAAATCGTACCCTTGTTCCGGTCCATAGCCGTGAAACGCAGAGGGATCTCCCTGCTCTGCCGAAGCGGCGACCAGCGCGTCAACGACCGGTTTGCAGAGCGGAAGGGTCACGTCGCCGATCCCCAGCCGGATGATCTCCCGTTCCGGGTGGGACTCTTTGAATTCCGCCACCTTTCGGGAGATGGTGGAAAACAGGTAGCTTTCCGCCAGATTGCTGTAATTGCGGTTGACTTTCATGCTCATTCCTCCTGATCGTTTTGTGGTTCAGCCGGCCGTTGTTCGCTGTATTCCAGTGCCTTCCGAATGAACATGCGGAAAAGCGGATGCGCTTTGTTGGGGCGGCTCTTGAATTCGGGGTGGTACTGCACACCGACAAAAAACCGCCGGTCAGGCAGGCTGATGGCTTCCACCAGCCGTTCATCCGGTGAAAGCCCGCAGAAGCAGACCCCGTGCTGGGTGAACGCTTCGCGGTAGTTGTTGTTGAATTCATACCGATGGCGGTGACGTTCCTGTATTTCCGGTTTGCCGTAAGTTTCTTCCAAAATGCTTCCAGGGAGGGTATGGCATGGATATGCGCCCAGCCGCATGGTACCGCCTTTCGGCAGGTTCCCCTGCTGGTCCGGCATGAGGTCGATGACCGGGTGG
>OFMJ01000978.1_pt1 | contig 24288 bp, 21 predicted proteins | sample 1541801 | NCBI WGS metagenome assembly OFMJ01 (sample SAMN04209234, study PRJEB22552) | human gut metagenome | biome: gut; material: feces | host: Homo sapiens | place: USA: Oklahoma
TGGAGGTGGTTTCCCATCAAGGCAATGGCAAGGTACGCTGCATCGCCTTGGGGGCAACTGAAGGAATGTATATCGGGCAGCCGGTTGAGGACACCGGCGGTCCCATCAGCGTTCCGGTTGGCGAAGCTGTCTTAGGGCGTACCGTCAATGCGCTTGGCGAGCCCATCGACGGCAAAGGCCCGATCCAAGCAGAGCGGCATAGCATTCATCAGGCGCCGCCGCCGTTGGCCGAGCAGACCCCTTCTACACAAATGTTTGAAACCGGCATCAAGGTCATTGATTTACTGGCTCCTTATGCGAGAGGCGGGAAGATCGGCCTATTTGGCGGCGCAGGCGTCGGCAAGACTGTGTTGATTATGGAACTGATCCATAATGTCGCCTCCTCGCATGGCGGCATGTCCATTTTTGCCGGTGTCGGGGAACGCTCCCGTGAGGGCAACGACCTGATGCAGGAAATGGAGCGCACTGGCGTTTTGGAAAAAACAGCGCTTGCTTTCGGCCAGATGAATGAGCCGCCGGGGGCCCGTATGCGTGTAGCACTGACAGGGTTGACCATGGCAGAATATTTCCGCGATGTGCAGCACCAAAATATGCTGCTGTTTATTGATAATATCTTCCGTTATGTACAGGCTGGGTCCGAGGTGTCTGCGTTGCTGGGCCGTCTTCCCTCTGCTGTGGGTTACCAGCCCACTCTAGCTACCGAGCTTGGCGAATTGGAGGAGCGTATCACTTCCACGACCCAGGGATCTATTACCTCCGTACAGGCCGTCTATGTGCCGGCAGACGACTTGACAGACCCGGCCCCGGCGACCACCTTTACTCATTTGGATGCCACGACCGTGCTTTCACGCCGTATCGTAGAAATGGGTATCTATCCTTCGGTGGACCCCCTGGAATCCAGTTCCCGTATTCTGGATCCTCACATCGTTGGGCAGGAGCACTATCGTGTAGCCCGTGAGGTGCAAAAGCTTTTGCAGCGTTATCGTGAGCTGCAGGACATTTTGGCCATTCTTGGTATGGATGAGCTCGCTGAGGAGGACCGCATCGCGATCCATCGCGCCCGCCGCATTCAACGGTTTTTGTCTCAGCCGATGTTTATGGCGGAGGTATTTACCGGCGTGCCCGGCCAATATGTGCCGATTGGGGATACCGTTGAATCCTTTGCCCAAATCGTCGACGGCAAATGCGACGACCTGCCTGAGCAGGCTTTCTACCAAGCTGGCAATATAGATGATGTGCGCAAAAAGGCGCGCGATGAGGAGATGGCATAAATGGCCGATACCTTTTTATTGGAGATCGTGACGCCAGAGCGGGTTTTTATGCAAGATCAGGTAGAAATGGTCATTTTCAATACCAGTGATGGTGAAGTAGGCATCATGCCGCACCATGCAGATCTAGCGGCCGCCATTGTGGCCGGTCCTCTTCGGATACGCCGCAATGGAGAATGGAGTGAGGTCTTTATCTCTAACGGGTTCATTGAGATTTTTCTCGGCGCAGCGCACATGCTGGTGCAAACTGCAGAATGGCCGGACGAAATCGACCGCCGGCGTGCTGAAAATGCCTTGGAGCGCGCCCAGCGCAGAATGCAGCATCAAAAAAGCCACCAGGATTTTTTGCGTGCCAAAGCCTCCATTGCACGTGCACTGGCTCGTATGCGCGTATTTGACGATACGCATAAATCTTAACGTGTCTGTAAAGAGCAAGCTTTTCCGTTTGCTCTTTTTAATACCATTAAGGCGTGTATCTGACGCTGTCTGCATCCCAAGCAGCATTGTGCGCTTTCCGCTTGGTTTCAGGCAAGAAGTCCATACATTGGCCTTATCGGCGGCTATAGATCGGCGGTGGTTCCCTGTCAGCTATACGCTGTGCTGATCGGTATCTGATCTGGCATAGAGATATACATACGTTTTCTGCCGATGCCTTCCATAAATTTGCTTTTGGCAGTTACTTTTACCATAAAATCAAAAAAGGCCCTGTTTTTTACAGGGCCTTTTCCTCCTTTATACTTCCTCTCCGATATGCTCAATGATCTTCATCGGCACTTTGCTGAACAACGGGCTTACACTTTCCCTGTTGTTGATACGCATCACCGTTTCTGCGAACAACGGGGCCACAGAAATCAAATGGATTTTCTTACATTTCCGAATATACGGATTCTCTACGCTATCGGTGGAAATCAACATCTCTATGGGGCTGTTTTCAATGGCTTGTACCCCTTTTTCACGTATCAGCACATGGGACAGGCACGCATAGATATGGTTCGCACCCTTGCTCTTGAGCGCTTCTGCGATTTCCACGAGCGTCCCCCCGGAAATGGTAAAATCATCCACAATCAGACAATCCTTACCCTCTACATGGCCAATTACATCCAGCACTTTGGCCTTCTCATCATGCGCATAGCGGGTCTTATCGCCAATTGCCACCGGCAGTCCCAGGTAATCTGCATAGCCTCTGGCATCCTTGGCAAAGCCTGCATCCGGAGATACTACCACCAAATTATCGGTAATGCCCAGCGACTTTACATATTCACACAGCATCGGCTTGGAATACAGATGATCGCTCGGCTTTTTGAAAAACCCTTGTACCTGCGGCGCATGGAGGTCCATCGTTACTACGCGGTCCGCCCCAGCCTGCTCAATAGCATCTGCACAAACCCTGGCGCGAATGGATACCCGGGGCTCGTCCTTTTTATCCCCCTTCGCATACCCAAAATAGGGAATCACTGCCGTCACCGAATTGGCGCTTGCACGCTTCATCGCATCCATCCAAAACAAAATCTCTACAAACTCGTTGTTTGGATTCAAGCCGATTGGTTGTACAATGTATACGTCCTTGTCACGTACCGTTTCCTTAATCCGAACAAAAATATTCCCATCTGAAAACGTAATGACCTCACTGTCTCCCAACTCACATCCGATATATTCGCACATCCGGCGTGCAAAAGGTCTTCCTGTCGAGCCAGCAAAAATCTTGACATCTCCGTTCGCGTGCATTCTCATCAGCGCCCTTCTCTAGCATTATCAACATTGTAACATCTAAAACGCTTTCATTCAACCGAACAAGCGCGTATTTCTGCGTTTTTTCGCACCCTTGAAAAAAGCAGCCGTCTCTAAGACGGCTGCTTTCTTTTATTCTTCGGTCGTTTTCTCCTGATGTTCTTCCTTTTCTCCATCGTTTTCTGAAGACGCCAGGGGGTGAGCCGGCACGCCCTCTGCCAATGCCTCAGGCTGTTTTCCATCCATAATCTGCTCAAATTCCTCTGCCGTTAGCTTTTCCTTAACAATCAGCTGCTCTGCCAATGCCTCCATCTTGTCCTTATGGGAGCGGATCAGGCTCAACGCAGTTTCCATGGCATTGTCCAAAATGCCGCGCACCTCTTCGTCAATGTCTGCCGCGACCTTTTCCGAATAAGACTTCTGATGGCCAAAATCACGGCCTAAGAACACTTCCTGGTCACTGTCTCCATAAAAGACTGAACCAATCTTTTCACTCATGCCATATTCACGCACCATACGGCGGGCATTGCTGGTTGCATGCTTCAGGTCAGAATATGCACCAGTGGAAATTTCGCCCAGCATGACCTCCTCTGCCGCGCGTCCACCCAAAGCCATGGCAATATCATCCAGAAGATAGCTTTTGGTTACATATTTTGTCTCTTCCGTAGGCAACGTCATGGTATAACCGCCTGCCTGCCCGCGCGGGATGATGGAAACCTCATGCACCGGGTTACAGTGCGGCAGCAGGTGCGCCACCAGCGCATGGCCGGATTCGTGATACGCCACCAGCTTTTTATCCTTTTCAGTCACCACGCTGGATTTTTTCTCCGGGCCCACCGTCACACGGTTGATCGCCTCCAGGATCTCCTGCATATGGATCTCGGATTTTCCCTTGCGCGCCGTTAGAATAGCCGCTTCATTCATCACGTTTTCCAGATCCGCCCCCGTAAAATACGGAGTGCGCTTGGCAACAGTGTGCAAATCCACATCCTCTGCTATGGGTTTGCCCTTGCTGTGCACCGCCAGAATCTCTTCACGTCCCTTGATATCCGGATAGTTTACCGTGATCTGCCTGTCGAACCGGCCGGGGCGCAGCAGCGCCGGGTCCAAAATATCCGGGCGGTTGGTCGCCGCAATGATGATAATGCCTTCGTTGGGCGCAAAGCCGTCCATCTCCACCAGTAACTGGTTCAAGGTCTGCTCTCTTTCATCATGGCCGCCGCCCATACCGGCGCCGCGATGGCGGCCCACCGCATCAATCTCATCAATAAAGATCATGCACGGACTGTTTTTCTTCGCCGTTTCAAACAAATCGCGGACACGGCTGGCCCCTACACCCACAAACATTTCTACAAAATCAGACCCGCTGATGGAATAAAACGGAACGCCCGCTTCTCCCGCCACTGCTTTGGCCAGCAGTGTTTTCCCTGTGCCGGGAGGGCCTACCAGCAATACACCCTTCGGGATACGGGCTCCCAAATCGGCAAACTTTTTGGGATTCTTCAGGAAATCAACGACCTCCTGCAGCTCTTCCTTTTCCTCTTCCGCGCCCGCCACATCTTCAAAGGTCTTCTTATTCTTATCATCCAGGTTCACCTTGGCGCGCGAACGCCCAAAGTTCATCACCTTATTGCCGCCCTGTCCCTGCTGGTTCATCATATACCAGAGGAAACCAATCATCAAAATAGAGGTCAGCAGGTACGGCAGAATGGAAACCAGCCAGCTTTGCTCCGGCTTCGGCACAAAATCCAGCGTAATACCGGCATCCTGCGGGTTTGCAATATCCGGATGGTTCACCGAAAGCGCTTTTTCCAAATCCTCCATAAATACGGGGATGCTGGGCAGGTACGTTTCAAAATCCCAGTATTGCTCCGGGAAGCGCTCGATCTGCTCCTGCGTGGCGTCCTGCTTTAGCGCCTTTACCTCGTTTTGCATGATCTGCACACGCCCGATCTGCCCCTGTTCGATTTTCTTGATAAATACGGTGTATTCGATCTCCTGGCCTACCGTACCCGCCGGGGAAAACAGCATCGTGAGCGCCAGGATACATGCTAGCACCAGGATGAATGCTCCCGGTCCACGCATCATTTTCTTCAATGGAATGGTCCTCCTATATCCTTGCAAATATTACTATTTAGAATACCATAATTTGGCGTAAACCTCAATGTTTCCGCGCTATTTATACAATTCTTCCTTCAATACGCATACCTCAGGCAGGTTGCGGTAGTGATTGTTATAATCCAGCCCATAGCCGACGACAAATTTATCCGGAATGGTAAATCCGCAATAATCCGGCGTGATGTCCACGCGGCGCCGTTCAGGCTTATCCAGCAAGGTAGCAATTTTCAACGAGGCCGGGTTTCTCACGCCCAGCATCTGCCGCAAACGGGACAGCGTGAGCCCCGTATCAATGATATCCTCCACCAGCAGCACATGCCTGCCGGAAATATCCACCTCAAAATCCTGCCGGATCTGTACGTTGCCGGTCGTCTCCGTGCCCTTTGCGTAGCTGGAAGCGGATAAAAACTCGATTGTCATCGGCAGGTCGATGTGTCTTGCCAGGTCTGCTGAGAAAATAAAAGACCCGCGCAGGATGCAAGCCAAGATGATCTCTTTGCCCCGGTAGTCCTCCGTGATTTTTCGTCCTAGCTGCGCTACCTTTTCTTGGATCTGCTCTCTGGATACCAATACGGATTCTATATCTGCCCTCAACATGGCTGTTCCTCCTCTAAAGTATAGGTGAATCGCATGGCAATCATGCGCTTGCTCTGGTTTGTAATCTTTGCCAATCGGCTGCGCGCAACGCCAACGACCCATAAAATCTGCCCTCCGCTTTCGATTACGGGAAAATGCCTGCGCACCATCATAGGCGTTTTTTCATCTGTATATAAATCTGACACTCTCTTTTGCCCGTACGGCATAGCCATTTTGTCGCCCGGCCTTTTCAGCCGCGCAGTACAGGGCCATTGGATCGCATCGGCATCAAAATACTGGATCCATGCCTGCTTTTCCGGGTACTGCGGCGGCTCCTCTGCCGGCATAACCTCCATGCGCCATGGCCCGATCGTTGTACATCCCTGTGCAAACTGCCCGGTGCTCTGGCTGCCAGCGGTTCGGAAAATTTCTAAATACCGTCCGCTTTTCGCACGCCAGCCGCACGCCAGCTCACACGCACCGTTTTCCTCTGCCAATTCCACCAGCGCACGCACCATGCGCTCTTCCGTACGGATGCCCAGCCTTACAAGCGTTTGTCCTGCCCAGCGGCTTAGCACCGGCGCCGGCGCTAAACGCAAAACATCTTTATCGTACCATACGCCCAGGCCTTTTTCTTCCCCGCGCTTCGCCTTGTTCTCTAAAGCGTCTACCATCGGCGCAAAATACGCTTCTTCTTCCGCTGCATGCTCAGCCAGCCGTGCCAATGCCTCTACGATCCTGGGGTTATAGGCTTGGCGCAATAAGGGTAGCAGCGTATGTCGGATGCGATTTCTCAGATAGGCCGGGTCAGCATTGCTTTTGTCCTCACAGTGTGCAATCCTGCAAGCCTCCATATAGCGCCGAATCTCCCGCTGGCCTATGGTAAGCATCGGGCGGATGATACGCCCGTTTTTCTCGGGGATCCCCTGCAGCCCCCTTATCCCTGTACCCCGTATTACATGCATCAGCACTGTTTCCGCCACATCATCCCGGTGGTGCGCGGTTACGATCCACTCTTTTGGCTTCCTATGCGCTTCCAATACCTGGTATCGAAGGCGCCGTGCCGCCATCTCTATACTTTCTCCCCGTTTTTTCTGCTCATTCACCTGCAAACGCTCTACGTTCAAAGGGATCTTCCAGGCCCTGCAGGCTTTTTCCACCATCATGGCCTCATACTTGCTCTGCTTTCGCAAGCCATGGTCGATATGGACGGCGCGCACTCTGCAGCCTTTTTGCCTGGCCTCTTCGGATAACGCATGCAGCAGCGCCATCGAATCCTTTCCCCCCGAAACAGCCACCAGCAAATGCGGCGCAGCTTCGCCTGTCAGCCGGCACAGCGTTTGATACAATGCCTGTGGAAGGCCGTTTTGCTCATAGTGTCTTGACATAACGTACCTCCTTCAGCGGAATCCCAATTTCAATCTCCTGATACGCGTGTGCAGAGCAAAATCCGTGTTTTTCATAAAATCTTCTCGCTCTTGCATTTTCCTCCAGCACCCAAATGGCAACGGTTTGGAATCCCATATCCTTCAATCTCTGCACGCAAAATAAAAAAGCCCATTTTGTAGCAGGCGTACCCCATACGCTGGGATGCATATAAAACGCATAGATCTCTCCTTCATCCGCTGCTGCGTCCTGTTCATGGCTGTGTGCCAGCATCGCTAAGCCATATGGCTGGCCATCCTGGTAAAATAGATAACATTCCTGCCGGCTTTTCGGCAAAAACTCTGCCCATATCTTACTGCGCCGCGCCGGTGTGAACTCCCTGCGCTCCTTTTCCGGCACAATGCCCCGATATGCTCGCTGCCAGGAGGCCGCATGGATCTCTCCCAATATATCCGCCTGTGCAGCCGTCGCTTGTCTTGCTTGAAACTCCATATCCATATTGTACCTTTCTCCCTGGCCTTTACGCAACCTCTGTCAATAAAAAAAGGCCCTCCATAGGCCTTTTTTCCTTTATCTTCCCTGCATGCGCAGTACTACTGCCGTCATATCGTCTCTTCCCTCTGCCCGTTCCCGCGCCATAGCCAGCAATTTTTCCGCGGCTGCGGCAGCGCTTGGCGCTCTTTCCACCCGGCTCAGCCATTGCGGCAGCTCCTCCGGCGTCATCAGGTCGGCGATTCCGTCGCTTAGCAATACAATCGTGTCGCCCGGCTCTATGCTGCGCTCGATGATCCCGGGCCGCACATTGTCTACAATGCCGATGGGCAAGGCAGGCGCCGTAATGGATTCCGCAACCCCGTTGCGGATGATCCACGAGGGGGCGGCGCCTGTCTTGATCATCTGGCAATGTCCCTGTACCAGATCCACCAAGCACAGGTCTACCGCTGCAAACACCTCCTTTGCTCTTAAGGATAAGATCCGATTGACCATCGGAATCACCTGATTGGTGTCAAACCCCGCTTTGAAGAGCAATTCAATCAACCGGGATGCAATCGATGCTGTTTCCGCGGCCGCTGTGCCGCTGCCCATACCATCGCATAAGCAAATCAGCTCTTGCCCTTTTCCAAGGTGAACGGCAGAAAACACATCGCCGTTTACCTGTTGTCCCTTTTTCTTTGCCGTTGCCACGCCGCCTTCTACATTCATTTCATTTTTTCTTGCAAACTGCAGGCAGCAGCGGCCTCGTCCTTGCCCGGCGCATACCTGGCCTACCATTTCCATCGGCTCCTGACAGATAGAGGATACAAGCCTTTCCAGCGATGAACGGCAGTTTTTTATGCCCTGGCACCTGGCCACCTCTAAGCGTACGCTTTTTTCTTTCCCATGTTGTACAGCAACCCCAGCGATTTCCATGCCCCTTTGCGCCAGTCTTTGCCGTATCATCCGCTCGGCTGTAGAATCAAACCACCCGCGCCGTGCTTGCTTTGCACTGTCCCTCAACGCCTTGGCTGCAAGCTTTAATTCCAAGCTGCCCATCCCCTGCGGGTCAGCCTCCTTGATCATCTGTGCTGTGATAGACAATGCCTCTGATAAGCACACCAGCTGCTTGGTCAGGTCCTGCTGCACAAGCTCCAGCCTGGGTTTTTCCTCCTTACTCTTTGTTTGCCTGTGGCGCACTGCCAGCTTTTCTCCAAGCTCTTTGGGAATGCTCCAGGCCAGCACCGAGCCCGCTAAGAGTTCTAGGCAAACCATCCCAAGCTCAGGTCTGTGCGTTAAAAAGACGAAGGTTCCGAAGCATAGCAAATAACAAACTGAACCCAGCAAGCGGTTGACACGGCTGCCGAAAGCGCCTGCCAGCGATCCCATGCCGAGGCTTCCCAGCAGCAGAGGATCCAGCGCGCCACAAAGCATGCCGCAAAAGCCCGCCCAAAGCCCCAGGCTGGCAGCCGTACTGGGCAGCATATACAGTGCTGTGTAGAGTGAAAAGGCACAGGCGACCACCATGTAAAGCGAAAGCCCACAAAACGTCCAGGCGCCAAATCCCATCAATACGCCGCTGGCAAATACGGCCAAGGCCAGCTTTTGGGCCTCATCCAGGGCTCCTTTTCGTTGATAATCGCTTTGGATCTCACAAAACCATTCAAATACAATGGCGAACAAAAAAATCAATATCAGGTTGATCGTACCGGAAATCAGGGCAAACATCGTATCCCGTTGAAAAAACCATAAGCATGCCGTACCTGCAGCCGCCATGCTCCAAAAAATCAGGGGCCTGCTTGTCTTTTGCTGATAGATGTCTCCCAGGCCAACCAAGACACACAGCACAGCAGGTATCAGGACAGCCGGCATCGGCACGGCAGGATATTGTATCAAGGCCCCCAAAATGCTTCCGGCGCTTGCGATATACCCATTTTTTCCCTGTAGGAACAGCGCGGCACAGTATGCCGCTGCAAAGGGAGCAACCGCACCTGCGATTTCTGCCTGTGCCAATAGGATACACAGCAGGCCCGGCAGGCCGTTTCCCAGCCCATGTACCTGAAATTTGGTTCTTGTTTGGCTAATCTGCATGTAGAGTCTCCTTTAAGCATACAATACAGTTTGACTGTCTGCATCATAGCACCCCCGAACTGCGGATTTCGTCGCCTTCTCCGTCCATGCTGTTTTTTATACTTTATTTTTTTCATAGTTTCCCTCTTATCTTGTCATATCGTGTCTCCCTCCCGGTTGAATCCAATAAAAAAAGCCGGGAATCCCGGCGTTTTTATTTATGCAAGCATTTGTTCCCTTACTGCCCCATCGCTTGGCGGCCATGCTGTGTCTTCTTCTCAAACCGCTCCATGCACCGGCACAGCTCTTGGATGGATTCCGCTTGGCTTCCCAACAGAACCGCTGCGCTTTCCTCTGCTGCACTGTTTTCCATTTGCATGGTCTCCGTAAAAAAAGCCAACATCGTATGGTACTGCTTTGCATACCGTTGTGCTGCCTCCGTTCCGATCCTTGTCATCTGCGGCAGCCCTCTTTCATCCAGCTCTATCAATCCCCTATTTTTCAGTTGTCCCAGCATGCGATGCACGCTTGGTTTGCTGACATGCAGACGCTTGGCAATTTGTCCGAGCCTTACAATCCCGCGAGGCTGCATTTCATAAATTGCCAATATGTATTTGATTTGCGCTGTCGTCAATTGCATATCGTCCTCGTTTCCATGCAAAAGCGGAGTGCGGACTCAAGTTCCACACTCCGCTCACTCGCATTTGATCCAATTAGACTTTCCCTATGGGTTTACTGTTTATGGCACATGCCAGCAGAGGCGCAATGATCACAGCCGCATCCGCAGGAATTTTGTCCCTTTCTTCTGTCCCTGCATAGTTTTACCACTACGGCCGTCACGACCGCCAGCAACGCAAGGCCCACTAAGATTGTGCCTCCATAAGCCTGCAAAAAGCTTCCCATCATTGTTTCCTCCTTTTAAGAAGTTAGGCTCTGGCCTTCTTGGTCTTTACAGAAACCTTCAGCGTATCGCTTTCTTTATACGGACGGAACAGCATATACAGGATAAACGCTACGATGGCAATCGCCACGATAGACCCCAGCACATTGCCCTGTCCAGTAAAGAGCATGCCCAACTGGTACACAACCAAAGCCATCGCGTAAGCAAACCCGCACTGATACCCAATGGCAAACCAGGTCCACTTTGCGCTGTTCATCTCCCGCTTGATGGCGCCGATGGCCGCAAAGCAGGGGGCGCACAGCAAGTTGAATACAAGGAAGGAATAAGCAGACAACGGTGTGAAGGCCGCTTGCATGTTGGTCCAAACCTGCCAGCCGTTTTCCGCTACCTCGCCGGCGCCAAACAGCACGCCGAAGGTGCCTACTACGTTTTCCTTTGCAATCAGGCCGGTGACGGATGCCACAGCGCTCTGCCAGTTGCCCCAGCCCAAGGGGTTAAAGATCCAGGCAATGCCATTGCCGATGGCCGCCAAAATACTGTCGTTCATGTCGACCATGCCGAATCCATCTGCGCCCCATCCAAAGTTAGAGGTAAACCAAACGAGGATGGTAGCCAGCAGGATGATGGTTCCGGCCTTTTTAATGAAGGACCAGCCGCGTTCCCACATCGAACGAAGCACATTGCCTACCGTTGGCCAATGATAGGCCGGCAGTTCCATAACAAACGGCGCCGGATCGCCTGCAAACATCTTTGTCTTTTTCAGCATGATCCCGGAGATGATGATCGCCGCGATGCCCACAAAGTATGCGCTCGGCGCCACCCACCAGGCTCCGCCGAACAGGGCGCCCGCAATCAATGCAATGATGGGCAGCTTGGCGCCGCAGGGGATAAAGGTCGTCGTCATAATCGTCATCTTACGGTCGCGGTCATTTTCAATCGTACGAGAGGCCATAACGCCCGGAACGCCGCAGCCCGTGCCGATGAGCATCGGGATGAAGGATTTGCCGGACAGCCCGAATTTGCGGAAAATACGGTCCATAACAAACGCGATACGCGCCATGTATCCGCAGGATTCCAAAAATGCCAGCAGCAAGAACAATACCAGCATCTGCGGTACAAAGCCCAGCACGGCCCCAACGCCCGCTACAATACCATCCAAGATCAGGCCTTCCAGCCACGGCGCACAGTTGATTGCCTCAAGCCCATCGCCGATCAGCGACGGGATACCGGGCACCCAAGTTCCGTATTCCGAAGGATCCGGTTCTTCCAGTGCCGCCGCTTCCTGATAGGATTCGTAGGTGACCGGGATGGATTCTTCCAGGTTGCCCTCGTCATCATACATTTCCGCCGTAGCGGTCAGGGTGGTGGCTTCCGCGGGGTCTACGCCGGCTTCCTCAGCAGCGCCTTCAAATGCCTCGATGATCGCGGCCGGTACGGCATATTCTTCCACAGCCTCGTCATACGCAGCGCGCCCGCCGCCAAACAGGAACCAGCCGTCTCCGAACAGGCCGTCGTTGGCCCAGTCCGTTGCCCAGGTACCTACCGTCGACACGGAGAGGAAGTACACGATAAACATAACCACAGCAAAAATCGGCAGCGCCAAGAAGCGGTTGGTTACGATCTTGTCAATTTTATCCGAGGTGGATAGCTTCCCAGCATTCTTTTTTTTGTAGCAGCCTTTAATAATAGAAGAAATATATACATACCGTTCGTTGGTAATGATGCTCTCTGCATCATCATCCAGCTCTTTTTCTGCTGCTGCAATATCCTGCTCGATATGGGACAATACCGAAGGATCCAGCTTTAGCTGTTCCAGCACCTTTTCATCCCGTTCAAAGATCTTAATGGCATACCAGCGCTGCTGCTCTGCCGGCATCGTATGCACAGCCGCCTCTTCAATGTGAGCAATGGCATGCTCTACCGCGCCGCTAAAGCTATGCTGCGGCACCGTGGTTTCGCCCTGCGCTGCTTTGACGGCCTCCTCTGCAGCCTGCATGGTGCCATGGCCCTTCAGGGCAGAGATCTCAACGACCTTGCAGCCCAACTGGCGGGATAGCTCGTCGATGTTGATCTTATCGCCGTTTTTCTTTACGATGTCCATCATGTTGACCGCCACGACCACCGGGATCCCAAGCTCTGTCAACTGCGTTGTCAGATACAGGTTGCGCTCCAGGTTTGTACCGTCAATGATGTTCAAAATCGCATCAGGGCGCTCATTGATCAGGTAGTTTCTCGCCACAACCTCTTCCAGTGTATAGGGAGACAGTGAATAGATACCCGGAAGGTCCGTAATGGTAACATCATGGTGTTTTTTTAGCTTGCCTTCTTTTTTCTCTACCGTAACGCCGGGCCAGTTCCCTACGAACTGGTTCGCACCCGTTAATGCGTTAAACAGCGTTGTTTTTCCGCTATTCGGATTGCCTGCAAGCGCAATTCTAACGTTCGTTGGCATTTTCCATTCTTCCTTTCATTATTTTCAATTAGTCAGAACTAACAGTGGGGCAAAAAAACAGGGAACCTTGTTCCTTGTTCTCATTCCACCTCGATCATCTCGGCATCGGCTTTGCGAAGAGAAAGCTCATATCCTCTTACCGTAACCTCGATCGGGTCTCCCAATGGCGCTACCTTGCGCACATGCACCTGAACACCCTTTGTGATGCCCATATCCATGATTCTTCGCTTTACAGCGCCCTCGCCATGCAGTTTGACCACAGACACAGTGTCTCCGACCTTCACTTGCCGCAACGTCTTCATTGCATCTCCTCCTTAAAAATTTTCAATGGCTGTTACACCATGATTTTGCTGGCCATCTCTTTGCTGATTGCTACCCTGGATTCCTTTACATTTACAATCAAATTTCCTCCCATGGTCGCAACCACCGTGACGAATCCGCCTGTTACAAATCCCAGGTTTTCCAAATGGGCTCTAATGTCTGCTTTTCCGCCAACTTTGCGAATCATGCTCTCCTCGCCCACAGGCGCCAATGTCAACGGCATCATTTGTATCCTCCTCTATCTTAAAACCACAACATTTTCATATATATTGTTGTTAGCCTTTTCTAACCTTCTACATGTTAGCACCCGCTAACTTGTTTGTCAACAACTTTTTCCATTTCTTGGCCCGTATTTTCACCACCCGTATTTATGGGATTTCTAACCTGCCTCTATCACTTATAAAAATATCCTTTTCTAAAAAAAAGCATCCGAATCGGATGCCTTTTTCTATCCCTTGTGTACTACGTCCTTCATGACGCCAAGCAGCAGGTCAATATCTTCTTTTGATACATCGTGGTTTGTCACAAATCTGGAGGTTACGCCCTTTTTTATCTTTGCATTGATGCCGTTTTCCGCAAAGGCCGCCGGGAATCTATCCAATATTTCGTCCGGCAGGGTTGTTGTAAAGAATACCATATCGATCTCCACATGATCCATCTCCACCTCAAAGCCTTCCATTTGATTCAGCTTCTCCGCCAGATACTTGGCATTGGCGTGGTCTTCGGCTAAATATTTCGGCATTTCATGCAGCGCAATCAGCCCGGCTGCTGCCAGAAAACCAGCTTGGCGCATGCCGCCGCCCAGCATTTTGCGATGCCTGCGCGCCCGGTGGATAAATTGCTTGCTCCCCGCTACCATGCTGCCCACCGGCGCACAAAGCCCCTTGGAAAGGCAGCACATCACACTGTCGCAATATCGTGTAATCTCCTTGACATCTACCCCCAGGGCCGTGGCCGCATTGAACAATCTTGCCCCGTCCAAGTGCACCGGCACCCCGGCACGCTGTCCGATGTGATAAATTTCTTTCATCTCACAAATCGGCACTACCGTGCCCATTGAAGTCGCATTTTCCAAGCTGATTAGGCCGGTCTGCGGAATGTGCACATTGCTGTCGTCCGTCAGCGCCGCCTGCACATCAGCAGGGTTTAACCGGCCGTCCGTTGTAGGCAGGATATGGGCGCATACCGCGCTCATCACCGCATGGCCGCCTGCTTCGTTGGAAACGATATGGTACCCCTCTCCGCTGATCACCGCATCGCCGCGCTGTGTATGGGCCATCAAGCTCACCTGATTCCCCATCGTTCCGCTGGGCACAAACATGGCAGCCTCTTTCCCAAGCACCTCAGCCGCTTCTTCTTCCAGCTGATTAATGGTAGGGTCATCTCCCATCACATCATCCCCTACCCTCGCATGGTACATTGCCTCCCGCATCGCCTGGGTCGGCTGGGTCACGGTATCGCTGCGCAAATTGATCACGTGCATCGTATCTGCTCCCTCCCGCTAGGTTTCTTTTGTATGGATTATAACATAAAGTATACCATTGGCATCGAAGAATTTCCTCTCTGCCGCCAACCCATTTCCGTTTTTTGCAGGCCGACCGGATTGTACAGTGTATCCGCAGCACCCGCCCATTTCATAAAAACAGCCTTCTCTAATCCGTCTTTTGGCAGGAATCCCGCTCTATAAGCCTGCAAGGCAGCACCGCCTTGATGGGCCATGGCTCCTGATGCCGCCCCATCACATGGTACAATAAAGACGCCCCGTACATCCCCATCCAATGGGCCGGCGCTTGTATCGTTGTTAACGGCGGGCTGGCAAACCGGGCGGCGCTGATGTCGTCAAATCCCATCAGGGAAATATCCTTCGGTACGCAAACGCCCTCCTCCTGCAAAGCGCGCAAAGCACCGATGGCAATAGGATCGCTCGCACAAAACACTGCAGATGGGCGCCTCTCCATTGACAAGAGCCTTTTCATCATTCGATACCCTGATTCTGATGTAAATGCCCCTTCCTGGATATACGGCAGCGCCTCTATTCCGTTTTTTTCGCAGACAGCCAAAAACCATTTCTTTCTCATATCCGGATAAAGCGTACCGTCCGCTAAAAATTCCTGCCCGCCTAAATACCCTATATGCGTGTGCCCCAGCCCCTGTAAATAGGACAAAGCGTCCTTCACGGCCCGTTCAAAGTCCAAGGTAATACTGCTGCTGTCCGGATGCGGGGCCTCCATATCCAAAAACAACAGCTTTGGGGTATGCCGTTTGAATCTCTCCGCCTCTTGCTGCGTAAACTTTCCCACACACAGCAAACCGTCCACAGCCGGCAGCACGTCGGTGCTCTGCCAGTCTGATTTGAAAATGCGCTGTATGCCGATCCCATTTTGCTCGCAAAAGGCCTCTATGCCTTGGCGAATCTGAAGATAGTAGGGGTCCTCTATTTCCTGGGCCAGCGTGTACCATTGCACGATCCCCATCGTATAGGTGTGCTTTGGCGTCCTTTTCTTCTTTGTATAATGCAATGCTTCCGCCGCCTGCAGAACCGCACGCCTTGTCTCCTCTGGAACAGATAGTGTCGTATCATTGTTTAGGATCCTGGAAACCGTTGCGCTGGAAACCTGCGCCAGCTTTGCCACGTCCTTCATCGTGGGCATCTTATACCTCCTATGCGTATAGCGGGACTTTACCGAAAATCTGTATTGGATATGGGTATTATAAGCCTTAAGTAAAAATAAATCAATTTTTTAGTAAAATAAATCGATATTTTTTACTTAATATCATTGACAACCCCTTTGGAAACCGCTAAAGTAAGGAACGAAAGGGAGGTAGGCTTGGATGAATCATGAAATCAATGCGCTGCTCCAGTATGCAGTGCAAAAGGGGCTGCTGCCGCAGGAAGAATACGATTATGCCGCTAACCTGCTGCTGGATCTGCTTGGCGAGAATTCGTTTTCTTATGAGCACGTACAGTCTCTGCCTGAAACCGCGGACCCAATCCTGCAAAAGCTGCTGGATCAAGCCGTCGCCAAAGGGCTCATTGAAAATGACATCACCAGCCGTGACCTCTTCGATACCCGCATCATGAACTGCGTGATGCCTCGCCCCCATACGGTGACCCAACGGTTCTGGCAGGCCTATGCCGGCGCACCGAAAGCCGCTACCGATTATTACTATCAGCTTTCCATCGCCTCCAACTATATCCGCAAGAGCAGGACGGATCAAAATATCATTTGGAAATCGCCTACCGCTTACGGGGAGATGGAGCTTTCCATCAATGTATCCAAACCGGAAAAGGATCCCGGAGAAATTGCCAGAGCACGGGCCGTTCAGCCAAACGGCTATCCCAAGTGCGTCTTATGCAAGGAAAATGTGGGCTTCAGCGGTGATGCAGCCAGGGCCGCCCGGCAGACACACCGCATCATTCCGCTTGATTTGGCGACAGGCCGATATTATTTGCAGTATTCCCCCTATGTGTATTATAACGAGCACTGCATTGTGTTCAATCAAGTGCATCAGCCTATGACCGTGGATCGGGATACATTTCGGAATCTCTTTTCTTTCCTTGACCTCTTCCCGCATTATATGGTCGGCTCCAATGCAGACCTGCCCATTGTCGGCGGTTCTATCCTCAGCCATGACCATTATCAGGGAGGGCGCCATGTTTTCCCCATCCAAAATGCAAAGGTGCTCTATACACATCCCCTCCTCCATGATGATACGCGGGTAGAGCTTATCAAGTGGCCCTTGTCCACCATTCGGCTTACCTCCGCAAGGAAGGAATCGCTTATCCGCCTGTCCGTCCGGATCTTGGACTGCTGGCGCGGCTATGATGCGCCGGCCTATGGCATCCTGTCCCATACCGGCACAACGCCGCATAATACCATCAGCCCCATCGCCCGCCGGGCCGGCGGGCAATACCAGATCGATCTTGTTTTGCGCAACAATCGTTCAGACAAGACCTATCCGGACGGCATTTTCCATCCTCATCCTGCGCTGCACCATATCAAAAAGGAAAACATCGGCCTCATCGAGGTTATGGGGCTCGCCATTTTGCCGGCACGCCTGAAGGAGGAATTAACGCTGCTGGGAAACTGCCTGCTGGGGCGCGCGGACATAGGCGCATATCCGCAGCTGGAAAAGCACCGTGCATGGTACCAAGAATTGCTTTCCCAGCCTGCTTTTACAGAACAAAATATACAGGAACGAATCAAACAATCAGTCGCGGACAAATATGTGCAGGTCTTAGAGGATGCAGGTGTCTTTAAGATGGATGACCACGGCCTCCGCGGCCTGATGTGTTTTATAAAAACAGCCTTGAAAGGAGAATGACGGATGATTCGGGAATTTGAAAAGGTGGACGACCATATTTCTCTGTTTGAGATGAAAAGCGATGCGCTGGAGATACTTGTCAGCAACTTCGGCGGCACCATCATCAGCCTCCTGATGCCGGATAAAAACGGACAAAAAGGGGATGTAGTGCTGGGATATGACAGCATCAAAGAATATCAGACCAAAGACGCTTACCTGGGCGCGCTCGTCGGCCGTACGGCCAACCGTATACGCAAGGGCGCCTTTTCCCTCCATGGAAAGACCTATACCCTGCCCCTTAACGACGGGCCCAACAGCCTGCATGGCGGGATCCAGGGGTTTTCACAAAAGGTGTTTGATGCGGAGATCCAGGGCGATTCCCTGGTGCTGACCTATGTATCGCCCGATGGCGAGGAGGGCTATCCCGGCAACCTGCGCCTTACCGCAACCTATACCCTGAAGGGCAGCACGCTGACGCTCCATTACCAAGCTGTCAGCGATCAGGATACGCTGATCAACATCACCAACCATTCTTATTTTAATCTCTCCGGCTGCCAAGAGGATATTTGCAATCATACTCTGCAAGTCCACAGCGATACATATGCCTGTATCGATGCCGATGGCCTCCCTACCGGAGAGTTCCGCGATACCCAGGGCACGCCGTTTGATTTCCGCCTGCCTAAACGCATCGGAGACGCGCTTGCCTGTCAGGACGAGCAGCTTTCTCTGGGGCGCGGCATAGACCACCCCTATCTATTCAACTGTGCAAAGGACCAGGTCGTGCTGTTCCACCCAGGCAGCGGCCGGCGTTTGACCATCAGCTCTACCCTGCCCGGCGCCCAGGTCTATACCGGCAATCAGCTGGATGGCCGTATTGGGAAAAACGGCATTGCCTATCCCAAGCATTTCGGTATTTGCCTGGAAACGCAAAATCTGCCGGATGCCATCCATCTGGAGCAGGAGCCCAGCACGATTTTGAAAAAAGGCGATACCTACGATGAAACCACCTCCTATACCTTTGAGGTAGTCCAGCCATGATCCTTGCTTCCAAAGCCAAAGAAGCCTGCCTAGCCGGCCAGTATGACGTGCTGTTTGCACAAATATACCAGGATCGCGCCCAGGTGCCCTATCAACGGTCGCGTTATGCCAAGGCCCTTTCGCAGTACATCCAGCAATATGGCGACGGAGCGATCGAGATTTACAGCGCGCCGGGACGGACCGAGATCGGCGGCAACCATACCGACCACCAGCATGGCTGTGTGCTGGCTGCCGCCGTCAACTTGGACATCATTGCCATTGCCGGCAAAACACCGCAGGCCATCCGAATACAGTCAGACGAGCTTACGCTTGCTCCCATCGAAACGAACAGCCTTTCTGCACGCGGAGCAGAGCGCGGCACGTCGGAGGCTTTGGTGCGCGGTATTTGTGCCCGTTTCCAGGCTTTAGGATACCGCATCGGCGGATTTGATGCATTTTTGACCAGCGATGTGCTCGTAGGGTCTGGGCTGTCCTCTTCCGCTGCCTTTGAAGTGATGATAGCAACCATCTTAAACGGCCTTTACAATGATATGCGCCTTGAGCCGATTCTCCTCGCCAAAGCAGGACAGTATGCAGAAAATGAGTACTTCGGCAAACCCTGCGGGCTGATGGACCAGTGCGCCAGTGCTGTGGGAGGGCTCATCCACCTGGATTTTCGGGATGCACAGCAGCCAAAGGTGCAAAAGCTGTCCGTAGATCTTTCTGCTTTTGGATATGGCCTTTGTATCGTAGATACCAAAGGCAGCCATGCAGACTTAACGAATGAATACGCTGCCATTCCCCAGGAGATGCACAGCGTTGCCCAGGTCTTTGGCCAGGAATATCTCCGCGATGTTCCTGAGGAGGTATTTTATTCCCAAATTGCGCAGGTGCGGCAGGCTTGCCAGGATCGCGCTGTGCTGCGCGCCATGCATTTTTTTGCGGAAAACAAGCGGGTTTCCCAGCAAGTCGCCGCACTCATACGCGGAGATATAGATGCTTTTCTCCATGCCGTGCAGGCCTCTGGCAACAGCTCTTACAAATTCCTGCAAAATGTGTATTCTTGTCATGAACCGCAGCATCAAAGCATTTCCCTGGCATTGGCCGTGTCTGAAAAGATCTTAGAAGGGCAAGGAGGCGTCTGCCGTGTCCATGGCGGCGGATTTGCCGGCACCATCCAAGCTTTTGTCCCGGAAAAGGCCATTCCCTGCTATAAAACGCAGATCGAAAATATGTTTGGGGAAAATACCTGCCACGTTTTGAAGATCCGTTCCGATGGCGGGAAAAAAGTACTGTAAATAAACCCATGCCTGCCAAAAGCCCCAAAAGGGGCTTTTTTATTTATGCATCCCAAGAATATCCATAGGGGGCATCTCGCATAAGATCCCCTCTTCTATTTATTTCTTGTACTCGCCTTTCGGGCAGAGACCTCCCGCATTTAATGCAATGCCGCATAATGGACAACGGTCGATTTTATTTTTCGCAGAGACCGCGTTTATACCGTTTGTAAAGGTAGTTCTCGCAGTGTTTGGCTTGTCCTTTAACAAATCATATACGATCCTGATCATCCCCTCCACCGTCATCGTCTCCTTTGTAACGATAAGGCGGCATTCCGGAGATTCCGTCGCCAATTTCGTTTGAAACACGGCCCTTTCATTTGGTTACGGATTCCTTGTGCTTCGTCGTATACCTTGAGAATGGCTGGCAGCAGCGGGCCATCCTCCTGCAGTACCAATGCATGGTCAATGTTTTTCAGCGCCTGCCGGTTCGTTTTCTGAAGTTCATTGCCAGGAAACGCCATGTCAACACCGTCATTGATGAAGCCTCAGTCTCCAGAGTCAACACGCCTGTGTGTCCGTGTAGATATTGGGTTTCCCCCTTGAATCCATAAAAGCGGTGGGCATGCTGTAAGTCCAAGGTCGTGATACTTCTCATTTTTCCTTCCTGGTATTGGCAGGTCTGAGCACGCCGCCTCGCCTTTATTTTCCATCACACCCGGTTTGCGGAAATAAAAAATGTCCGTTGGTCATTCTATCCTTTGCCATATATTACCAGTGCTAAAATAGGCAGCCATCCCGTAAAATATAAGAACAAATGTTCTTGTATTCGAGGTGGTTCTGTGCGTATCATCCTTCATTCTGACCTCAACGCTTTTTATGCGTCAGTAGAATGCCTGCATCAGCTGGACATTCGCCATAAGCCTGTTGCCGTATGCGGCGATCAGGCGTTGCGTCATGGCATCGTGCTTGCCAAAAACCAGCAAGCCAAGCAGCTTGGCGTAAAAACCGGCGATGCTGTCTGGCAGGCACAGCAGAAAGCGCCGGGCCTGGTCGTAGTTCCTCCAAACTTCCCCCTGTATATAAAATTTTCTCAGTTGGTGCGCAATATCTATCTGCAATACACGCCCAACGTAGAATCCTTTGGTCTGGACGAAGCCTGGCTTGACCTCACACAGCCAGGCATGACCCTCGCACAGGGCCGTCTTATCGCAGAGGAGCTGCGCCATCGCATCAAAGAAGAAATCGGTCTGACCGTTTCCATCGGCATCTCCTGGAATAAAATCTTTGCCAAGCTAGGCAGCGACTACCAAAAACCGGATGCCGTTACCCTTATCACCCCGGAGAATTATAGGTCGCTCGTTTGGCCGCTGCCCGCCTCTGATCTCTTGTATGTAGGCCAAGCCACTGTCCAAAAGCTGGCACGGTACGGCATTGCCACCATCGGAGGGATCGCCAACACCCCTCCTAAGCTCCTGCATGCCTGGCTGAAAAAATGGGGGATATACCTGCATACCTTTGCCAACGGGCTGGATGAGTCTCCCGTTCAGCCCGCAGATTGCTTTCCCCCTATCAAGAGCATTGGAAACAGCCTGACCGCTCCCCACGATCTGCAAAGCAATGAGGATATAAAGCTGACCCTATACATGCTTTCGGAGTCGGTCGCCGCCCGGCTGCGCAGTCATGGGGTCTGCTGCTGTACCGTACAGATTTCTGTCCGCAGCGCCGGGATGGCATGCTTTAGCCGGCAGCAGCGCCTTTCCCAGTCCACCAATCTGTCCGGGGAAATCGCCAGCGCTGCGATGTCTCTGTTCTGTCAGCATTACGATTGGCGCCAGCCTGTCCGCAGCTTGGGCGTGCGCGCGTGTGATTTGGTTTTGGAGGCCGCCCCGGAACAATCCTGCCTATTCCAGGATATAAAGCGGCATCATAAACAGCAGATATTGGAGCATACTGTCGACGATTTGCGTGCCAGGTTTGGATACGCTTCCATCAAGCGCGGCATTTTATTGACTGATCCAGACATTGGTTCAGTCAATCCAAAAGATGACCATATCATTCACCCTGTAGGATACTTCGCGCATGGCGCATCATAAAGAAAGGTGACTTGTGTTGTATGAAAATAGAATAAAGACCTATGTACCGGTAGAGGCTCTTTTTGACGAAGCTGGCCAAATACATCCGCGTACCATTCAATGGGAGGACGGCCGGGTATTTGCCATAGACCAAATCTTGGATGTACGGCCTGCTGCCAGCCTAAAAGCCGGGGGGCAGGGGATACGCTATACCTGCCGGATCCAAGGGCGCAAAACATACTTATTTTACGAAAACCCTCGTTGGTTTGTAGAGCGTAAAGGATCTTAAAAAAGGAGTCTATCCGGCTCCTTTCTCATTGCTCTATCAAATCTACTTTTAGCTTCTGCGTTTTCGGCTATTTTTCTCTCCGAGCAAGCAGGGGCGCTGATTTTCAGCCTCCCGCCTTATGTGGGCACAAATAAGCTTTTTATGTTGCCGCAAAACTTTTGCCTTATGCAAAAGCCTTGCAGATGCGCCATTTTAATCAGCCTGCCGTGCAGGGCTGCTGTTCATCATGAATCTCTAAATAAGGAACAAGAATGCGATAGGCAGCGATCAATGTTTCTAACGTATAAAAACGGCAGTTCGCTGGGCTGGTAGAGGGAAGAGGAACGCTGGGGCGCCCAGTGGCAGGGAGGCAATAACGTTTATAGAGCGCGGAAGCTTTGGTTCCTGTCGTAAAGATCTGTTGGATGGGCGCTTGGGAAAGAATCGGCCTTAAATCGTTGGGCTGCGGATCCCGAATGGAGTTGTCCTCTGCGCCGTCGATGCGGCAGGCATGCAGAACATCCCATAAAGCAATATGATGCCGATGGCAAAACTCCATCCGCTCTTGGTTGCCGGAAGGCGTAGGTTCATGGCATATAGAAGCCAGCACACGCCAAAAACGGTTTTGCGGATGTGCATAATAAAACCCGTTTTCCCGCGATTTAGGCGAAGGCATGGTTCCCAAAATCAGTATCCGGCTATTTTCATCAAACAAGGGCGCAAGCGGATGGATAATAGGTCCAGACATAAGGCACCTCCTTTTAGGTATTGTAACATGATATGCAAACAAGGTATGATGTAAAAAAGGAGGTACGTGATGAAATCCATTTTTATTTGTTATCCCAAGTGCTCCACCTGTCAAAAGGCGCGAAAGTTTTTAGAGGAAAAAGGCATTGAGTTTGATGAACGCCACATCGTAGAAGAAAATCCAACGCAGGAAGAGCTGAGCCGTTGGATTGCGCAAAGCGGCCTGCCTGTAAAACGATTTTTCAATACAAGCGGGCTGAAATATAAGGCTTTGCAGCTAAAAGACAAGCTGCCGGCGATGTCGGAAGAAGAGCAGATTGCGCTGTTGGCCACAGACGGTATGCTTGTCAAGCGTCCTCTTCTGATTACGCAAGATAGAATCATGGTTGGTTTTAAGCCGGCAGAGTGGGAGTCATTGGCATGATCCAAATATTTGGCAAAGTAAAATGCTTTGATACAAAAAAAGCCATTCGATATTTTAAGGAGAGAAAAATTCCCGCACAATATATCGAGATAACGCAAAAACCGATGAGCAGGGGAGAATATTGCTCGGTAAAAGCCGCACTGGGCGGATGGGCCAAGCTGGTAGATGAAAATGCCAAGGGCTATGCGGATTGCTGTCTGCCATATCTAATCATAGAATCTGATATCGATGAAAAAATCTTGGAAAACCAGCAGATATTAAAGACGCCCATCGTGCGCAATGGAAGCAAGGCAACCGTGGGCGTTTGTCCTGAAATATGGAAGCAATGGCAGTAATTGTATGAATTGCAACAGTTTTTTTGGGAAAACCTTGACATTATGCGGAATGATTTGTATAATCTAATGGCGCTCATAAAGAGCGGCATTATGGCGGTATAGCTCAGTTGGCTAGAGCACACGGTTCATACCCGTGGTGTCGTAGGTTCAAATCCTACTACCGCTACCATAAAGAGTCTGGCATACAGGCTCTTTTTATTTTTGCATCCATCGAAAATGACGATAGCATGCCTCTGCGCCTTTTCTCTTATTATGATTGAAATCAGGGCCTTGCTTTGCAGAAAAAATCCCGTTTTGGCGCTTCCCTTGCATCATGCTGCCTGCGCTTGGAATATGTCTGTATATAAAACAACTGTCGCTGCTCCCTTTCTGCCATTCTCCTTTATGGTTGCCCATACCACCAGCTTGTATGTGCAGTTAAAATATAAAAAGCCTGTAAACGTACTGTTTACAGGCTTTGAATGGTAGCGGGGGTGGGATTTGAACCTCACGACCTCCGGGTTATGAGCCCGACGAGCTACCAAGCTGCTCTACCCCGCGACGACT